>ENA-OZGD01000013-OZGD01000013.1-human-gut-metagenome-genome-assembly--contig:-NODE-13-length-97786-cov-9.691684_pt1 | contig 97786 bp, 93 predicted proteins | sample MGYA00244653_ERZ653652 | MGnify/ENA primary metagenome ERZ653652 (study PRJEB26926, sample SAMN06164983) | human gut metagenome | biome: ENVO:00009003; feature: ENVO:2100002; material: ENVO:00002003... | reverse complement strand
CTACAAGAATACCCCCACTTTCGCTTATTGAAAGTGAGGGTTATTTGACAGACTGATGCAGTCCGCAGACTTTGTCTGCGGACTGCATTTCTTTGTGTATGTTCTGACAGCATTCTTTCCTCCCGCTGTGCTACCATATCTCCGGGAGGGGATACCAATGAGAACATTGGCAAAGGATATTCTGATCGCCGCCGTCATGGGTTTGGTGGTGCCGGGGATCGTGCTGAGCATTGCGGCGCGCCAGACGGATACTCCGCCGGAGACGACGCCTGAAACAACGGCGCATACCGTACAACCCACGGCGCAGGAGACTGTGCGGCTTCCTGTGCTGGTCAGGCAGGAGGACGGCACGGTTTCCCAGATGGATATGGACGGCTACCTTGTCGGGGTGGTGCTGGCGGAAATGCCGGTATCCTTCGAGGAAGAAGCACTGGAAGCCCAGTCCGTGGTTGCCCGGACGTACGCCCGGAAGGCGTGGGAGACCGGCGGCAAGCATGGCGATTGCTCCGTATGCACCCGCAGCGCGTGCTGTCAGGGCTACATCGGGGACGAAGACTACCTGTCTCAGGGCGGTACGGAGGAAGGTCTGGAAAAGGTACGCGCCGCCGTGGCCGCTACCTCCGGCTGGGTGCTGACCTACGAGGGGGAGCTGATCGAAGCGACGTATTTTTCCTGTTCCGGCGGCAGTACCGAGGACGCCGCGGCGGTGTGGGGAACGGAGTTCCCTTACTTACAAGCTGTAGCCAGCCCCGGCGAGGAAAAGGCGGCGCATTACACGGATACGGTGCGCTTTTCGGCGGGAGCGTTTCAGGATGCCCTTGGTGTCAAGCTCAGCGGCAGCCCGGGAAGCTGGTTCCGGGACGTGACCTATACCGATGGCGGCGGCGTCGATACCATTGTCATCGGCGGGACGACCTACAGGGGGACAGAGCTTCGTTCGCTGCTGGGTCTGCGCTCCACGGCGTTTTCCGTATCTACCACCGAGGATACCGTCACCGTCACCACCAGAGGCTACGGCCACCGGGTGGGCATGAGCCAGTACGGCGCGGATGCCATGGCCGTCACCGGAAGCACCTGCCCGGAAATTCTGGCGCACTATTACCCGGGAACCACGCTGACGAAGTTGGGATAGCGAAAAAGGACTTGCCGAAAATAAGCAAGTCCTTTTTGCTGCTTGACAAAATCAGGAAAAGATGCTATATTACAAATACTTAGCAATACTAAATAGGAGGGGAGCCGATGGAGGACAGATTTGCCCAGCGATTAAAAAAGGGCGTGCTTGAAATGCTGGTGCTGAAGCTGATCTGCGAGAAGCCTGCTTACGGCTACGAGCTGCTGTCAGAGCTGAAAAAATCCTCTCAGGGGCGGTTCTGCCTGAAGGAAGGGACGCTGTATCCGATCCTGTACCGCCTTGAGGATGACGGCATGATCCGCTCCCAATGGTCAACGGGGGAGGGGCGCACGGCACCGAAGAAAATCTACGAAGCCACGGACGCTGGGCAGGCGGAAAATCTCCGCAGACAGCGCGTCTGGCGGGAATTTGATGATACGGTAAACGCATTTTTGCAGGGAGGAAGAGAGTCATGACGCAGGCGGAAAAGAAAATGAAGAACTACGTGAACGCGGTGGAGCGGCGTCTGAACCTGCCCCGTGAGATAAAGGCGAGAGTTATGAGCGACTTCCAAAGCTCCATAGTCGCCCGCCGGGAGGCAGGGCAGACTGACGAGGAAATCTACGCCGAGCTTGGCACCCCCGCGAAAGCGGCTGCTGACCTGAATGAACAGATGAAGGACTACACCTACCGGAAAAGCCCATGGCGCTTCCTGTTTCTGGGAATCGCGGCGATCGGGGGCGTGCGGTTGCTGTACGACGGCGTCGTTTCCCTGATCGGCCATGTCGTTCTGCGTCGCGAGCTCGTGCAGAGCTGGGGTGCGGCGACCATCGGCATCATCGGCGGCGCGGACGGCCCCACGGCCATTTTCGTCACCACTCCCGCCTGGACAAGACCGGCGTGGATGGCGGCGCTGCTTATCATCGGCGTGGTGGGATATCTGCTGCTGCGGCGGTGCAAGGCGAAATCAAAATAAATCTTGCAGAAAACATAAACGTGTGCTATAATATAGCACACGTTTTGTGCAATTTCCCTAAGGAGGTAACGTTATGGATTTGACAATGGAAGGACGGAAGGTGCTGCCCCAGCCGGGACAGAGTTTGCTGGAACTGGTGAAGCAGCTGGGGCTGGACGGCAGTACGCTGACGGAAAGGCCCCTTGCCGCGAAGATCGCCGGTGAGGTCTTTACATTAAATTATATTCCTGTGCGGCAGAAAGAGGCGGAGGCCGACCGCCAGTCCATGCGCCGGGCGATGGCGGCGTCCAACGGCGAAATCCGCCTGCTCCGCTACGCCGACCCGGCGGGCAAGGAGTGCTATATCCGCACGGCGCAGTTCACGATTTTCCTTGCCATGCGGCAGCTGTGGCCGGAGGCAACGGCAAAAATGACCTGCACGCTGGGTTCCAGCGTGTACATCAGCGTTGCGGGGGCAAAGAATTTTTCCGCTTCGACCCTGAAAGCGCGGGTCAGTGAGCTGGTGGGGCAGGACATTCCCCTGATCCGCCGCCGGGTGAAGCTGCAAAAGGCCATCGACCGGTTCCGGGAGGAAGGGCAGACCGACAAGGCAAGGCTTCTTTCCTGGCGGACGGTGGATTATTTCGATGAGTACGCCTACGGCGACTTTGCCGACTATTACTACGGCGAGATGATGCCCTCCACCGGGTATCTGACGGTGTGGGACATTCTCCCGGCGGACGGCGGCTTTGTGTTCGTCTACCCGGACGACGGCAATCCGGAGATCTGCGCCAAGGTGCCGCCTATGCCCAACTTTTTCAGCGTGTTCAACGAGGGCGAGCGCTGGGGCGAGCTGATGGAGTGCCAGACAGTGGCCGACCTCAACGACCTGACGAATTCCGGCCGCATCCGTGAGCTGATCCGCGTCAACGAAGCCCTGCACGAGAAGCGGTTTTCTCAGGTGGCCGATCAAGTGTGCCAGCGAGGGGCGAAGGCTGTGCTGCTGGCTGGCCCCAGTTCTTCGGGCAAGACAACCTCGGCCAACCGCCTTGCCACCCAACTCCGCGTCCATGGGAAAAAGCCCATTCTCATGAGTCTGGACGACTATTATATAGACCGGGACAAAATTGCCCCCGGCCCCGACGGTAAACTGGATTTGGAGCATATCAACACCATTGACTGCGCCCTGTTCCGGGAGGATATGGCGTCGCTGCTGGCGGGCGGGGAAGTGGAGCTTCCGTCCTTCAACTTCCTCACCGGAAAACGGGAGTGGCGAGGCAAGCGGCTGCGTCTGGAAGCGGATTCTGTCATCATTGTGGAGGGGCTTCACGGTCTGAACCCCGCCATGCTGCCGGAAAGCGTGGACAAAAAGCTGATTTTCCGCCTTTACGTCAGCCCGCTGCTGCCCTTGAATCTGGACAATCACAACCGGATTCCCACCAGTTATCTGCGGCTCCTGCGGCGCATTGTCCGGGACTACGAGACCCGGGGGGCGTCGGTGCAGCATACGCTTGCCATGTGGGACAGCGTGCAGCGGGGGGAAAAGCGGTGGATTTTCCCCTATCAGGAGAATGCCGACGTGATTTTCAACAGCTCCACGCTGTATGAGTTGGCGGTGCTGAAAAAGCACATTTTCCCCCTGCTCACCGCAGTTCAGCCGGAGGACGAATGCTACGACGAGGTGCGCAACATCGTCAAAATTCTCAACTACATTCAGGAAGCGGACGTGGACGACGAAATTCCCCCCACCAGTCTGGTGCGGGAATTCATCGGGGGGAATACGTTCTATAGGTAATTCTTCAACAGGGAAGATAAAAAAGCGGCAGCCGAAGCTGCCGCTTTTTCAGATGTAAGTTACACAGTAGGCGCGGGGCCGGGATAGCCAAGAAGCAGGGACACCAGCACGCACAGAACGATCGCAATGAAGCCCGTTACCATCCACAGACTCCGGCGGCGGGAGAACTCGCCGGTGATGACCAGCCAGCCAAGGCATAAAAGGGAACCTAGAATGGCGATAATGGCGGAGGTCACCTTCAGAACGGTCCAGCCAAGACCGGCGCAAAGCAGGTACAGTGCAAACACCAGCGCGTCGCCAATAATGACCCTGGTCATCAAACTCTCCATCTCACGATAACGATTCCGTTTTGCCACTTCTCATCCCTCCGAATTTCGGTCACAAACATGATACCACATAAAATCGAAAATTGCAACATTTTCTGAAAGAAAGTTCATGAAAGTTAATGGAATATTAGGGTTGCGCCCGGGGGAAAAGAATGCTATAATGTCCGCAAGTATGTATTGATTTAGTTTTAGCAAAGGAAGCCGCTATGGGAGAACCGCAATACCGTCTGGAGGGCATCGTCCATACCAAATCCGACGTTCTGGAGGATTTTGAGGGGCCGCTGGATGTTATTTTTGAGCTGCTGAGCAAGAATAAAATCGAAATTCAGGATGTGTCCATTTCCGCAATTCTGGAGCAGTATCTGGGATATCTGGACGAAATGAAGCGGATGGACATGGAGATTGCCAGCGAATTCATCACCATGGCGTCCCACCTGATGCTGATCAAAACCAAAATGCTCCTGTCGGCGGCGGAACAGGCCGAGGCGGAAAGCGAGCTTGACCTGCTGCGCCAGTCCCTGGTGGAGCGGAAGCGGAAGGAAGCCATGGAGCAGATCCGGCAGGCCGTGGCGGTGCTGGAACCGAGGAATGAAATCGGCCGGTGCCTGTTCACCAAAGAGCCGGAACCTTTGCGCAGGGAGCAGGGCTACCGCTATCAGCATGACGTGATCGACCTGCTTCGGGCGCTGGACATCATTGCCGAGCGCAGTCAGCGCCAGCTGCCCCCGCCCACGGCGAATTTCCGGGGCATCGTGGGAAAAGAGCCGTACCCCATCGGCCGGAAAACCGGCGAGGTGCTGCGTCAGCTGCTGCTGCGGGGCGTGGAACGGCTGAAAAATCTGTTCCGGGGCAGCCGGAGCCGCTCGGAGGTCGTGGCGACTTTTCTCGCCATTCTGGATTTGTGCAAGACGAACTCCGTGACGCTGGAGGACGACCCCGGCGGGGAAAACCCCAACGTCCGTCTGCTGGACAAGCACCCGAGAGAGGAGATGACCTGATGGAATCGGAACAGCTGCAGCGCGCCATTGAGGCCATTCTCTTTGCCGCGGGCGAGCGGATCGATATTGCCAGACTCGCCGTCGCGCTGGAAACGGACGCGTCGGATGTGGAAAAAGCTGCCGACGAATTGGCGGACAAATATGCCTTTGAGCGCCGGGGAATCCGCATTCTCAAGCTGGAAAAGGGCTACCAGATGGTGTCCTCCGGGGAAATGGCGGACTATGTGACGAAGGCGCTGGAAACAAGAAAGCCTCCCAAGCTGTCTTCTTCTCAGTTGGAGACCCTGACCATCATCGCTTACTACCAGCCGGCGACGAAGGCCATGGTGGAGCAGATCCGCGGCGTGGACAGCGCCTATTCCGTGGCGGCGCTGCTCAATAAGAAGCTCATCGAGGAGGCGGGGCGTCTGAACGTCCCGGGACGTCCGATTCAGTATAAGACGACGTCGGATTTTTTGCGCACCTTCGGCCTCAGCTCTCTGGAAGAGCTGCCCCCCATTGAGAAGATCACATTCGGCGAGCCGGTGGAGCTGCCCGAGCAGCCCCCAACCGGGGAGGACGCATAATGGGCTGGTGGATCGCGCTGGGCGTGATATTCCTTCTGGGAATCCTGCCGCTGGGCGTCAGCGCCCGGTACAGCGGGGAAGGGCCGTTGCTGCGCGTCGTGATAGGCCCCGTCCGGCTGACCCTGTTCCCCCGAAAAAAGAAGGAGAAAAAGCCGAAACCTGCGAAAAAAGCGGCGGAACAGCCGAAAAAACAGGAAGAACCTCTCCCAAAGCCGCCCCAGCCCCCCAAGCAGGAGCCTGCGGCGGATAAGAAAGAAAAAGGCGGCAGTTTGCTGGACTTTTTGCCATTGGTGAAGGTCGCGCTGAACTTTCTGGGAGATTTCCGGCGGAAGCTTCGGGTGAACCGATTGGAGCTGAAGCTGATACTGGCTGGGGGCGATCCCTGCGACCTCGCGGTCAATTACGGAAGGGCTTGGACGGCAGTGGGCAATCTGATGCCCCAGCTGGAACGGCTGTTCGTGATAAAAAAACGGGATGTGGAGGTCGAGTGCGACTTTACCGCGTCCGAAACACTGGCCATTGCGCGGCTGGATCTGACCATTACGCTGGGAAGACTTCTGGGTCTTGCCATCGTGTACGGCATCCGGGCGCTGAGAGAATTCCTAAAACTTCAGAAAAAACGAAAAGGCGGTGCTACCCATGAGCCAGATTCCCAATATGCTTGAAAGTACCATTCAGAAGATTCGTGAGATGGTGGACGTGAATTCCGTCATCGGCGAACCCATCTCCACGCCCGACGGCGTGACCATCATCCCCGTGTCCAAGGTCAGTGTCGGCTTTGGCGGCGGCGGTTCCGACTTCACCAAGAAGACGGCGGCCGGCGACAATCCCTTTGGCGGCGGCGTGGGCGGCGGTGTCAAGGTGACGCCCATCTGCTTCCTCATTGTCAAGGACGGCAACGTGCGCATGATGCCCGTGGCGGAGCCTGCCAGCTCCACTGCCGACCGCATCGTGGAAATGGTGCCGGACACGCTGGACAAGCTCACCGCCTATCTGGATTCCAAAAAGAAAGACTGATTTGCGCGGACGTCCGTGGTGCATAGTTTCCCCATAATGGGACACAATAGCCACGGGTGAGAAGAAATGAGACGATTTTTCGCCGGGACGGCGGCTGCATTGCTGGCCGCCGTCCTGTTTTTGCCTGTGGGGGCGGGTGCCGTGTCCGCCCGGCGGGCGTATGCGGTGGATGCCGTCAGCGGACGGGTGCTTTACGAGAAAAATCCCACGGAGCGGAGCCTGATCGCCAGCACTACCAAAATCATGACGGCGCTGATCGTTTGCGAGCAGTGTAACGTCCTGGACAGAATGCGCATTCCCAAGGAAGCGGTGGGCATCGAGGGCTCCTCCATGTACCTGAAAGAGGGGGAGGTGCTTACCTTGCAGGAGCTGCTCTACGGGCTGATGCTGTCCTCCGGCAACGATGCCGCCGTGGCGCTGGCCATTTACTGCGGCGGCACTGTGGAGGGCTTCGCGGAGCTGATGAACGACAAGGCGCGTAATCTCGGCCTGACCGGGACGCACTTTGAAAATCCCAACGGCTTAGACAGCCCCGGCCATTATTCCACGGCGAAGGATTTGGGAACTTTGGCGGCCTACGCCATGGAAAATCCCATTTTCTACAAGACCGTTTCCGCCAAAAACGTCAAGGTGGGGGAGCGGTATCTGACCAATCATAATAAGCTGCTGTGGCGGGTAGCGGGCGCCGACGGGGTGAAAACCGGCTTCACCAAGGCCGCAGGACGGATTCTGGTGTCCAGCGCCACGAGAGACGGGCGACGGGTCATCGTCGTGACCATCGACGACCCCAGCGACTGGTCTGACCATGCCGCGCTGATGGAAGAAGGCTTCTCCCGGTATGCCATTCAGCGGGTCGTGAATCAGGGCGACCGGGTGGGAACCGTGGAAGTCGTGGGCGGCGAGAAACGGCGGGTGGAGGTACTGGCGGCGGAGGACTTTGACTATTCCGTCGCGCCGGAGGAACACCCCTGTCTGGCGCTGCCCGGCCCGGGATTCATCTATGCCCCGGCAGTAGAAGGGGCGGACGCGGGGGTCGTGTATGTGCTGATAGAGGGCAAGGCCGTGGGAAAAGTCCCGGTCGTCTACGGCGCGACCATCGAGCAGACCCAGCCGGAGGAAAAGAGCTTCTGGAAGAAACTATTCCACAGGGGGAGCGGCTGACATGCCGCTCCCGGACGACCATGCGGGGAGGAAGAACCGTGACAGAACGTTTGCAGAAAATACTCTCCGCCCGGGGCATGGCCTCCCGGCGGAAGGCGGAGGAGCTGATCCGGGCGGGGCAGGTGAGCGTCAACGGCGTCACCGCGACCCTGGGGGACTGCGCCGACCCGGAAACCGACGATATCCGGGTGGCGGGACAGCCGCTGGCCGTCCGGGAAAAGAACGTGTACATCTTATTGAATAAGCCCCGGGGCTACGTCACCACCCTGTCTGACGAAAAGGGGCGGTCGGACGTGGCCGGTCTTGTGGCGGACTGCGGCGCGCGGGTGTACCCCGTCGGGCGGCTGGACATGGATTCCGAGGGGCTTCTGCTTCTGACCAATGACGGCGCGTTCGCCAACGCCCTGATGCACCCGAAGCATGAGGTGGAGAAGACCTATGACGTCTGGGTCACCGGCTACACGCCCGGCGGGGAACGCCGTCTGGCGAAGCCCATCACGCTGGACGGCTACACCATCCGCCCGCCGAAAGTGAAGCTGTTAAAAGCGGAGGGGCAGTCGGCAAAATTCCGGGTGACCATCCACGAAGGCCGCAACCGGCAGGTGCGGCGGATGTGCGATGCCGCCGGAATGCACTGCACCCGGCTGCGCCGCATTCAGGAGGGAAGTCTCCGTTTGGGAGATCTCCCGCTGGGGAAATGGCGCTATTTGACGGAGGCGGAGGCTGCAGGATTGGTGCGGGCACCGGGAACATCCGGCACTATTTGAAATATTCCTGCATTTTTTGCGGTTGTCTCTTGCAAAATGCCGCCGATTTTGCTAGTATAATATAAGGCGGCTTTTCGGCAGAAACGGGCGATTGCCCTGACCGATGGCCATAAAAAATGATACAGCGCCGCACAAGGAGGCAGCTATGAGTTACGATATATTGTCCACTCTGCGGGAGATGGAACCTACCTTCTCCAAGGGGCAGAAGCGGATCGCGCGTTACATTACGGAGGACTATGACAAGGCCGCGTTCATGACGGCTAACCGTCTGGGAAAGACGGTGGGCGTGTCGGAATCCACGGTGGTTCGGTTTGCCGTGGACTTGGGCTTTGACGGCTACCCCAGTATGCAGAAGGCCATGCAGGAAATGGTGCTCAACCGTCTGACCTCCGTGCAGCGCATCGAGGTCGCCAATGACCGTCTGGGCGATCAGGACGTGGTCTCCACGGTGCTTCGTTCCGACATGGAAAAGATTCGCCAGACGGAGGAAATGGTGAGCCGGGAGGAATTTTCCGCCGCCGTGAACGCCATTCTGAAAGCCAAGCGGGTGTACATTCTGGGCGTCCGTTCCGTGGAGCCGCTGGCGAATTTTCTGGGGTACTACTTAAATTATATGTTCAACAACGTCCATGTCGTTTCCGGCTTCGGGGCGGGGGAGATGTTTGAAAAGATCGTCAGCGTGAACAGCAGCGACGTGGTCATCGCCTTTTCCTTCCCCCGGTATTCCTCCACCACGACCAAGGGCGCAAAATACTGCCGCTCTGCCGGGGCGACGGTCATCGGCATTACGGACAGCAAGCTGTCCCCCTTAGGCAGCAGCTGCGACCATGTGCTGATCGCCAAAAGCGATATGGTCAGTCTGGTGGACTCCCTTGTGGCGCCGCTGAGCATCGTCAACGCCCTGATCGTCGCCATTGCCGCCCAGAAGGAGAAGGAACTCTCCAAAACCTTCGCCAATCTGGAGCGTATCTGGGAAGAATACGACGTGTATGAGAAGCGGGTGGACGGCTGATGCGCTATGACGGTATCGTGATCGGCGGCGGCGCGGCGGGCATGTTCGCGGCCATTACGGCAGCAAAACGGGGGCAGAATGTGCTTCTTCTGGAAAAAAACGACCGTTTGGGCAGAAAACTGCTGATCACCGGCAAGGGCCGCTGCAACGTGACCAATAACTGCACCGGGCAGGAGGTTTTGCAGAACGTCCCCCGGAACGGGCGGTTTCTCTACAGCGCCATGACGGCGTTCCCGCCGGAAAAGACGATGGCCTTTTTTGAGGAACGTGGCTGCCGCCTGAAAACCGAGCGGGGAAACCGGGTATTCCCGGTGACGGACAAATCCCAGTCCGTTCTGGACTGCCTGCAATCGGAGCTGCACAGGCAGAAAATCACCGTGAAAACTGCCCGTGTCAGGGATATTCTCACCCAAGACGGGCATGTTACCGGGGTGAGGACGCAAAATGAGGAAATTGCCGCAAATTGGGTGATTCTCGCGACCGGCGGCGCTTCCTACCCCGCCACAGGCTCCACCGGCGACGGCTACAGCATCGCCGCCGCTCTGGGACACACGATCATCCCCCCGGAGGGAAGTCTGGTGCCGCTGGAGACGGCGGGAAACGACTGTCAGGAAATGCAGGGGCTGAGCCTGCGGAACGTGGGGGTCAAGCTGCTGAACGCCAAGGGAAAGGTGCTGTACAAGGACTTTGGCGAGCTGCTGTTTACCCACTTTGGCATTTCCGGCCCCACGGTGCTGTCGGCGAGCTGCCACCTGAAAGGAGACGGCTGCCGTCTGGTGCTGGATTTGAAGCCCGCGCTGGAAAGTGAAAAGCTGGAAGCCCGCATTCTGCGGGATCTGGAGCAGTATCAGAACCGCAGCATGGAAAACGCTCTGGTGGACTTGCTGCCCCGGAGCATGATCCCCGTGGTGCTGCGCAGACTGGATATTTCCCCGGAAATGCAGGCCAATTCCCTGACGAAGCAGAAGCGCCGCGCACTGGTGGAGCTGCTGAAAGCCTTCCCCATTGACATCACGGGCAAGCGCCCCGTGTCTGAAGCAATCATCACCAGCGGCGGCGTGAAGGTATCGGAAATCGACCCCAAAACCATGGAATCCAAGCTTGTGGCCGGGCTGTATTTCGCCGGGGAGGTCATTGACTGCGATGCCTACACCGGCGGCTTCAACCTGCAGATCGCATGGGCGACGGCCTATGCCGCAGGGATGGCGGTTGGGTAAAAACAGGGCATTGACAAACGCGGGTTCCTGTAATAGAATACGATAAGATAGTTCCGCAGAAAATACTGAGAGGAGGACTTACACATGTACGAGAAACTGGTTAACTATGCGGCCAAGCAGCTGGAGCTGGATCCCGCCGAGATCACTCCCGATGCTACCTTTGAAAGTCTGGGCATCGATTCTCTGGATATCGTTGAAATGATCATGGATCTGGAGTCCGAGCTGGGCGTGGAGCTGGATCTGGAGGATCAGCAGATCACCACCTTCAAAGAGCTGGCCGACTTCATCGAGTCGAAGCTCAACTGATTGCAATTTCACAAATTTCAAAATTTCCTTGTATTGAGCTGTCCGGCTTATAACAAGGTCGCACTAGTCGGGGAGATAGCGGTGCCCTGTACCTGCAATCCGCTACAGCAGGGATGAATTCCCACACCCGGGCAAGTTTGAATATCGTCTGACCTGCGCAAGTGGTGTTGATAGATTGGTCTTGCGCAACGAGATCCCGTGAACCATGTCAGGTGGGGAACCAAGCAGCATTAAGCGGATCTTCTCGTGTGCCGCGGGGTTGCCGTTCTTGAGCTAACTGTGTCAGGTTCGGGTATTCGCCTTGTTCAAATGTGGGTGTGCGATCTTGTTATGAGCCGGATGGCTTTTTAGGCTCGCAATGGACTTTTGCAGAAAGGAGAAGCACAATGTCGGCTTATCAGGCGTTATACCGCAAATACCGCCCCCAGACCTTTGACGACGTTTCCGGGCAGATGGCGGTGACGCAGACCTTAAAAACCCAGATCATGACCGGGAAAATGAGCCACGCGTATCTGTTCACCGGCTCCCGGGGCACGGGCAAGACCAGCTGCGCTAAGATTCTGGCGAAGGCGGTCAACTGCCTGAATCCCGACCACGGTAACCCCTGCAACGTCTGCGAAGCCTGCAAGGCCATCGATTCCGGCTCCTGCATGGACGTGCTGGAGATCGACGCCGCGTCCAACAACGGCGTAGACAACGTCCGCGACCTGCGGGACGACGCCATTTATACGCCGTCTCAGGTGAAAATGCGGGTGTATATCATCGACGAGGTGCATATGCTCTCCATTTCGGCCTTCAACGCGCTGCTGAAGATCATCGAGGAGCCGCCGGAGCATCTGCTGTTCATTCTCGCGACCACGGAGCTGCACAAGGTTCCGGCGACGATTCTGTCCCGGTGCCAGCGCTTTTCCTTCCGGCGCATCAGTCAGGAGGACATTGCAGCGCGGCTGCAATACGTCGCCTATCAGGAGAACATTGATCTTGACGACGGCGCGGCGCGGGTGATCGCCCGCCTTGCGGATGGCGGAATGCGGGACGGCCTGAGTCTGCTTGACCAGTGCGCCTCCGCGACCACGGGAGAGCTGACGGCAGAGCGGGTATACGCCTGCCTGGGCATTGCCGGGGAGCGGAAATGCGGGGAAATGATGGGCTATATTGCCGCCCACGATACGAAAAATGCTTTGGAGCTGTTCAACCGGCTCTATACCGAGGGCAAAGACCTGGGCGCCATGCTGGATGAAATGGCCTGCCTGACCCGGGACCTTCTGGTGCTGAAAACCGCCGGAAACGCCGGGATCACCATGCTTTCCGGCGTGGCGTCGGACAAGGAAGCGCTGGAACTGACGAAGGCGCTGACCAGCGCCGAGCTGGTTCGCATGATGGAGCGGCTTCAGGAGACGATGGCCGGTTTTACCCGAAGCGCCAGCCGCCGCATGGACGCAGAGCTGTGCATTGTGGAGCTGTGCCAGCCGGAGCTGAGCCTGGATACCAAAGCACTGAACGCCCGTCTCACCCGGCTGGAAGAGCAGGTGAAAAGCGGCGCCTTCGTTCCGGCGGCTCCCGTGAAGGCGGACAAGGCCGCGCCGGAGAAGGAACCCTATGACGACGACCGCCCGCCCATGCCGGACGATGCCGACGCACCCCCAGCAGAGGATACGCCGCCGGTGGTGGAAAGCGAAACCCCTGTCGGCTTCTGGTCGGACTTGGTGGCGGCGGTTCGCAAGGAGCTGAAACCGCCTGTTTCCGGTTTCTTCGTGGTGACCCCCAATGCGCCGGTTCAGGGCGCGCTGGTGGGGGACAGGTTGGAGCTTCGGTGCAGCAACAGCTTTACGGCGCAGATGCTTTCGCAGCCGGAAATTCTGGAGGTCGTCTCCCGGAAAGCGACGGCAATGCTGTCCCGGCCGGTGAGGGCGGTAACGGTGGATATGTCGGCAAAGCCTGCCGCGAACCCAAGAATGGAGCAGCTGATGAACTTCGGCAGGGCGCACAGCGATATTGTAACGATCAAACGGTAATTTCATGTGAATTTTTCAAGATAGGAGAATCATATTATGGCAAAAGGCGGATTCCGGGGTATGCCCGGCGGAATGAATCAGGCGGCTATGATGAAGCAGGCGCAGAAGATGCAGCAGGAAATGCTTCGGATGCAGGCAGAGCAGGAGGCCAAAACCTTCACCGCGGCGTCCGGCGGCGGCATGGTCACGGCCACCGTCAACGGCAAGCATGAACTGGTCGGCATTGAGATCAAGCCGGAGGCAGTGGATCCCGACGACGTGGAAATGCTCCAGGATATGGTCATTGCCGCGGTCAACGAAGCCATGCGGGCGGCGGACGCCGAAGCGGCGAACAACATGTCCCGTCTCACCGGCGGCCTGAATCTGGGCGGCCTGTTCTAAGGAGAAGCTATGCAGTTTTTTCCCGCTGCGCTGCAAAATCTTGCCGACCAGTTTGCGAAGCTTCCGGGCATTGGCGGCAAAACGGCGCAGAGACTTGCTTTCCATGTGCTGAGCCTGCCCATGGAGGATGCGGAGGAATTTTCCAACGCCATTCTGGAGGCAAAAAAACAGGTACACACTTGCCCCGTCTGCCAGAATCTGACCGACCGGGAGGTATGCCCCATCTGCGATGACGATACCCGGGACAAAAGCGTCATATGCGTTGTGGCCGAGCCGAAGGACGTCATTGCCATGGAGCGCAGCCGGGAGTTCCGGGGCGTTTACCATGTGCTTCACGGCGTTATTTCGCCCCTGAACCATGTGTCGCAGGACGATATCAGGATCAAAGAGCTTCTCCGCCGGGTAGCCGGGGGAGAGGTCAGAGAGGTCATCATGGCGACGAACCCGGACACCGAGGGAGAAGCCACGGCCATGTACATATCCCGCCTGCTGCGACCCATGGAGGTCAAGGTGACCCGGCTTGCCTACGGCGTGCCGGTGGGCAGCCAACTGGAATATGCCGACGAGGTAACGCTTTCCAGAGCACTGGAAGGACGTCAGGAGATGTGAACGAAAATATGGGGGGCTGCCAGCGGCAGCCCCCCATATTCTGTGCTATTTTAAGACTTTTTCGCAAACATTTCCACAGGAAGCTGAGAAAGAACCACACCGGCGAACACCAGACCGCAGCCCAGCAGTTCCCAAGGCGTCATGGTCTGGTGAAGGATCAGCCAGCCGCCCAGAGCGGCAAAGACGGATTCCAGACTCATAATTAACGACGCCGTGGTGGGTTCCAGACCCTGCTGCCCGACGATTTGCAGCGTATAGGCGACGCCCATGGACAGAACGCCGGAAAAGACCAGCGGGAACCAGCAGGCGGTAATGTCAGAAAAAACGACGGTTTCCTTCGTCAGCAGAATGAACGGCACGGAAAGCACCGTAACCACCAGCGCCTGAATGCAGTTCATGCGCAGACCGTCTAAGTTCCCCGCCAGCCGGTCGATGCAGGTGATCTGCACGGAAAAGGCCAGCGCGCAGCCCATCAGGTACAGGTCGCCCTTGTTGATCTGAGAAACGCCCATGCAGCTGAGCAGATACAGCCCCACCACCGCCAGCGCAACGCTGAAAACGGTGGTTTTGGGCGGCTTTTTCCCGAGGAACAGCCCCAGCACCGGCACCAGCACGATGTACATGGCGGTAATGAACCCCGCCTTGCCTGCATCGGTGTAGACGATGCCGATCTGCTGCAAGCTGGACGCGACGAACAGGGCGCAGCCGCAGATCAGTCCCACCCGCCACAGCGTCGGGTTCTTCCACTTTGCCACGGATTCCAGGAAGCTGCATTTGCCGATATCCAGCACAAACGCGCAGGGAATCAGAAACAGCACGGCAAGCAGGCACCGCACGGCCTGAAAGGTAAAGGGGCCAATATGGTCCATGCCCACGCTCTGGGCGATAAAGCCAAAGCCCCAGATGGTTGTACCCAGCAGCAGACTCAGACTGCCGCGAACGCGATTTTTCTTCATATGCATCACCGAGGCCAACTTTAGCATAATTTGCCGATCTTTGCAAGCGGCGTTGATTTTTTTGGATAGTGTGGTATAATAGCAGAAAAAACCAGGAGGGTTCATTATGGAAGAAATCAAAAAAATTCCCAGCCGCGACCAGATCCCGGCAGAGGACAAGTGGGCCATTGAAGATCTGTACCCCACCGACGAAGCATGGGAAACGGAACTGGCGGCGCTGGCGGAGAGCCAGAAGACGCTGGCTTCCTTCGCGGGACGTCTGGGTGAGAGCGGCGAGACGCTGTATGCTTACATGGAAGTCTTTGAGCAGGTCAATGCCAAGGGAGATCTGCTGGGCAGCTACTGTATGCGCCGGGCGGACGAGGATACCCGGAACGCCACCTATCAGGCCATGGCCGGAAAGTTTATGGGTGTTGCAGTAGCACTGAACGCGGCGTGCAGCTTTGATACGCCGGAGATCATGGCGATTTCCGACGAGAAGCTGGCGCAGTTCTATGCCGACTGTCCCAAGCTGGAGCGTTACCGCCGCTATCTGACCAACCTGCGCCGCCGCAAGGCGCACACCCTCTCCGCCGCGGAGGAAAAGCTGCTGGCGTCGGCGGGCGAAATGTCTCAGGCACCCGACACCATTTACGGCTCCCTCACTGACGCAGACATGAAGTTCCCCGACGCCGTGGACGCCAAGGGAAACAAGCATCCCCTGACCCAGGGAACCTTCGTCAGCCTGGAGGAGAGCAGCGACCGGGTGCTGCGTCAGAGCGCCTATGAAAATCTTTACGGCACCCTGGCCAGCTTCAAGACCACCACGGCCGCCATCCTCAACGCCCAGAACAAGCAGCTGAAATTCTTCGCCGAGGCACGGAAGTACGACACGGCATTTGAAGCGTCTCTGGACGCGACCAACGTCCCCACTTCCGTTTACAAGAACCTCATTGAGACGGTTCACCAGAACATGGACAAGATGCACCGCTATGTCCGCCTGCGCAAGAAGCTGCTGGGCGTGGATGAGCTGCATTTCTACGATGTGTACACCCCCTTGCTCAAGGATGTGGACAAGCACATTCCCTACGAGCAGGCCAAGCAGACCGTTTACGACGCGCTGGCGCCTCTGGGCGACGATTACCGCACCATTCTGAAAAACGGCTTCGACCACCGCTGGATCGACGTGTACCAGAACGAGGGCAAGCGCAGCGGCGCGTATTCCGCCGGGACGGTGGTGCATCCCTACGTCCTGCTGAACTACACCGGAACGCTGGACAGCCAGTTCACGCTGGCCCATGAGATGGGTCACGCTCTGCACTCCTACCTGTCCAACAAGCACCAGAACCCCATCGATGCGGACTACGTGATCTTCGTGGCAGAGGTGGCCTCTACCTGCAACGAGGCGCTGCTGATGGAATATCTGCTGGGCAAGACCACGGATAAGAAGGAGCGGGCGTACCTCATCAACCATTTCCTCGACCAGTTCAAGGGAACGCTGTACCGTCAGACCATGTTCGCCGAGTTTGAGCTGAACATCGGAAAGATGGCAGCTGAGGGACAGACCCTGACGGCGGACGTCCTGTGCGCCGAGTACAAGCGCCTGAACGAGCTGTACTACGGCCCGGACATGGTGGTGGACGACAATATTGCCATGGAGTGGGCGCGCATCCCCCACTTCTACTACAACTACTACGTCTTCCAGTACGCCACTGGCTATTCCGCCGCCATTGCCCTGTCCCGCCGCATCCTGCGGGAGGGCGCACCGGCCGTGAAGGATTACCTCGGCTTCCTCTCCGGCGGCTGCTCCAAGTCCCCCATTGATCTGCTGAAGGGCGCGGGCGTGGATATGACCAGCCCGGAGCCTGTGAATCAGGCGCTGGCGCTGTTCGGCGAGCTGCTGGATGAAATGGAAGAGCTGACCCGGGAGTAAGGGCATGGCAGAGCTGTTTTTGCCCACCCTGCACACCTTCGCCATGAATAACATTTTTACCGGCTCCAAGGGGCTGTTCCGTTTCCGGGCAGAGCCGAAGGTGGTCATGGCGAACCCGAAAGAGGTGGATTTCGCCCAGAGCGCCATCCATGTGGAGTACTGGCACGGCCTTTACTGCTATGAAATAAGCACCATGGAGGGCGAATGCACCTTCCCCATGAGCGAGGAAGGCCGGGAGGAAATGCGCCGCTGGCTGGAGGAGAAAATCTGATTCGGAAACCTCTGCGGAATCGGCAGCCGCCGGTTCCGCAGGTTTTCGGTTTCCCGGACAGACAATTTGACTTTTTCCGGGAAACCGCTCGAAAAAATGGGAAATGAGCCTTGACTTTTTCCCTTTTTGTGATAAAATATCGACGATATGGAAAGACATTGCGGAAACCAAGCGGAAACGTAGTCCTTCAGCGAGGGGGAAAAGGTGCAAGCCCCCGGATGAACTCCCGCAAGCCATTTCCCGCGTCGCCCGGGATGACCGGGACGGGCGCTCCCGTTACAGAGCAGCTAAGATGCCTGATTTTCAGGCGAATTAGGGTGGTACCGCGATTTACGTCGCCCCTATTGTTTGGGGGCGGCGTTTTTAGTTGGAAGTGGAGAATTCACTTTCAGCTCCGACAATTTTTATGGAGGTAGAAACCAATGAATCCCAAGCCTTACGGCGTAAATGAACTGCGCGAAATGTTCCTTTCTTTCTTTGAAAGCAAGGGTCACCTGCGCCTGCCCAGCTTTTCTCTGATTCCCCAGAATGATGCGTCTCTGCTGCTCATCAATTCCGGCATGGCGCCCATGAAGCCCTATTTCAAGGGTGAGGTGGAGCCGCCCCGTCACCGGGTCTGCACCTGCCAGAAGTGCATCCGTACCGGCGACATCGAGAATATCGGCAAGACCGCCCGCCACGGCACCTATTTTGAGATGCTGGGCAACTTCTCCTTCGGTGATTACTTCAAGCACGAGGCCATTGCATGGAGCTGGGAGTTCCTGACCAAGGTGGTCGGCCTGGACGAGAACCGGCTGTACCCCTCCATCTACGAAAACGACGACGAAGCCTTTGAGATCTGGAACAAGGAAGTGGGCGTCCCCGCCGAGCGTATTTTCCGCTTCGGCAAGGAGGACAACTTCTGGGAGCATGGTTCCGGCCCCTGCGGCCCCTGCTCGGAAATTTACTACGACCGGGGCGAAAAGTACGGCTGCGGCAAGCCCGGCTGCACCGTGGGCTGCGACTGCGACCGCTACATGGAGGTCTGGAACAACGTCTTCTCCCAGTTCGACAACGACGGCCACGGCAACTATACCGAGCTGGCCCAGAAGAACATCGACACCGGCATGGGTCTGGAGCGTCTGGCGGTGGTCTGTCAGGACGTGGACTCCCTGTTCGATGTGGATACCGTCATGAACATCACCCACAAGGTCACTGAGCTGACCGGCGCAACTTACGGCCAGAGCGTGAAGATGGACGTGTCTCTGCGGGTCATCACCGACCATATCCGCGCTTCCACTTTCATGATCGCCGACGGCGTGCTTCCCAGCAACGAAGGCCGGGGCTACGTCCTGCGCCGTCTGCTGCGGCGGGCTGCCCGCCACGGCAAGCTCCTGGGCGTCAACCACCCCTTCCTCTATCAGATCGTGGAGACCGTGGTGGAGGAAAACGAGGTTCACTATACCTATCTGCGGGAGCGCTGCGACTATATCACCAAGGTGGTGAAGGTGGAGGAAGAGAACTTTGCCCGCACCATCGACGGCGGCATGGCGATTTTCTCCAACATGCTGGCGGAGCATAAGGCCAAGGGCGAGACGGAATTCTCCGGCGCCGACGCCTTCAAGCTGTACGATACCTACGGCTTCCCCATCGACCTGACCCTGGAGATGGTTGCCGACGAGGATATGACCCTGAATCAGGCGGCATTTGCCCAGCTGATGCAGGAGCAGAAGGTTCGCGCCCGGGAAGCCCGGAAGGCGCTGGGCGATCTGGCCTGGGCGGGCATCGACCTGGGGCTGGACAACACCCCCACCACCTTTGTTGGCTACACCCAGAATAACTGCGACGCCAAGGTTCTTGCCGTGTGCGTGGGCGACGAGGTCTCCGGCACCATTGCCGGCGGCGAAAAGGGCATCATTGTTCTGGACAAGACCCCCTTCTACGCCGAAATGGGCGGTCAGATCGCCGACCACGGCGTGATCCTCATGGGCAACAGCCGCTTCGTGGTGTCCGACGTTCAGAAGGACAAGGGCGGCAAGTACCTGCACCACGGCAGGATGGTCACCGGCTCCATCAAGGTGGACGACATCGTGGTCGCTTCCATTGACGTGGAGCGCCGCAAGGCCATTATGCGCGCCCACTCCGCCACCCATCTGCTGCAAAAGGCGCTGCAGACGGTGCTGGGCGACCATGTCCATCAGGCGGGTTCTTACGTGGAGCCTGACCGGCTGCGTTTTGACTTCACCCACTATTCCGCGCTGACGCCGGAGGAGCTGGTGAAGGTCAACGCCATCGTCCAGAATTCCATTCTGGAGGGCTACAACATCGTGACCCGGGAGATGCCCGTTGACGAGGCCAAGGCCATGGGCGCCACCGCGCTGTTCAGCGAGAAGTACGGCAGCACGGTTCGTGTGGTCAACATGGGCAACTACTCCATCGAGCTGTGTGGCGGCACCCATCTGGACAATACCGCCAAGGTCGGCCCCTTTGAGATCGAGAGCGAATGTTCCGTCGCCTCCGGCGTCCGCCGGATCGAGGCCATCACCGGCAAGGCGTGCCTTGAGAGAATGGAGCGGAACCAGACCATGCTTCTGGAAGCGGCTGCCAAGCTGAAGACCAAGCCCATCGAGCTGGGCACCCGGATTCAGGCGCAGCTGGAGGAGCTTCGGGAGCTGCGGCGTACCATCGAGGCGTACAAGGCCAAGGAGACCGTGGGCGAGATCGACCGCATTCTCTTCGGCTCCCACAATGTGGACGGCCTGAAGGTCATCACCGCCAGCGTTCCCAACGCCGACACCGGCAGACTCCGCCAGATGGGTGACGTGCTGCGGGATAAGGATGCTTCCGTGGTTGCTGTGCTTGCCACGGTCAACGAGGGCAAGATCACCTTCCTGGCCGTCTGCGGCAAGGACGCCATTGCCCGGGGCATCAAGGCCGGCGACCTGGTGAAGCAGGTATGCTGCTGCTGCGGCGGCAGCGGCGGCGGCAAGCCCGACTCTGCCATGGGCGGCGGCAAGGACGTCACCAAGGTGGACAACGCCCTCGCCATCGTGGACGATTACGTGGTTTCCAAATTGAAGTAATAAGAAAGGCGCTGCCGCAAAGGCGGCGCCTTTTCCAACGATAAGGAGGCGGCAGGATGCGTAAACTGGTGTGGTTTTCTCTGGGCTTTGGCGCGGCCTGCTGCCTGTGCGCGTATGTCCTCACGGGAAATGTGCGGGTCATTTTGACAGTCGCGGGCGGGGTGCTGACGCTTCTGACGGCGATTGCGGGGAGAAAGTACATTTGGTTCCGGCGGGTTGCCGCGATTTTCCTTGGCTTTGCTGCGGGAATGGGCTGGTTTAGCCTGTATGACGGCTTTTACCTGAGCGCCGCCGGGACGATGGACGGGAAGACGGTGGATGCGGTCATCCGGGTGTCGGACTACAGCTACGAGACGGCATACGGTATCGGCGTGGACGGCATGGTGCAGCTGGAAGGGAAGTCCTGCCGCCTTCGGGCATATCTGGACTTGGACAAAACGCTGGAACCCGGGGACACCGTCTCCGGCCAGTTCCGTTTTCGCGCCACCACGCCTAAGGAAAGCAGAACCTATCACGCGGGCAACGGCATTTTCCTGCTGGCGTATCAGGTGGACGAGGTTTCCGTTTCGCCCCATACAGACGCGTCTTGGCGGGATATCCCTGCGCGGCTGCGGCACCGGATTCAGGCAATTTTGCAGACCTGCATTCCGCAGGATGCCGCTCCCTTTGCCCGGGCGCTTCTGCTGGGCGATACCACAAGTCTGAGTTATGCGGTAGATACCAGCCTGAAAATCAGCGGGATTCGCCATGTGGCGGCTGTTTCTGGGCTGCATGTGTCGATTCTGTTCGCATTGCTCACTGCCATAACCTTCCGAAAGCGGTTCTTGACTGCCCTTGTGGGTTTTCCAACGCTGCTGCTTTTTGCGGCGGTGGCGGGCTTTACTCCATCGGTCAGCCGTTCGTGCATCATGTGCGGACTGATGCTGGCGGCGCTGCTGCTGAATAAGGAATACGACGGCCCTGCGGCGCTGGCCTTTGCCGCCGTGGTGATGCTGATTGGCAACCCGCTGGTCATCACGTCCGTGGGTTTTCAACTGTCCGTGGCCAGCGTGGCGGGGATTTATCTCTTTGCGCCGGGCATCCGCAAGTGGCTGGTTTCTCTGTTCCCGGACAGCAAAGGGAAGGGCGTCAGACCCACGTTGATTCGCTGGTTTACTGCTTCCGTGTCCATCACCCTCAGCGCCATGATTTTCACAACGCCGCTGAGCGCATGGTATTTTGGCACCATCAGTCTTGTTGGCGTGGTGACCAATCTGCTCACTCTGTGGGTCATCAGCTTCATTTTCTATGGGCTTGTGGCGGTCAGTCTGGTGGGTGCGTTCTGGACGGGCGGGGCGATGATTCTTGGAAAAATCGCCGCGTGGCCGATTCGCTATGTTCTGTTGATCGCAAAGTTACTGGCGGGCTTTCCGCTGGCGGCGGTGTATACCAGAAGCCCTTACATTACCATCTGGCTGGTGGCCGTGTATGTATTGCTGCTGGTGTTCCTCCTGAGCCGGAATCGCCGCCCGGGCGTTCTGCTCTGCTGCGGCACGCTGGGGCTGTGTCTGGCGCTTTTGGCATCCTGGGCGGAGCCGATGCTGGACAGCACCCGGGTAACGGTGCTGGATGTGGGGCAGGGGCAGTGTATTCTGCTGCAAAGCGAAGGCCGGACATACATGGTGGACTGCGGCGGGGACAGTGATACCGAAACCGCGGACATTGCCGCCGAAACGCTCCTGAGTCAGGGGATCTCCCGGCTGGACGGCCTGATTCTGACCCATGGCGACCGGGATCACACCGGCGCGGCGGAAAATCTCTTAAGCCGGGTGAAAGCGGACATCCTCATCCTCCCACCGGAGGAAGGTATGCCGACATCTGATAACGCAGAGGTGGTATACGCCGAACAGGATTTGCTTTTGACCTACGGCAAGACAAATCTGCACATTTTCGCCGCCGATTCCAATAGGAGCGAAAACGAAAACAGCCTGTGCGTCTTGTTTGATACGGAAAACTGTGATATACTCATAACGGGAGACCGGAGCGCCTACGGCGAGCGGATGCTGCTCCACGCCGGGAAAATCCCGGAGGTGGACGTGTTGATTGCCGGACATCACGGCTCCAAAAACTCTACCTGCGAGGATCTGCTTGCCGCTGCCCAACCGCAGACGGTCTGCATCAGCGCAGGAAGGGACAATCTCTACGGACACCCGGCGGCGGAGACCCTGCAGCGGCTGGAAAATTTCGGCTGCACGGTGTACCGGACAGACCGGGACGGAACAATTACCATCAGAAGGTGAAGCCATGGCAAAAAAACCAGCCCCCGGGGGCAATTTACAGGAGTTGAAAACCCAGCTGAAAAGCAAAGACTTGGGGCGGCTGTACATTTTCCATGGGGAAGAAGTCTTTCTGCTGCACCACTACTTGGAGCAGATGAAAAAGCAGCTGCTGGACGCGCTGACGGAATCCTTCAACTTCCACCGGATGAACAGCGAGACCTTCGATTTGCAGACCTTCGCCGACGCCGTGGAAAACCTGCCCATGATGGCGGAGCATACCATGGTGCAGGTGGACGAGGTGGACTTATTCAAGCTGGGCGAGTCCGACCGGAACAAGATGGCGGAAATTCTGACGGATATCCCGGACTACTGCACGGTGGTGTTCACCTACGAGACGACCCCGTGGAAGCCGGACAAGCGCCTGAAAAAGCTCTGGGAGGCGATCGACGGCGCCGGGCTGATCGTGGAGTTTGCCAAGCAGGATCAGAAAGACCTGGCGGCCTGGGTCACAAGGCATTTTATGGCCCGGGACAAACGGATTTCCACAGATCTGTGTTTGTATCTCATCGACATCACCGGCGGCACCATGACGGCACTGAGCGGCGAAATTGACAAAATATGCGCCTATTCCGGCGCAAACGAGATTCGGAAGACCGACATCGACGCCGTCACCGAGCCGGTGCTGGACGCCGTGGTGTTCCAGATGACGGATATGCTCAGCGCCGGGCGCTTCGATCAGGCGCTGGTGAAGCTGCAGCAGCTGCTGAAAATGCAGCAGGAGCCGCTGGCGATTCTGGGCGCGGTGGGCAACCACTTCCGCCGGGTCAGCGCCGCGCGGACGCTGCTGGACAACGGGAAAAACGCTTCCGACCTGCAAAGGCTCTGCGGCATCCCGGACTATCCCGCGCGAAAGACCATGGAGGCGGCCAGACGGTTCACGCCGGAGTTCTGCCGCCGGGCGGCAGAGCTGGTGCTGGAAACGGATTATAAAATAAAGACATCCTACGACGAACCGGAGCGCCTTCTGGAACTGCTTCTGCTGCAGCTGGCGCAGGAGGGACGCAATGGTTAAAATCAGGGAGGCCATTGTGGTAGAGGGGCGCTACGATAAAAACACCCTCAGTCAAGTGGTGGATGCCCCCATTCTGGAAACGGCGGGGTTCGGCATTTTCAAGGACAGGCAGCAGATGGCGCTGCTTCGTCGGGTGGCGGAAAAGCGGGGCTTGATCGTCTTTACGGATTCCGACGGGGCGGGCTTCGTCATCCGCAACCACATCAAAAGCGCCATTCCCGGAAAATACCTGAAGCACGCCTACATCCCGGACATTCCCGGCAAGGAACGGCGGAAGTCCGCACCCGGCCGGGAGGGCAAGCTTGGGGTGGAGGGCATGACCCCGGAGGTCATTCTCGCCGCTCTGCGAAACGCGGGAGCCACCATAGAGGGGGAGGAAACGACTTCCTCCGGGGGCATCACGAAGCAGGATCTCATGGCGCTGGGGCTTTCCGGCGGGAGCAACGCCGGAGAGAAGCGGAAAGCGCTTCTGAAAAAGCTGAACCTGCCGGAACACATGAGCGCCAACGCCATGTTACAGGCGCTGAATTTGTTATACACGCGGGAAGAGCTGGAGCAAATGCTGGATGAATCCGGAATCGAACGCGATTAAATGGAGAGAATATGGTTGATATACAAGTCAGGAATCTGACAAAATTCTTTGTAATCGGAGAAAATCTGCTGGACAACCTGAGCTTTGAAATTCAGGAAGGGGAGCGGGTGGCGATCCTTGGCCGAAACGGCTGCGGAAAAACCACACTTTTCAACATCCTTACCGGCCAGATGGACTATGACAGCGGCGAGGTCTACGTCAATCCTAACAAGCGTCTGGGGCTGATTTCCCAGATCCCCAAGTTCCCGGCGGGCTACACCGTGGAGGACGTGCTGCGCACCGCCTACGCCGGCCTCATGAAACTGAAAGCCAGAATGGAGCGGCTGGAAGCGGACATGGCGGGGGGCGCAACGGCGGAGCAGCTGCGGGAGTACGACAGCCTGTCCAACCGCTTCCAGTCCGGGGGCGGCTACGAGATGGATGTGGACGTGGACAAGGTCTGCAACGGTCTGGGCATCCCGGCGGAGCAGCGCGCTCAGGAATTCGACAGCCTTTCCGGCGGCGAAAAGACCAGAGCGAATCTCGCCCGCCTTCTGCTGGAAAAGACGGACATCCTGCTTCTGGACGAGCCGACCAACCATCTGGATTTGAGAAGCGTGGAGTGGCTGGAAGGGTATATTCAGAATTTCCGGGGGACGGTGCTTGCCATTTCCCACGACCGTTATTTCATCGATCAGATCGCCCAGCGGGTGATCGAGATCGCGGACGGCCACGCGGAATTCTACTCCGGCAACTACTCGTTCTACATGGACGAAAAGCAGGCGCGGTTTGACCTGCAAATGAAGCAGTACGAGCAGGAGCAGGCAAAGCTGAAGCAGCTGGGCTACACGGTGGAGCGGATGAAGGGCTGGGGCATCAACAACCGCACCCTCTACCGCCGGGCCATGTCCATTCAGCACCGGATGGATCGTATTCGCAAAACGGAACGACCCAAAGCGGAAAGAACGATGAAGGCCAGCTTCGGGGAGCGGGATTTCTCCGGAGACGTGGTGTTCAAGATGAAGAACGTGTCGAAATCCTTCGGCGACCGGACGCTGTTCTCCGACGTGAATCTGCTGGTAGAGGGCGGCGAGCGCATTGCCCTGCTGGGGGACAACGGCACCGGAAAATCCACCTTTATCAAGTGCCTGCTGGGTGAGGAGGACTGTCAGGGGAAAATCCAGTTCGGCCCCACGGTGAAATGGGGATATCTGCCCCAGATCATCCACTTTGACCACCCGGAGCGGAGCCTTTACGACACCATGCTCTATGAGAAAAACTGCACGCCTCAGATGGCGAGAGACCGTCTCGGCGCGTTCCTGTTCCAGGGGGAGGACGTGTTCAAGACAGTGGGCAACCTGTCCGGCGGCGAGCAGTCCCGCCTGCGGCTGTGTATGCTGATGGACGAGAAGATCAACCTCCTGATTCTGGACGAGCCGACGAACCACCTGGATATTGCGTCCAGGGAGTGGGTGGAGGCCGCCATTGAGGAGTTCGAGGGCGTGCTGCTGTTCGTCTCCCACGACCGGTATTTTATCGAGAAGTTCGCCGAGCGTATCTGGCTGCTGGAGGACGGAAAAATCCGGGATTTCCCCTGTGGATATCAGAAATACCGCTCCATTCTGGAGCATGAAGCCGCCGCAAAACCGGCCGTTTCCGCTGCGCCGAAGCCGAAAAAGGAGCGCCCGAAGGGCGGAACCAAGGACGCGGAGAAGCTGGTGCGGCGGCTGGAACGGGAGATCGAAAAGCAGGAGCAGGTCGTTGCCGATTTTGACCGGCAAATCGAAGCGGCCTCCGCCGACTATCAGGAGCTGACCCGTCTGCTTGGCGAAAAGGAAGAAGCCGAAGCGGCGCTCATGGACCTGATGGAGCAGTGGGAACAGGTGCAGACGTGAAGAATGAAGCTTTGACGGTTGACACAGTTCGACACCCGGCCTATAATAGAAACGATTAAGAAAAAAGGAGCAACAGAATTATGAGTTCTTGTAACGGAAATTGTTCCGAATGCGGCTCTGATTGCGCCGATCGCAAGCCCGAGAGCCTGCTGGCGGAGCTGAACCCCAACGCCAGCGTGAAGAAGGTCATTGCCGTGGTCTCCGGCAAGGGCGGCGTGGGCAAATCCACGGTCACGTCCATGCTGGCTGTCGCCATGGCACGGAAGGGAAAGCGGGTCGGCGTTCTGGACGCCGATATCACCGGCCCCTCCGCACCCACTGCCTTCGGCGTCACGGAGTGTCAGGGCGCGGACGAACACGGCCTGTACCCGGCGCTGACCCGCACGGGCATTCAGGTAATGTCCATCAATCTGCTGCTGGACAACCCCGCCGACCCGGTGGTGTGGCGCGGCCCGGTCATCGCGGGCGCGGTGAAACAGTTCTGGACGGACGTTATCTGGGAGGACGTTGACTATTTGTTCGTTGACATGCCCCCCGGAACCGGCGACGTACCCCTGACGGTGTTCCAGAGCCTGCCGGTGGATGGCGTCATCATCGTCACTTCCCCTCAGGATCTGGTGTCCATGATTGTGGCGAAAGCCGTGAAAATGGCGAACATGATGCACATTCCCGTGCTGGGCTTCGTGGAGAACTATTCCTACCTCCGCTGCCCGGACTGCGGCAAGAAGATCAGCGTCTTCGGCAAGAGCCATCTGGACGAAATTGCCGCCCAGTTCGATCTGCCGATTCTGGCACGCCTGCCCATCGACCCCGCCGTGGCGGAAGCCTACGACAACGGCCAGATGGAGACGGTGAACACGGAAGCACTGTCCGCGGCTGTGGAAGCTATTGAGAAGTAAAAAGAACCGCCTAGTAAATGGGCGGGGCATAAGACAGTTAACAGGCACAGCAGGATAATCTGCTGTGCCTGTCCTTGTATCATTGAAATGCGAGCACCCCTTGCCTCTCCTTATGGGAGAGGTGACCGAGCGCAGCGAGGACGGAGAGGGTAAGTAAGAGTGTAACGCCCTCTCATACTGAACTCCAATTAAAATCTTTAAAAAAGATTTTAATTGCCTGAAGGGCATGGAGTTCATATGAGACTTGTTTTGTGATTTCTTTCCTTATAAATCACAAAACAGGCAGCGCCTTAAGGCGATGCCTTCCTGATTAAAATCAAAGAATTTAATCAGGAAATAGTATCAGTCACCTGCGGTGACAGCTCTCCCAGAGGGAGAGCCAAGAACTTGTACTCCATCGAACTGCTAGGGGGCTTTTTTACAGCAGTCCCAGATTTTGCTTCCATTTCAAAATGCGGGTGACGGAAGCGTTCAGCGCGTCAAAATCGATGCGGCCGTCCAGTACGGCGCTCAGCACGGCGTTGTACTGTTCCGCGTAATCCGTGGAGCAAAGCAGATCGTTTCCCGCCTGAACGGCCAGCACGGCGGCCTCGCCGGTGCCGTAGCGGTCGGTGATGGCCTCCATCACCAGATCGTCGGTCATGACCACGCCGTCAAAGCCCATGGTGTCCCGGAGATATTGATGGACCGCGGGGGAGAGGGAGGCGGGGGAGTCTCCATCCAGTGCCTGAACGATGTTGTGGCTGACCAGCACCGCACCGCAGCCCGCGTCAATTCCGGCGGCGAAGGGGAGCAGATCGCTGCTTTCCAGCTCCTGAAGGGAGCGGCTGTCAACTGCCAGCCCGGTGTGGGTGTCGGCGTTGTCGCCGTAGCCGGGAAAGTGCTTCAGGACGCTGCCGATCTGGTAGGCGCTCATCAGCCTGACGGTTCCGGCGACAAACTCCCCGGTGGTTTCAGCGTCCTGCCCCAGCGAGCGCTGGTACATAAAGGCGCTTGGGTCTTCGGAAATATCACACACAGGCCCCAGATTGACATTGATCCCGAGAGATTGCAGCAGTTGACAGATATCTTCCTCATTGGAAAGCGCCTGAGTCAGTCCGCCGTCAGCAAAGGCTTCCCGTGGAGAGGGAAAGCGCTGGGGGCGGAAGGCGGGGTAGCGGCTGATTCTGGTGACGGTTCCGCCCTCCTCGTCCACGGCCAGCAGCAGGGGGATGCTGGCGGCGGCCTGATAGCCGGACAGTGTCTGCCGGAGGGAATTCGGCGTCTGACCTTCAAAATCCTCCCCGAACAGAACAAAGCCGCCCAGATGGTATGCCTGAATGTCGGTCAGCGCGGATTCAGCGTTACAGCGCGCCAGAAACAGCTGTCCGACCCGTTCCTCGATCGTCATGGAATCCAGAAGTTCCTGAATCGGGTCGGGGGGCGTCGTAGTAGCGGGGACAGTCGTTTCCGTGGGATCTGGTTGCGGCGCTTCGGTCACAGTCGCCGGGAGCGTCGGCTCCCGCGTCTCCGACGGGGAAACGGCGCAGCCGGTGAGAAAAAGGAAAATAAGTAAAATGGATAATCGTTTCATAGTTGTACCTCGAAATGCCGGGAATGAGAAGGCGGCAAAAGTCCGCCTGGCAGACATTCTAGCACAACTGTCGAAAAAAGTCAAAAACCCTCCGCTTTTGATGAATGGTCGTAAAACATTTTATGGGGCATATCTACAGGCTCTTGGCTCTCCTCCTGGGAGAGCTGTCGCCGCAGGCGACTGAGAGGGTCTTGCCTCCCTTGTTTCCCCTATCCGTCTTCGCTGCGCTCAGCCACCTCTCCCATGGGGAGAGGCAAGGAGTGCTTGCAAATAATAAACAGGCACAGCAGATCATCCCGCTGTGCCTGTTAACTATCTGATGCGACCCGCCCATTTCAAGCGGAGGGTCAAAGTTTTCCTTATTTACAAAGTCCAGCCGATCAGGAACCACAAAAGCAGCAAAACGACGGCGAGGGGAATATACGCGGAAAGGGCAGCGGCGCTGACGCAGATCACCGTACAGCCGAAGTATCCCAGCAGGAACACCACGCCGCAGATAATGCCGGAGGTGAACACGGCCTTGCTCAGCTGCTTGCCGATGATGTTGGAGAAAAAGAAGGTATACAGCGCGCCGAAAATGGGGTTGACTACCGTCAGAACCACGCTGAGAACAAGATTCAGCAGACCCATCAGCAGCGTGACCGCCAGAATGACCAGCAGAATGGTCGGCGCGTAAGTGACCAGCACGTTGGGCAGGTAGGTCTTGAATGCCCAGTCCACCAGAATGTGCAGCACCATCGCGAATAACACGGTCAGAATCCGCAGGAAAAACCATCCCAGAGCGGAGTTTCCCCGGGGAATCAGCGTGTCCAAGAGATTTACCAGAAATGCCAGAATCACCAGCGACAGAATTTCGCTGCACACAATGGTCAGCGGCGACCGCTGAAAGGGGATGACCAGCAGATGCTCTCCCGCAAACCGGACAAAGGGCAGGGGGGACAGCAGCGCATCCAACGACCACGGTTTGAAGGTGTAGACCACAATGGCCACCGCATAGATGAACAGAATGCCCATGGCCGCGGACAGAGAGTGGTTCAGGCTGGAGCGCTTGCCCAGAAAAACCCGCCCCATAAATCCCAGAATCAGGGACGCAGCGGCAAAAAACAGCATGAACTGCACCGTACTGCCCAAGCTGATCTCCGTCGGTATGTAAGATGCCGCGCCGGAAATCGCCTTTTCCAGATCGTCCGGCAGATAGGCGGAGGCGGCAGCAAGTACGTTCTCCACGTCGCCGGGAACATAGTCTGCGACGGCGGAGAGGGTAGAGCGTAAATCCATAGGAATGTCCTTTCCCTAAGGTCTATCTAAAGGAAAGCGGCCGCCAAAGTCTGGCGGCCGCGCACCGTTTGAAGATGAGATAAATTACTTGATCTCGGCCTCGGCGCCGGCTTCCTTCAGCTCGGCGACCAGCTTCTCGGCGTCTTCCTTGGAGATAGCTTCCTTCAGGGTCTTGGGGCAGTTGTCAACCAGATCCTTGGCGTCCTTCAGGCCCAGACCGGTAGCGGCACGGACAACCTTGATAACGCCCAGCTTGGAAGCGCCGGCGGACTTCAGGATGACGTCGAACTCGGTCTTCTCCTCGACCTCAGCAGCAGCGGAAGCAGCGGGAGCGGCAACAGCGGCGGCAGCGGCGGAAACGCCGAAAACCTCTTCCAGAGTGTGAACCAGTTCGGACAGCTCCAGAACGGTCAGTTCCTTAACCTGCTCAACCAGAGCAGTGACTTTTTCACTAGCCATGATAAATTTCCTCCTAAAATGATGTGTAGTTAGATGTTTGTGGGGTCACGCGATCAGGCTTCTGCTTCTGCAGGAGCGGAGCCGTCCTTCTGCATCCGGATCTGATCCAGAACGAAGGCCAGGCTGGAGATAGGCGCCAGGAAGGTACCCAGGACAGAAGCGACCAGAGCGTTCTTGCTGGGCAGCTCGCCGAAGCCGTTCAGCTGGTCAGCGGAAAGCACGGAGCCTTCCACAACGCCGCCCTTGATGGCCAGGGTCTTCAGCTTGTTCTTCTTGGCAAACTCGCAGACGATACGAGCAGGGGCGATGGGGTCGCCGGTGGTGGAAGCCATAGCGGTGGTGCCATTGAGAACCTCAGAGAAATCATAGCCGGCATTTTTAGCGGCGAAATTGGTCAGGGTGTTCTTAACGACGGCGTAATCCACGCCTGCTTCACGGAACTGCTTACGCAGCTCGGTATCCTGAGCGACCGTGATACCCTTGTAATCAACGAAGACGACGGAAGAGGCTTCCTTCACCTTGCTGGTCAGAGCATCGACAACGGCCTTCTTGCTCTCAAGAACCTTTGCGTTGGGCATAATTTTCACCTCCGAAAATAAAAAAGTCCTTCTGCCACAAGACAGAAAGACACGCAGAAATTTTATATTCAGCGCACCTCGGCAGGACTTACGGATAACTCCACCTGCTGTCTCTGGCAACTTCTATATTCTAGCATGGGGGAGGGCAAATGTCAAGGGAAATTTGATGTATTTTTAAGAAAAAGCGGGAGGACACGCACCCTCCCGCTTGGGTTTTGGATTATGGAATGATTAACTCCACGTCAAGCACCTGCCAGTCCTGGAAATTATCCATGAGGGGATGCAGCTGGGATTCGTCGTAAATATCATATATCCACAGATTGAGGTAGTAACTGCCGCTGGGCAGTTCGCCGTAACATTCGCTCCAGTCGAGGGTAAACTGACAGGTGCCGTCCATGGCAATTTCTACTTCGCAATCCTGAACGCCGGTGCCAACATCGGGAGAAATATAGTAGCCGTTGATTTTCAGCTGCCCGATCTGCTGGCCGCCGGACTGGGTGCAGGTCACGGTGGCTCCGTGGCTGGTGACGTCGGACAGCTCAAAAGTAAGGCCCCAATCTTCCCTGTTCAGGAAAAGACCGGTTTCCGGGTCAACAAACTGACAGGAGGGGATTATGATGTAATTTTCAGCGGTGCGGAACAGGAGCATCTGGCTGATGGGGTAGGACTTGCCGTTGGGCGAGTTGAACACGTCGTATGTCAGTCGGAGGTCATAGGTGGGATAATGGTAGGTATAGAAGGACACACTGTGATTTGTCTCAAAAGTTTCCTGACAGTGGCCTTCCCGTGCGTCCTGACGGGCGCGGAAAAAGATTTCCTCCTCGGTGATATCGCCGTTTTTGAGGGCGTCTTCCAGCCGCTCGCTGGTGCGGTTCAGGTAAATGTACACATCACTGACCCCGCAGTAGCTCATACCCTGATTGAAATTGTTTCCGATTTCCTCCGGGGAGAAGGACTGGGAATCATTGTCATCGACCTTCGTGACGGTGATATCCAGAGAAAGGACATCATCGCCGGTGTGGGCGAGGTTGTTCAGATCGTCGGCCGCGTCCGGCGCGGCGGCCTGAACCTCGTTGCGGCCGATGGCAAAACCAATGCCCAGCAGCAAGACCGCGGCCAGAATCAGGCCGATTATGGATAGAATTCTTCGTGATTTCATTGGAATTCCTCCTTTATTGCCTGTTTCAGGAAACGGTAAAACGCACTGCGTAAATCTGCGTGTCGTAGAAGTTCCGCATCAGAGGGTGCTTTTGGGATTCATCGTAAATATCCTTAATCCAGAGAACCAGCTCGTATTCTCCGCTGGAAACCTGCCCATAAGGTTCTGACCAGTCGAAGGTGAACTCGGTGACATCATCTGCCTTGAGAATAACATGGTCTGTGAGAGGGCTGAATTCAAAACCGTCATTTAATAGCAGGTATTTCCCGTCGTGGGACAGCGAATAATCCACAATTTCCAACTGCCCGATCTGCTGGCCGCCGGAGTGGGTACACCGAATGGTCATGCCGGTGGGGGAGACTTCCGTGATCTCAAAATTCAGCCCCCAATCCTCCCGGTCATATATATCCCCGGTTTCCTCATCGACAAAAAGGTGGCAGGGAAGCAAAATCACGTTCTTTTCGTAGATGACCATTTCACTGATCAGGCGCTGCTCACCGTTTGGAGACTCATAAATGTCATAAAGGAGCCGGAGGTTGTAGTCGGGGTAGGCGAATGTAAAATTGGTCAGGCCGTTCAGGGATTCACAGGTTTCCTCGCAGAATCCCTCCCGTGCGTCCAGCCGGGCGTCGCAGAAAATTTCTTCCTCGGTGATGAAGCCGTCCCGCAGCGCTTCGTTCAGTGGCATACTCTGACCGCCAATATCAATGGTCACGCTGGTTATGTTAAAATTGTAAATCAGCTTCTCGCTGAAATTGCCGCCCAGCTCGTCGCTGGTATATTCAACATAATCAGCATCGTCGTCGAAGCTGACAGAAAGACGCAGATGCTCCATGGAAACGGGTTCCGTAGGTGTCTGGGTCGTGCTTACGGTGGCCGGGGCAAGGGATTTCTCATTTGCGCAGCCGGCACACAGCAGTAAAACCGCGGCCAGAATCAGGCCGATTATGGATAGGATTCTTCGTGATTTCATAATAGTGCCTCCTTCCGAAAACGTAAATTTTTATTGACACAAAATCATAATAATACAAAACGTGTATTTTGTCAACTGTGACAGCAAAATAGGGAGATGTGGGAAAGCATCCCACATCTCCCTACATAAAAACGGTGGATATCAGCAGTAAGCTTAAAAGTGCGTCCACGTCAAAGCAAAAGATTTAGCATCAAATTACCGTCACATTCGACACTTTTCCCTTGCCGTCAAACCGAATCCGAGCGCCTAGGGTCGTTTCGCTCTCAAATTCCAGATAATATTCTGCGCCAACCGTAAGATTGGAAAAAGTATGGCTCGTTTTTGTGTCATTGGCAGAAACGGTGAAACTGCCAATATCGTCCCCTTCCATTGCGCAGAGGGTAACGGAGAAAGTTTTCCGTGCATCTGTGGTCGGGTTCCGAGGGTCTGTCCACGTAGGCGTCTTATCGATGTCACGAAGCCAGGCTGTAACATCCACCGTGATTTTTGCCTTTTTTGCTTTAAAATGTGCGGATGTTAAGCTGGAATTGAACGAAAAGGTAAAACTGCCATCGGAGTCCATTCTTGCGACTCCCGAATCAAAGGCAAAAAAGGAATCTGCATCGGGGTCTTCTGCGGGGACGCTGGCCTCAGCGGCAAACCCACTGATGGCAAAACTCTGCACCATAATGATGCACAAAACAACACACAGAACTTTTTTAAGGATATTCATAATTTACCTCTTTCTCATGTATTTCCGTCCATAACAGAATCGGAAATAATCCCATCGGCCACCTCTTGATCGACCACGCCTAAGTCAAACCACATATGGTAGACCAATGCGTCTTTCGTGAAGAAAACATGGTCAAAATAGGATTTGTCGCTTGTATCATCTGCAATTTTAGTCAACTTGATTTTGACAATCGGATTTGTTTCTCCATTGAAAGATGCTATGAACTCGACATTGTTGGTTTTATGGAACTCGCTTTGCAGGTATGACATAATCTTGGCTGTGGCGTCGTCGCTATCGTTTAAATCCTTTGGCTTCAGGCTTGTTACTTCGATTCCGCCGATTATTGCATTATCCTGATCACGAACAATATCGCAGTTCTCGCTTGTCACATCAGAAAGAGAATATCCGTCTGATAGTTTGAACGAGAAATCACCTTGCTTGACTGTGGTATCCTTTCCGGAACAACCCGCCAATATAACGAGAATCAAGGCGAAGGCCAAACAAGCGAATCTGTTCAGGCGCATTTCAATCACATCCTTTCAAAACGTGTGGCTTTTGAATAGTCATACACGGGATATTCAGCCCATCGGAATCACCTCTTCCTAAATTTAGTATCGTCATAATAACACACAACATAGCATTTGTCAACAAATACTTTTGTAAAATAGGTATTGAAATAATAAGTACATTGCATTATAATACACTTGAAAGAGAGGTGACGGGGATGGCGACAGATAGCGGACAAAACAGTTTCCGACGGGGTGTGATGTACCTTGTCATTCTGGGACTGTTGAAAAAGGAAGATATGTACGGTTATCAGCTAGTGCAGGAGACAGAACGAAAGAGCGGAGGAAGAATTACTACTCAAGAGGGTTCACTATATCCGGTGCTTTATAAACTTGTAGATCAAGGGTTGATTTCTGACAGAAAAGTTTTGGTAGGCAAGCGAATGACACGTGTGTACTATCATTTAGAGCCTGCTGGTGAACAACGCCTGAAAGAACTGATTCGAGAATACGAAGAAGTCACAAATGGTGTACTACAGATTATAGAAGGATGTGATATGGATGGTTTGGAATGTCCATCTTCTGCGGTATCTATGGGAAGTGCGCGAGGAACTGCCGGGCAACAGGAGGCAGAAGAAACAAATCCTGTCCAGGGTGGAGTCCTCCGTCCGGGACTTTGTTACTGAAAATCCCCATGCAGACTATGCTGCTATTACACAACGGTTCGGGACGCCCCAGCAAATTGCAGCGTCCTATATTGGGGAAATGAGTACGCCGGAATTAACACAGCAGCTACGGATAAAAAAGAGAATTGTGTATATTATCGGGGCGACGGCCTTGGTACTTGTTTTGATATGGGCGGGTTTTGTATTGGCTGTTACTATTGATTCTCACAAAAGCATAAATGGCTATGGACGTTACGGTGAAGTGACCGTAATTGAAGAAATTGAAATAAAATAAACGGGGGAAAATTAGATGAAACGTTTTATCAGTTTGATGTTGATGGCAGTATTGCTGTTTTGTACAATTCCTGTCCGCGGAAATGCGGTGGGGAATCAAGTGCAAACCTTTTATTTTGAAGATGGAAGCTACATGACAGTAGAGGTAATTACCAATGGAGCGCGTGCTTCTGGTTCAAAATCGGGGAGCAAACCGTATACATATTATGACAGCGATGGAAAAACACTATGGAAAGCGACTTTAACGGGTTCCTTTACATATAGCGGTTCTACTGCAACCTGTACATCTTCCCGCGTGGATGTGACAATTTATGATTCAACCTGGCACACTGCTTCTAAATCTTCAAACAAGAGTGGAAATACAGCTTCGGCTTCCGTAACTATGGAAAAGAGGCAGCTTGGGATTACTGTGACAAGCAAATCCGTCAGTATGTCCCTGTCCTGCGACAAAAACGGCAACCTCAGCTGAATAAACATAAAACCCCCGGATGCTTTCGCATCCGGGGGTTTACCATATCAGCTTACAGATACTTGGAAGTGGAAACCTTCACGCCGGGGCCCATGGTGGAAACCACGGTGCAGGAGCGGATATACTGACCCTTCGCAGCGGCAGGCTTCGCCTTCACGACGGCCTTCAGCAGCGTGTCCATGTTCTCGGACAGCTTCTCGGTGCCGAAGGACACCTTGCCGATGGGGCAGTGGATGATGTTGGTCTTGTCCAGACGGTACTCGACCTTACCGGCTTTGATTTCCTTGACGGCAGCGGCCACATTGGGGGTCACGGTGCCGGCCTTGGGGGAGGGCATCAAGCCCTTGGGGCCCAGAACCTTACCGAGACGGCCAACAATGCCCATCATGTCGGGGGAAGCGACGACCACGTCGAACTCGAACCAGTTCTCCTTGGTGATCTTCTCCACCAGATCCATGCCGCCGACATAGTCGGCGCCGGCTTCCTTGGCTTCCTCAGCCTTGGCGTCCTTGGCGAAGACCAGAACACGGCGGGTCTTACCGGTGCCGTTGGGCAGAACCACGGCGCCGCGGACCTGCTGGTCAGCGTGACGGGAGTCAACGCCCAGCTTGATGTGCAGCTCAACGGTCTCGTCGAACTTGGCGGAAGCACCCTTCACGACCAGATCCAGGGCTTCGGTGGGATCATACTGAACAGAGCGGTCGATCAGTTTGGCGCTCTGCTGATACTTTTTACCTCTAAACAATGTAATTATCCTCCTTATAGTGGTGATGCGGAAAAATCCTCCCACATTTCCGGGTCAGACTGCCCGGACAAGCAAATATCAATCGACGACGGTAACGCCCATGGAGCGGCAGGTACCGGCAACCTGGCTTTCGGCAGCCTCAAGAGTGGGGCAGTTCAGGTCAGGCATCTTGGTCTTGGCGATCTCGGCGATCTGCGCCTTGGTAATCGTGCCAACCTTGGTCTTGTTGGGAACGCCGGAACCCTTCTCCAGACCGATGGCCTTCATGATCAGCATGGGGGTCGGAGGAGTTTTGGTGATAAAGGTAAAGCTGCGGTCAGCGTAAACAGTGATGACAACGGGAATCTTGTAGCCCTCCATATCCTTGGTGCGGGCGTTGAATTCCTTGATGAAAGCGGCGATGTTGACGCCGTGCTGACCCAGAGCGGGGCCGACAGGGGGGGATGCGGTCGCCTTAGCGGCGTTGATCTGCAGTTTGATAATGCCAGTGACTTTCTGTGCCATAATAAGCACCTCCTGAATAAAATGTGGTAGTATGCGCTTGGGCGCATTTTTTGCGGGGCGCGTTCGCCCCTCCCACGTTCCGACCGAAAATTCGATCCGATGCGTTTACTGGGAAACGACCTCCACCTGGTCAAGCTCAAACTCGACGGAGGTCTCGCGGCCGAACATGGACACGACCACGTTCACCGCGTTGTTGTCAACGTCCACACTCTCGACCGTGCCGGTGAAGGAGGACAGGGGGCCGTCCAGGATCCGGACGGTATCGCCGACTGCGTAGTTCACGATAATCTCCTTCTTTTCCACGCCCATGGCGTAGACCTCTTCTTCGGTCAGAGGGGTGGGGTCGTTGCTGGAAGTGCCCACGAAGCCTGTTACTCCGCGGACGTTCCGGATGACATGCCAGGTGTCGTCACTGTAAACCATCTTCACCAGCACGTAGCCGGGGAAGACTTTGCGGTCATAGGTCTTGCTGGCGCCGGACTCGGTGATCTCGGTGACGGTCTCCAGAGGAATGGAGACGGCGAGGATCTGATCCTGCAGCGAGCGGGACTCCACGGTCTTCTCGATGGTGGCCTTTACAGTGTTTTCATAACCGGAATAGGTATGCACAACATACCATTTTGCAGTCTCTGCCATAACTTCGTACCTTAGTGGAACAGTCCGATCAGGGCGTCAATGCCGACCTGGGCAACGAAGTCGAACAGCCAGATGAACACGCCGACTGCCACGACGCAGCAGGCGACGATGGCGGTGTTCTTCAGCACCTGCTGGGGGGTGGGCCAAACGACCTTCTTCAGCTCGCTGCGCAGCTCGCGGAAGTACTTCTTGACCTTGCCCCAGGTTCTTTTGAACCAGTTTTCCTTTTTGACTTCAGCCATGATTCGGGCCTCCTTACTTGGTCTCGTTGTGAACGGTGTGCTTCTTGCAGAATCTGCAATACTTCTTCATCTCGAGACGGTCAGGGTCGTTCTTCTTGTTCTTCATGGTGTTGTAGTTTCTCTGCTTGCACTCAGAGCATCTCAAAGTGACTTTTACGCGCATAACGGCACCTCCTTAAATACTGCCTCCCTGTATCACCCCGCCCAGAGAAAATTTAGGAAACGGTCAACTACAAATTACCGCCCGGGGCTGAAAAAGGCGCACAAAAAAAGCCCTTTTTCACAGGTAAGGACATTCTATCATGGGGGGAGGGCAAAGTCAACTATTTTTTCTTCCATTTTTGGGGAAATTGTAGTATGATAGAGGCAAAACAGTCAGGAGGAAATGAAAAATGAAAATTATGGGAATTGACTACGGCGACGCCCGCACCGGCGTTGCGATTTCCGATCTGCTATGTACGCTGGTCGGTTCCGCCACGGTGGTGCCCAGCCGCAATACGGAGAAGGCCATCGCTGACATCGTCCGTCTGGCACAGGAAAACCAGGTGGGGGAGATCGTGGTCGGTCTGCCCAAGAATATGGACGGCACCGAGGGCGTCCGGGCGGAGCTGTGTCGGGAATTTGCGGACAGGCTCAGGGTGGCCACCGGCCTGCCCGTGAGCATGTGGGACGAACGCCGAACCACGGTGGAAGCCCACAATATCCTGTCCCAGCACAATTATCACGGGAAAAAGCGGAAGGACACGGTGGACGCCGTGGCGGCGTCGCTGATTCTGGAAGGGTATCTGGCTTACAAGAAGCGGAACGGCTGAGCTATGCCTTAGGCTGATAGCACAGTTCCCGAATCCCTGTCGCAAGGAGCAGGACGCCGAACAGCTTTCTGAGGATTTCCAAATCCATCCGGGTGCTGATAAGAGAAAAGACCGCCGCGGCGGCACATCCGGCAAAAATGGCGGGCAGGACTTTTCTGAGCATTACCGCCCCCTGCTTCCAGCGGAGATAACAGGCAATCATGGCGGAGGGCAGAAAAAACAGCAGATTGATGCCCCGTGCGGCGGTCTGGGGCATTTCCAGCACCAGCGTCAGCCACAGGATCAGCAGACTTCCGCCGCCGACCCCCAATCCGGTGAGAAATCCCAGCACGGTGCCGACAATCAGCGCGACAGGCAGGCTTTCTAACATAGATATCGGTACCCTCCCCACAAAATCAGAATGCCCAGACCCCGATGGAGCCATTTGACCGGGATTTTCCGCCCCCACATGCCCGCTGCCCAGCCCCCGGCGGCGCTGCCGAAGAGGTATGGAAGGGCGTCCTGCCATGGAACCGTCCCCACGGCGGCGGAGACCGCCAGCGTCACCAGACAGATGGGCAGAATGATGGTGATGGAGGAGGGGAACACCTCGGTTTCCTCCAGCGGCGTCAGAAGGGTCAGCAGGGGAACCAGCACCATGCCCCCGCCCGCACCGAACAGTCCGGCCACGGCGCCCGCCGCCAGACCGGAAAGCGTCATGCCCAGCCAGCTTTTCTTTTTCATAGCGAACACCACCCCTTGGAAGTTTTTCCATGGCGTGCGGTTTTATGCAGCTTCCGGAGAATGTGCGCTGGAGCGGCGAAAAAATGCCAATTTATAGTAGAAAAATTCATATCTTTCTGTTAGAATGATTTCAAGAGGTGAGATGAATGGCAACTGTTTTTGATTATCTGAAATGGCGCGGCGACCTGTCCTTCGCGCAGGACCCCCTGAACCCGGTGGACGGGCTGATCTTCTGTGCCCTCTCGTATATCCCCTTCGTCGGTCAGGCGGCGGAGACGCCCAATGAGCCAATCGCGCTGCGGGATGCCGCGGCGGATTTCCTGTCGCTGGACGACTATGAAAGCCGCGTCCGGGCAAAAAATGACGCGATGATGCTCCGCGCTGCCGCCGAGACGGCGCGGTTCGGCGGGTGCAAAATGGTGCTGTACCGGGATCAGTTTGCCCCGGAGGAGGAGACACAGTTTGCGGCCATGACATTTCTGCTTCCCGACGACACGGCCTTCGTGGCCTTCCGGGGAACAGACCGGTCGCTGGTGGGCTGGAAGGAAGATTTCAACATGGCCTTTCAGGAGGCCGTCCCCGCCCAGCTGCTGGCGCAGGACTATGTCCGGGAGGTAGCGGCGGAGTACGTGATGCCGCTGCGTCTGGGCGGCCACTCCAAGGGCGGAAATCTGGCGGTTTTTGCCGCCGCAAGAAGCACGCCGGACATTCAGCAGCGGATTCTGGAGGTTTACAACAATGACGGCCCCGGCTTCACCGATTATCTCATGGGCGACCCCGGATATCTCGCCATGGTTCCGCGGATCAAGACCTACGTGCCCCAGTCCTCGGTGATCGGGATGCTGCTGGAGCATGAGGAACCCTACACCATTATCAAGAGCAATCAGGTGAGCGTATTGCAGCACGACCCCTACTCGTGGGAAGTCATGGGGCCGAACTTTGTGCCGATGCAGTCCATCACGGCGGATTCCCAGTTCGTAAACCAGACCATCAAGGCATGGATCGCCTCCATGGACACACAGGAGCGCAACCGTCTGGTGGACGCGCTGTTCGGGCTGCTGGGCACGGGTGGCATCGACAAGGCGCTGGACATTTTCCATCCCCGGAACATCCGCACCTATATCAAGACGCTGGGCAACGACCCGGAGACCCGTCAGATTCTCTCCGCCGAATTCCAGAATCTGATGGAAGCGGCGAAGCGGACCCGGATGCAGCCGGGGGACGCAAAGACGCTCCCGGAGGGAAAATAAAGGAAATATTGCGGTTAAAAATCCGCTCTGGGCAAAAAGCCCGGGGCGGATTTTGTTATGCTTTGCCAATGGAGACAAGGAAACGTGCAGTGCAGACTGTTCATTTCGCCAAAAGTTCCAAAAAATGCAAAATAACACTTTACAACTTTAGCGTGATGAAGTATAATGCAGCCATCAGACATCAACCAGATGCCAATTCAGAAAGGAAGAAAAGAATATGAAAAAGAGCATTGCATGGATTTTGACCGTTATCATGATGCTGGCGCTTCTGACCGGCTGCGGCAGCAAATCCGCGAAATCCGACACGGAGTACGTCAAGAAGAACGGAAAGCTTATCGTCGGTATTACCGACTACGAGCCGATGGACTACAAGGACGAAAACGGCGAGTGGACCGGCTTCGACGCCGAGTTTGCCCGGATGTTCGCCAAGGAGCTGGGCGTGGACTGCGAGTTCTTCGTCATCGCCGACTGGGGTCAGAAGTTCTTCGAGCTGGATTCCAAGAACATCGACGCCATCTGGAACGGCATGACCATCACCGATGAGGTGACCCTGAACACCAACTGCTCCAACCCCTACGTGGTCAACGCCCAGGTGGTCATCATGAAGGCCGACGTGGTTGGCAATTACACAAGCACCGACAGCCTGAAAGACCTGACATTCGCCGTGGAGAGCGGCTCCGCAGGTGAGGACGCAGTCAAGGATCTGGGCATCACCGATTACGTGGCGGTGCAGGATCAGACCAAGGCCGTCATGGAGGTTTCCGCCGGTACTGCCGACGCCTGCGTCGTGGACATCACGCTGGCCAACGCCATGACCGGTGAAGGCACCAACTACGATGACCTCGCTTCCGGCATCAGCCTTAGCTCTGAGGAGTACGGCGTAGGCTTCCGCAAGGAGTCCGACCTGACCGACGCCTTCAACAAGTTTATGGAAAAGTGCCTCGCCGACGGTTCCCTTCAGGCGCTGGCCGATAAATACAGCCTGACGCTGGTCGGCTGATAGAATCCAATTAAAGTAAAAAAACAGGCGCCGGTGGCATCACCGGCGCCCGTTGGAGAGAGGTAACCATTATGTTCCTTCCGGTGACAATGGAGCTGCTCAGGGGCTTCTGGGAAACCGTAAAAATCTTTTTTTTGACGCTGGCATTCTCCCTGCCGCTGGGACTGGTGGTGGCTTTCGGCTCCATGAGCCGGTTCCGCCCGCTGAAACGGCTGACACAGGGGTTCGTCTGGATCATTCGCGGCACGCCGCTGATGCTCCAGCTGATCGCGATTTTCTACGGCCCCGGTCTGCTTTTCGACATTCACATACTGGGACGGTTTGAAGCTGTTATTGTGGCTTTCGTCATCAATTATGCCTGCTATTTTTCGGAAATTTACCGCGGCGGCATCGAGAGCGTTCCCCGGGGGCAGTATGAGGCCGGACAGGTGCTGGGCATGACCAAGAGCCAGATTTTCTTTAAGGTCGTGCTTTTGCAGGTGGTCAAGCGCATTCTCGCGCCCATGGGCAACGAGTTTATCACTCTGGTGAAGGACACCGCACTGGCGCGGATCATTGCCATTTACGAGATCGTCTACGTGGGCGAATCTTACATTAAAAAGGGGCTGGCTTGGCCTCTGTTCTACACCGCGGCGTTCTATCTGGTGTTCAACGGCGTCCTGACGGTGCTGTTTGCGAAGCTGGAAAAGAAACTGAACTATTTCAGGGGTTGAGAGTATGCCGATTCTGGAAGTAAAAAATATCAAAAAAGGCTTCGGCGACACCGATGTGCTCAAGGGTGTCAGCTTTTCCATGGAGCGGGGGCAGGTGCTAGCCATCATCGGCTCCTCGGGAAGCGGAAAAACCACGCTGCTGCGGTGCCTGAATTTTCTGGAGACCCCGGACGAGGGGAAGATCTGGGTAAACGGAAAGCTGCTGACGGGGGAGAACCTGTCTGACGATCAGATTCGTCAGAACAGGCTCCACTTTGGACTGGTTTTCCAGAATTTCAACCTGTTTCCCCAATATACGGCGCTGGAAAATATCATGCTTGCGCCAAGCCTCCTGAAAAAGGGGACCCCGGCGCAGATTCGGGAGACTGCCATGTCCCTGCTGGGCCGGGTGGGACTGTCTCACAAGGCGGATTCTTATCCCTACCAGCTGTCCGGCGGTCAGCAGCAGCGGGTCGCCATTGCCCGTGCGCTGGCCTTGCAGCCGGAGGTGCTGTGCTTTGACGAGCCGACCAGCGCCCTCGACCCGGAGCTGACGGGCGAGGTGCTGAAGGTCATCCGGAGCCTGAAGGGCAGGGACAACACCATGGTGGTAGTGACCCACGAAATGGAGTTCGCCCGTTCCGTGGCGGACGTGGTGATCTACATGGCCGACGGCGTGATCGAGGAATTCGGCACCCCGGAGGAGGTTTTCGGCAATCCCAGAAGCGAAAAAACCCGGAATTTCCTGCAAGGCGCCCAGAACGCCCGTGACGGTCTGGCATAGATGTACAGGTTCATTGAAATTTCTTCCTACAATATAAGAAGACACGCCCTGCCAGCACGGCAGAGCGTGTCTTTTCGTCGTATGGTAAAGAACCGGATAGCAGATTATAGAACTTTTTCGCCCATGGTTTCTTCGCAAATCCTGATAGTATCGTTTAACAATGTAATAGCCAATTCATTACATAACCTTTTTGACAACAGATTATATAAAAAATCCACCGTAATTCCATCAAAATTACGGTGGATTTGTGTCGTATGGTGGAGCCGAGGGGAATCGAACCCCTGTCCGAAAGCAACTTGGAAAGAACTTCTCCGGGCGCAGTTTGTTATTTGCATTCCCTTTCCCCGGCGGGAACAAACACCCTACGAGAATCGGTAGCTTCATGATGCGTGGTATGGGCAAAGCTTACCATACACACGTTCTCCGCTTAAATCACACCCGAGCCCGGGTCAGCGGAACTCCCGGGGCGGATGGGCGCCTAATCAGGCAGCCAGGGCAACAGTAGTGTTGTCAGTTAAATTTAAAAAATTGCCCGTTTTATCGTGGCCAGGCGCCACGGCCCGCTATTCCAGCCTCACTACCCCCGTCGAAACCAGTACGGCCCCATGGGAAGCTGCAAAATACCATCGGTATCTTGCAGCCGATAGCTGACTTAGAATCTTCCGTAAGGATCGGGGAGCTTGTTCGGCTCCGGGTAGGTCTCGCCGTGGGTGTCCACGGTGATGGAAGCGATTTTCTGCTCCACCTGAGGACGGTCATTGCGGTCGGTCTGGACGGAGGCGATGGCGTCCACCACGTCCATGCCGGAAGTCACCTTGCCGAAGGCGGCGTACTGGCCGTCCAAGTGCTTGGCGTCGGCGTGCATGATGAAGAACTGGCTGCCCGCGGAGTTGGGGGAGGAGGAACGCGCCATGCTGAGAACGCCCCGCTTGTGCTTCAGGTCGTTCTTGACGCCGTTGAAAAAGAACTCGCCCTTGATGCAGTAGCCGGGGCCGCCCATGCCGGTGCCTTCGGGGCAGCCGCCCTGAATCATGAAGCCGGGAATGACTCTGTGGAAGATCAGACCATCATAAAAATGGTGATCGCACAGGTCGATGAAGTTGCGGACGCTCTGGGGCGCTTTGTCGGGATACAGCTCGCCTTCGATGACGCCGCCGTTTTCCATAGTGATCTTGAATGTAGGATTCATTGACTTCTCTCCTTCATGGCCCGGTCGATCTGACGCTTGGCGTCCTTCTCTGCCGCGGCCTGTCGTTTGTCGTATAGCTTTTTGCCCTTGCACAGCCCGACCTTGACCTTTACCCGGCTGCCCTTGAAATAGACGGACAGGGGGATCAGGGCGTAGCCGTCCTGCTTGACCTTGCCGTAGAGCCGCATGATCTCCCGCTTGTGCAGCAGCAGACGGCGGGGGCGGCGGGAGTCAACGTTGAAGCGGTTGCCGTGGTCGTAGGGGGAAATGTGCATCTGGTTTAAGAGCATGTCGCCGTCCTTGATGCCGCACCATGCGTCCTTCAGGTTCAGCGTGCCTGCCCGGATGGACTTGACCTCGGTGCCCACCAGCTCGATGCCCGCCTCGATCTCTTCTTCCACGAAGTATTCGTGATAGGCTTCCCGGTTCCGCGCCATGACCTTTACGCTTGCCTTCTCCAGATGTCTCACCCCCTGCGCGATTCTACGGTCATTATACCATAACTGTCAAGGGGATTATACCGCCCAGAAAAGTAAATGTTTCCGCTTACAGCAGACGCAGCCCCCACTCGCCGTTATCTTCCTGATAGTACTGGAACTCGTTCAGCGTGTCGGATTCAAAGACATTCAGCATGTCCATGAAATCCTCCACCAGACGGTATTCCGACAGTTGCTGCCGGGGCAGCCAGAACACTTCGCCCTCGTCGGAGGACTGCAAATCTCCGGTGTAGCGGTCGGCTTTGTAGAAAAGGACCACATACCGGGCGTTGTCCCGGGTCTGGAATTGCTTGACCCCGCACAGCGTCGGGTTCTCGATGGTCAGCCCGGTTTCCTCCCGGGTCTCCCGGATGGCGGCCGCGGTGAAGGCTTCGCCCGGCTCCACGTGTCCGCCGGGGAAGCAGATGCCCGGCCAGCCGGGGTCATTGCGATCCTCCATCAGAAGATTGCCGCTGCCGTCGGACACCATGACCAGCACGGTGAAAATCGCCTGTTCTGCCATCGTTACACCTCGTCAAACAGAAAATGTTCCAAATCCTTGGTGGACGCAAAGGAAAAGTCGCACAGCCGGGTCATTTCCTCCGTGATTTCCGGACAATCCCGCCGACCCCAACCGGCAAAGGCGATGGGGACACCGGCGCTTCGCGCCATTTCCCAAGCGGGCTTCATATCGTCCACCACCAGCAGCTGGGACTGGGTATAGCCGTATTTTGCCATGATCTGCTCCAGCGGCCACGGGCTGGGCTTGCGCAGTTCCTCCGGTAAGTCCCAGCCGTAAATGTCGTCGGGGAGGATGCCGAAGTGGGTTTCGTAGTCCCGTGTGATGTTCTGGATGCAGGAATGGGAGACGACGCAGATTTTTCCGCCGGCTTCCTTCTGGCGGCGGATGATGTCGCCGATGCCGGGGAAGGGGGCGGGGATGTGATCGACGATGTATTTCTGCCAGCCGTGGTATTCGTCCACAATTTCCTGCTCGGTAAAGTTGTACCACTTCCGGCACATGTCGGCAAAGCCCAGACGGAAGCAGCCCTCGGTGTACTCGTGGAGGGTGATTTTCGTCCCCGGGCGGAATTGATTCAGAATGTAGCAGAAGAAGGGATAATTGACGGTGGCCTCGCTCTGCACGACGGTATCGTCGTGGTCGAGGACAAGACAGGGGTATTTCAGCATAGAAGTTCTCCCAATATTTTTATCTTTTCTCATTATACCAGACGCCGGGCGGCGGCGCAACCACAAAATTCCTCTTGCGCATATCGAACAAATGTGCTATAATGACAAAAACAAAAGGAGGTGGGCGCGATGGTGCGGAAAACGTGCCCGGTGGATGTGATATCGGTATGCAGCGCCAACGGGGATATCCGCCCGCTGCGGCTGCGGGTGGAGGACGAGGAACAGGGGCTTATCCGGGTGAATATTGATGAAGTGATCAGCGTGAAGGAAGTCCCCTACGTGGGCGTGGAAGCGAGGATATTTCTGTGCCGGGGGACGGTGGACGGGCGGCAGCGGCAATTTGCGCTGAAATACCTCATCCGCGCCCACTGCTGGTGCCTGATGGACAGGGTGTATTGATTTTTCACAGTGGAAATTATGGGGAGATTGTTGTATTATGGTGGTAAGAAACTGTCCGGGAGGAAGCACTATGGCAATCGTGACCTTTTACAACGGCGACCCCAAGGACGCGCCGAAAACCACCATGCCCGCCCATCTGGGGGCGAACGCCATCATCACCTGCAAAAACCGCCTGCTACTGGAGAAGCGCAGCGACTCCGACGTCTGGGGGCTGGTCGGCGGCGGCTGCAAAAAATGGGAGACCGGCCGGCAGGCCATCGTTCGGGAAGTCTATGAAGAACTGGGACTGCGCATCGCCCCGGAACGGTTCCGGAAGCTGGCGGTGTACGACAACCCCGGCCGGATCGCCGCCTTCCGGGACGGCAGCATCTGGCGCATGGTGATCGTGGTATACGCGCTGGAACTGGAGGAGGAGCCGGAAATGCACATCAGCAGAGAATCCAAGGATCTTCGCTTTTTCAGCCGGGAGGAAATCGGGAATATTGAAATAGCGATCACCCATAGGGATATCGTGGACGACTGGTTTGTCAAGGCAATTTGTGAATAAACGGAAAAGAAAAAGGATTCCTTATACAATTATTGAAAAAATACTTGTATATTCACGGAAAGTATGCTAATATACAAGGTAAACGGTGCAGTATCCTAGTCGGGGTGGCCATCTTCCAGGAAGGGCCTAAAAATCCTTTGAAGGGCACATCGATGAAGTCCCTGGTGTTTGCTTGTTACGCCCAGTTTCGGGTGGATGCTGGGGGTTAAGGATTCCGGGCGCGCGCAACGGCATGACGCATACGACCCGGTTTCCGTGGAGACTTGAAGCTTGTGCGACGACGGTTGAAGCCCTTAGGCGGCTCCGAGCGCGTACGAATCAGGTATGAACCTGCAAGGCGGTGCACAGAATCGTGTGCTGCGTGCAGCGTAGCCTGCCTTGCGTGGAAATGCGGGAAAAGAAGACCAGACGGCCGGTCGCTATGGCCATAGCGGCTGCTGTCATCGCTTCTGGAAACCATTTCTGCAAAAGAGGCTAAGATCATGGCTTCCCTCGTTGTGGAAAACACCTAGGCTGTCGTAAAAGGGCAGGCAGGGGATTGCAGTACGGACTAAGTGGCAATCGGGTACCCATTATCATGGCAACACTTGGGCGGATGAATGAAATGGAAACGGCCTGTGCGGCAACGGCAGGTTTCATCCGGTGAAAAACAACCCGACCTAAGCCGTAAGATTTACTCTGCCTGCCACCGTTTTTACATTATAAAGTCGAATTGAGAGACTTTTTACTATTTCTCAGAAGGAGAATGTTTTCGTGGCGAAAACCGACCCTGAGGCTGCCAGACGGCAGCGGCATAAGACGATCCGCTGGGTCGTCACCGTTTTCCTGATTACGGTTGTGATTTCCGGCATCATTTCTCTGGTCTCGGACGAGGTGATGGACAGCAGCAGCCTTCCCGTGGCCTTTCTTATTCTGCTTGCCATCGTGATGGTGGGCATTATCTTCGATATCATCGGCATGGCGGTGGCCTCGGCGGACGAAAAGCCGTTCCATTCCATGGCCGCCCGGAAGGTGCCGGGCTCCCAGGAGGCCATCCGGCTCCTGCGCAACGCGGAGCGGGTCAGCTCCATCTGCAACGACGTGGTGGGCGACATCTGCGGCGTTGTCTCCGGCAGCGCGTCGGCGACCATCGCGGCGCTGATCCTCACTCAGGTGGAGGTAGGCTGGCCGCGGGGCGTTTCTCTGGTCATGTCCGCACTTGTGGCGGGGCTGACCGTGGGCGGCAAGGCCATCGGCAAGACCTTCGCCGTCAATTCCTGCACGCAGATCGTTCACATGGTGGGCAGAGTGCTTCATGCCCTGAATGGCCTGCAGGGTAAAAAGAAAAAGTAATATGTTAGGTTGTGTCGAACGTGAGCATCTTACAGAAAATCAACGGCCATGACGACCTTATTACGCTGGATGACCGGCAGAGAACCCAGCTTTGTGGGGAAATCCGGGAGTTTTTGATCTCCAACGTCTCCAAAACCGGCGGACATCTGGCCGGAAACCTGGGCGTGGTGGAGCTGAGCGTGGCCATCGAAACCGTTTTTAATACCGAGATAGACCGCCTGGTTTTTGATGTTGGGCATCAGTCTTATGTGCATAAGCTGCTGACCGGACGCCAGGCGGATTTTCCGCATCTGCGGCAGTACGGCGGCCTGTCCGGTTTTCCAAAGCCTTCGGAGAGCAATACGGACGCCTTTGTGGCGGGACACGCTTCCAGCTCCGTTTCCATCGCTCTGGGTATGGCGCGGGCGAGGACGCTCCTGCATCAGGACTACAATGTGGTCGCTCTGATCGGGGACGGTGCCTGCACCGGCGGCATGGCCTACGAGGGGCTGAACGACGCGGCGGTGAGCGGTGAGCCGATGGTCATTATCCTCAATGACAACGAAATGTCCATCGGCAGGAATGTGGGTGGCGTGTCCCGGCATCTGTCCCGTTTGCGCTCCAGTGGCCATTATCTGAAGGCCAAGCGCTGGTACCGGGAAATTATGAAGAAGACCGCCGTCGGCCGGGCGGCGTACCGGGTGACCCGGCGGCTGAAAAACAGGCTGAAGCGGTTTTTGCTGCCCGCGTCCCTGTTTGAAAATATGGGATTTACCTATCTGGGGCCTGTGGACGGCCATGACCTGCCGGGGCTGATCTCTCTGCTTACTACCGCCAAGGGCCTTGCCGAGCCGGTGGTGGTGCATGTGGTCACGAAAAAGGGCTGCGGCTACCGCTTTGCCGAGGAAGACCCGGCAAAATTCCACGGAATCGGGGCGTTTGACCCGGAAACCGGGAAAAAACTGGCAAAAAAAATCACGTCCTATTCCGATTCCTTCGGCGAGGCTGTGATGGAGCTTGCTCAGAAGGATGACCGGATCTGTGCAATTACAGCCGCCATGCCGGGGGGCACGGGGTTGCTGAAGTTCATGCGGGAATACCCCAAACGCTTTTTCGATGTAGGCATTGCGGAAGAACACGCGATCTCCATGGCGGGCGGCCTTGCCAAGCAGGGAATGGTGCCGGTGGCGGCGATCTATTCCACCTTTTTACAGCGCGCCTATGACCAGATCATGCAGGATATTGCCATGCTGCACCTGCATGTGATCCTCGCCGTAGACCGGGCGGGGCTTGTGGGGGACGACGGCGCCACCCACCACGGCGTGTTTGACGTTGGATTTTTACGGCAGGTGCCGGGAATGCTGATTCTGGCGCCCGCAAGTCTTGCCGAACAGAAGGATATGCTTTCTTGGGCGGCGGAAACGTACAACGGCCCCGTGGCAGTCCGCTATCCCCGAGGCGGGGAGGGCAGCTACCGGGACTCCGCCTGGCAGCCCGGCGAAAATGTGGAGACGGAAGGGCTTCTGTGCTGCCACCGCCATGGCGGGGACGTGACACTGGTGACTTATGGTTCCATGCTGGATAATGTCCTGGAAGCGGCGGAGATTTTGTCCCAGCGGGGCATTGAAGCGACCATTCTGCGGCTTCTCACGGTGTCCGCCCTGCCTGCCCGGGAAATTCTGACGGAAATGTCCGAAAAACGCCGCGTGATCGTGGCGGAGGAAGTCTGCACCGGCTCCGGTATCCGGGAGGCGCTGGCATGGGAGCTGCGGAAGCTCTGCCCGGACTGCCGGGTGGAGGGCGTCGATCTGGGGGCGGACTTCGTTACCCACGGTTCGACGAAGGAGCTTTACCGGCATTACGGTCTGGACGGGGAGTCCATCGCAAACTATACGCAGGGGGTGCTGTCCTAAGTGAAGGTAAAGAAGAGACTGGATGTTCTGCTGACGGAACGGAACCTTGCGGACAGCCGCTCCAAGGCACAGGCCGTCATCATGAGCGGCCTTGTATATGTGGACGGCCAGAAGGCAGACAAGCCCGGCGTTTCCTATGACGAAACGGTGGAAATTGAGGTGCGGGGCGCGGCGTGCCCCTACGTCAGCCGGGGCGGATTGAAGCTGGAAAAGGCGCTGCGGGACTTCGGCGTAAAAACCGAGGGCTGTGTGTGCAGCGATTCCGGCGCGTCCACCGGCGGATTTACGGATTGCTTATTGCAGCACGGGGCGAAAAAGGTGTTTGCCATCGACGTCGGCTACGGCCAGCTGGACTGGAAAATCCGCTCCGACCCGAGAGTCGTGGTCATGGAGCGCACCAATATCCGCTATGTTACCCCGGAACAGCTGGGGGAGCCGCTGGACTTGTCCGTGGTGGACGTGAGCTTTATTTCGTTAAAGCTGGTTCTGCCCGTGATCAAAACACTGTTGAAGCCCACCGGGCAGGTGCTCTGCCTGATCAAGCCCCAGTTTGAAGCGGGGAAGGAGAAGGTGGGCAAAAAGGGCGTCGTCCGGGAAAAATCCACCCACAAAGAGGTGCTGGACAATTTCGTCGCCCTGGCAGACGAGCTGCAATTCAAAATTCTCGGCCTGACCTTCTCCCCGGTGAAGGGGCCGGAGGGGAATATTGAATTTCTGGCGCATCTGACGCTGGATGATGCAGACGGCATTCGGCCGGATACGGCGCTGGTGGTGGAATCGGCACATCAGACGCTGGACAAGGGGGAAAATTCATGAAAAATGTCATTCTGACCCCCAATCCCTACCGGGACAGGAACTTCCAGACCATGCGAAACGCCATGCAGATTCTGAGGAACGCGGGCATTCAGCCCAAATTATGCCTGCCCTTTGAGGTGGACCGCAATTACGAGCTGCCGAAAGATCTGCGCTTCTCCCGGCTGGATCGGGAGCTGCCCAATGCCGAGCTGGTGATCTGCTTCGGCGGCGACGGCACCATTCTGCACATGGCCAAGGCGGCTACCCGGAGGGGCGTCCCCCTTCTCGGCGTGAACATCGGCACCATGGGCTTCATGGCGGAGCTGGAAAGCACCGAGCTGGAAAAGCTTTCCATGCTGGCCACCGGGGAATTCACCACGGAAAAGCGCATGATGCTGGACGTGACGGTGCAGCGGAACCGGGACATTCTGTTCCACGACATCTGCTTGAACGACGCGGTGATCACCAAGGGCGTGATCGCCAGAATCGTGCATCTCTCCGTAAAATGCGACGGTATTCAGGCCATGGAATGCGGTGGCGACGGCGTGATCGTAGCGACGCCTACCGGCTCCACCGCCTACAGTCTTTCCGCCGGAGGCCCCATTGTGGAGCCGGAGGCGAACAACATCATCATTACGCCCATCTGCGCCCATGAGGTGGGCAGCCGGTGCATCGTGGCATCCGACCGGCGGGTCGTCACCGTGGAGATGGTGCGCAACGCCCGGCGCAACGCCTATGTCTCCGTGGACGGCGGCAGGGCGTTCCGGCTGAATCTGGGCGATGTGGTAACGGTTCAGAAATCTCATCTGGAAACGAAACTGGTTCGGTTGAAGGAACGCAGTTTTTATGATGTGGTCAACGCGAAATTTAAGAAAGTGTAAGAGGTGACCGGGTTTGAAATCGAAGAGACAGGCAAAAATTATGGAGATCATCTCCACAACAAACGTAGAAACACAGGAGCAGCTGCTTAAGGAATTGCAGGAAGCGGGCTTCACCAGCACCCAGGCGACCATTTCCCGGGACATTAAGGAGCTGCGGATCGTCAAGGAGTTGACCAGCTTCGGCACCTACCGCTACACGACGGCGGCAAGAGAGGTGCCCAGCGCCTTTACGGGGCGGCTGAACACCATTTTCCGGGAATGCGTCACCAGCTTTGACTATGCCCAGAATATCATCGTCATCCACACCCTTCCGGGACTGGCCAACGCGGCGGCCTCCGCGCTGGACGCCATGAATATGAACGTGGTGCTGGGGACGCTGGCCGGTGACGACACGGCAGTGGTCATCATGCGGGATACCAACGCCGCCGCTGCCTTCTGCGGTGAGATCAAGAGCCTGATAGGCGGCTGAGAGGGGGAATAACCGTGCTGAGCCTTCTGCATATTGAAAATATCGCGGTGATAGAAAGCGCGGATATTTCCTTCGACGGGGGATTTACCGTCCTCACCGGCGAGACCGGCGCGGGCAAATCCATTGTCATTGACGCGATTTCAGCCATCCTCGGCGAGCGGGCATACCGGGACATGATAAGGACCGGGGCAAATAAGGCCACCGTCCGGGCGGTGTTTACCGGGGTTCCAAAGTTACAGTGGTTCGAGGACAACGGCGTGGAATACGACCCGGAGACCATCGTCCAGCGGGAGATTTTTCTGGACGGGAAAAATGTCTGCCGGGTCAACGGAAGCCTCGTAACGGTGTCCATTCTGCGGAAGCTGGGTATCCAGCTCATCAACATCCACGGCCAGCATGATTCCGCGTCCCTGTTTGACGAGGACAACCATCTTGCTTTTCTGGACGCATTTGCCGGGAATGAGGCGCTGAGAAGCGACTACGGAGAAAAATACGAGACTGTGGCGAAGCTGCGGCGGGAAATCGACCGCCTGACCATGGACGAAGGGGAAAAGCTGCGCCGCATGGAGACCCTGAAATACCAGATCGCCGAGATCGAAAAGGCAGAGCTGGAGCCGGGAGAGGACGAAAGACTGGAAGACCGCCGGAAGATCCTGCAAAACGCCGAAAAGCTGAGCAACGGCATGGAAACAGCTGTGGAATGTCTCTACGGCGGGGACGATACCGACGGCGCCGCCGGACTGCTTGCCCAGGCGGAGTATGCTCTTGCCCGGCTGTCCCGGTTCAGCGACAGCTTTAACGCCCTCCACGAGCGGGTGGCGGACCTGATGTATCAGGTTCAGGACGCCGCTGAGGAGGTTCGGGACGCCCGGGACGGCTTAAGCTATTCCGCCGACGAGCTGGAACAGATCGAGTCCCGGCTGGACGTCATTCACAAGCTGCGCCGGAAGTACGGCACGACCTGCGAGGATATCCTTGCGTATCTTGACAGCGCGAGAAAAGAGCTGGACGATATCGAGTTCGCCGACGACCATCTGGAACGGCTGAAAGGGAAGCTCCAGAAGGCGGAAAAAGCCGCATGGGACGCGGCGATCGCCCTCCGGGAGAATCGGAAAGCGGCGGCAAAGGCCATGTCGGAGCGCATCCTGACGGAGCTGACCCAGCTGGACATGCCCCGGGTGCAGTTTTCCTGCGAGTTCCGGGAGACGGAGCTGACTGTAGCCGGCGCGGACGCCGTGGCGTTTTACATGTCCGCCAACGCGGGCGAAGCGCTGAAACCCATGAGCAAGGTGGCCTCCGGCGGTGAGCTGGCGCGAATCATGCTTGCCATGAAGAACGTTCTGGCGGAAAAAGACCAGGTGGAGACCCTGATTTTCGACGAGGTGGACACCGGCGTTTCCGGTCGGGCCGCCCAGAAGGTCGCCCAGAAGCTGAAAAGCGTTGCCGCCCACAAGCAGGTGCTGTGCGTTACCCATCTGCCCCAGCTGGCGGCGTTGGCGGACAACCATCTGCTCATCGCCAAGCAGGAGCGGAACGGACGGACATACACCTCCGTGACGCCTCTGGACTTGGAGGGCAGAAAGCGGGAGCTGGCGCGTATCATCGGCGGCGCGACGATTACCGAAACCACGCTGAAAAGCGCGGAAGAAATGCTGCGGGGATAAGCCGTCGGTTTACACAGAATTTATGCGAGTTTACCCTTGACAAATTCCGCTCTGTTTGTTAGGATAATGCAAGCAACACAGTGATGGGAAGAAGTAAGCGTCCCGATTCCCGCCAGAGAGCTGCCGGCAGGTGCAAGGCAGTGGGGAAAAGCGCCGAAATACCTCCCGGAGTGGCCTTTCTGAACGGTAGTAGGGAAGGACGGGGTTCGCCCGGTACAGCGAGAGGCGTTGCTGGACGCCGTGAGGGCATTTTTCGTGAGAAAGTGCCGAATTAGAGGTGGTACCGCGTATTTTACGCCCTCTATCCGTTTGGATAGAGGGCGTTTTTGCTTGGGAACCTCTGATCAAATCGTCTGCGACTGTGAGCGGATCTTTTCCGCCCACTCTTCGGTATCGAAAACGGGGAATACACAAAGTATTCCGCCGCTTTCGATACCTCGATTGTACGAAAAATCTCTCGCTCACAGCTCTTGCCGATTTAATCAGAGCTTCCCTTGAAAAGGAGGGGATACTATGCTGACACGACCCATGGACATCCTGACCGCGTTTCCCGTGCGGAAAAGCAAACAGCAGAAGCAGGAATTCCGGGATGCGGTGCAGTCCTATCTGGCACAGTTCGGCTATTCGGCAAGCGTCGAAAAGGGAAGCCTTGGCTGCCGGAATATGGTGATCGGAGACCCGGAGACGGCGCAGTACCTGATCACCGCCCACTATGACACCTGCGCGCGCCTGCCCATTCCCAATCTGATCACGCCGTGCAATTTCTGGGCATTTTTGGGATATCAGCTGGTCGTTATGCTGCTGATGCTTCTCGTTCCGGCGATTCCGGGTGCGCTGGCAGGGCTGCTTGCGGGGAGCTTCGACGTTGGTTATTACGTGTGGTTTCTCTGCGTGTGGGCGGTGATCGCGCTGGTGATGATCGGCCCCGCCAATAAGCACAACGCCAACGACAATACCTCCGGCGTGGTCACGCTGCTGGAAATCGCCCGTTCCCTGCCGGAAAGCCAGCGGGGCAAGGTCTGCTTTGTCCTGTTCGATCTGGAGGAAGCGGGGCTGATCGGTTCCGCCGCCTACCGCAAGGCGCACAAAAAGGCGTCTGACAGCCAGCTTGTCCTCAATCTGGACTGCGTGGGAGACGGGGATCACATTCGCTTCTTCCCTACGAAAAAGCTGAAAAAAGACCGGAAAAGGCTGACTTCCCTCTATAAAGCCTGCGGTTATTTTGGGAAAAAGGACGTGCTGGTTCACGAAAAGGGCTTTTCCGCCAACCCCTCCGATCAGGCGAATTTCCCTTACGGCGTGGGCATCTGCGCACTGCGGAAAAAGGGGAAAACGCTGTATCTGTCCCGCATCCACACACCCAAAGACACCATTCTGGAAGAAACAAACGTCAATATTCTGCGCGCGGCTCTGATCACATTCATCACCTGCGGCGCAGCGCAATAAGAAAGGAAATGTAACATGAAACTGTATGATGAACTGGTTGCCCGGGGACTGATCGCTCAGGTGACCAACGAGGAAGAGATTCGGGAAATGATCGACAACGGCAAGGCCACCTTCTACATTGGCTTTGACTGCACCGCCGACAGCCTGACCGCCGGCCACTTCATGGCGCTGACCCTGATGAAGCGTCTGCAAATGGCGGGCAACAAGCCCATCGCCCTGATCGGCGGCGGCACGACCATGATCGGCGACCCCTCCGGCCGTACCGATATGCGGAAAATGCTCACCAAGGAGGACATCAACCACAACGCCGAGTGCTTCAAAAAGCAGATGGAGCGCTTCATCGAGTTCGGCGAGGGCAAAGCCCAGATGGTCAACAATGCCGACTGGCTGCTGAACCTCAACTACGTAGAGCTTCTGCGGGAAGTCGGCGCGTGCTTCTCCGTCAACAACATGCTCCGGGCGGACTGCTACCGCCAGCGCATGGAGCGGGGACTGTCCTTCCTGGAATTCAACTACATGATTATGCAGTCCTACGACTTCTACCACCTGTTCCAGCATTTTGGCTGCAATATGCAGTTCGGCGGCAACGACCAGTGGAGCAACATGCTGGGCGGCACCGAGCTGATCCGCAAGAAGCTGGGCAAGGACGCCCACTGCATGACCATCACGCTGCTGACGGACTCTCAGGGCAACAAGATGGGCAAGACTGCAGGAAACGCTGTCTGGCTGGACGCCAACAAGACCTCTCCCTTTGAGTTCTACCAGTACTGGCGGAACGTGGGCGACGCCGACGTGATGAAGTGCATCCGGATGCTGACCTTCCTGCCTCTGGAGCAGATCAATGAGATGGACACATGGGCGGACGCCAAGCTCAACGAGGCCAAGGAAATTCTCGCCTACGAGCTGACCAAGATGGTTCACGGCGAAGAAGAGGCCGAAAAGGCCAGAGCCGCCGCCAAAGCGCTGTTTGTGGGCGGCGGCGACGACGCCAACATGCCCACCACGGAAATTTCCGCCGACAAGCTGGTGGACGGCAAGATCGGCATTCTGAACCTGATGGTGGCCTGCGGACTGGCGCCCTCCAACAAGCAGGCGCGGCAGCTGGTGGAGCAGGGCGGCGTTCTGGTCAACGACGAGAAGGTGCCCAATGCCCAGTTCGCCGTGACGGAGGAGATGCTGAAAGCGGGCGTGAAGATCCGAAAGGGTAAGAAGGTTTTCCACAAAGCGGTGCTGGCCTGATGCCGGTTTCCCTAAGCCTACAGAGAAAGCCGAAATTTGATGAAAACGAAGGCCATCCGCAGAACGTGCGGACGGCCTGACCGTTTTCTGAACGCCGCCCGGAGGGGCGGCGTTTTTCGTTTACAGCAGGTACTTTTTCAGCTTTTCCAGATTTTCATTGCTCATTGGCGTCAGCGGCAGGCGGCAGCCGCCGCAGTCGTAGCCGATGAGCTGCATGGCGGCCTTTACGGGAATGGGGTTGACCTCGCAGAACAGCAGCTCAATGAGGGGCAGCAGCTCCGCCTGCAATGCGGCGGCGGTGTCGAAATCTCCTGCCAGCGCCGCCTGCGCCATGGCCTGCGTCTCCACGGGGGCGACGTTGGACAGAACCGAAATGACGCCCTGCCCGCCCAGCGACATTACCGCGACCGCCTGATCGTCGTTGCCGCTCCAAACGGGGAAATCCGGGCAGGCGGCGCAGAGCTTCCCGATTTTGGAGATGCTGGAAGACGCTTCCTTGACCCCCGCCAGATTGGGGATGCGGGACAACCGGTCGTAGACCTCCACGGGAATATCAACGCCGGTACGGGAGGGAACGTTGTAGGCGATGACCGGGATATGTACCGCTCCGGCGACTGCGCTGTAGTGGGCAAGCAGACCCTCCGGCGTGGCCTTGTTGTAGTAGGGGGTGACCACGAGCAGCGCGTCCGCTCCCGCGCCCTCCGCTGCCCGGCTCAGCGCCGCCGCGTGCTCCGTGCAGTTTGACCCGGTTCCGGCGATGATCAGGCAGCTGTCCCCGGCGTATGCCTTCGCCCGGCGGAACAGTTCCAGCTTTTCGCAGTCGGACAGGGTGGCGGACTCTCCGGTGGTGCCGCAGATCACCACGGCTTTGATGCCCGCGTCGATTTGCCGCCGCAGCAGCTGCTCCATCATGGGATAGTTAACCTTTCCCCCAAGAAATGGGGTGACGAGTGCCGTACAGGCTCCGGTAAAGAATGGTTGTTTCATAGGCTGATACCTCCACGCCAGTCTATGCCGGGGGAATGTTTTTTGTCTGTTGCAAAACGGGAAAAAATGGGCTATACTGTGGGCACAGAGAATAGGGAGGAAAAACATGAAAACACATGATTTTTGGTATGATCTGCCGGAAGAGCTGATCGCCCAGACGCCGCTGGAGCGGCGGGACGGTTCCCGGCTGATGGTGCTGAACCGGGAAACCGGGGAAATTCAGCATAAGCATTTTTACGACGTCATCGACTATCTGAACCCCGGCGACTGTCTGGTGATGAACGATTCCCGGGTGCTGCCTGCCCGGCTCATGGGGCACCGTCCCACCGGCGGCGTGGTGGAGGTGCTGCTTCTGCGGGACTTGGGCAACAAGTGCTGGGAGTGCCTGTGCAAGCCCGGTCGGAAAATGCAGGTCGGCAACGAGGTCATTTTCGGAGACGGCGAGCTGTCCGCCGTCGTTCGGGAAGTGCGGGAGGACGGCAACCGGGTGGTGGAATTCCGGTACGAAGGAATTTTTCTGGAAGTGCTGGAACGCCTTGGGAAGATGCCCCTGCCGCCCTACATCAAGGAGGAACTTCAGGATCAGGAGCGGTATCAGACCGTCTATTCCCGTGAGGTCGGCTCCGCCGCCGCACCCACGGCGGGACTGCATTTTACAAAGGAATTGTTGGAAAAAATCCGGGAAAAGGGTGTAAACGAAGCCTTTGTGACCCTGCACGTAGGCCTTGGAACCTTCCGCCCGGTGAAGGCGGAGGAAGTGACTGAGCATCATATGCACTCTGAGCTGTGCATGATGAACGCCGAGACCGCGAACATGCTGAACGAAACAAAGCGGAACGGCGGCCGGGTCATCTGCGTGGGCACGACTTCCTGCCGCACGCTGGAATCTCTGGTAAACGACGACGGCACTTTCGAGGCCAAGTCCAGATGGACGGATATTTTCATTTACCCGGGGTATACCTTCAAGGCCATGGACGGTCTGATCACCAATTTCCATTTGCCGGAGAGCACTCTGGTCATGCTGGTGTCCGCGTTTGCGGGCCGCGAGCATGTGCTGAACGCCTATGAAGAAGCGGTAAAGCAGCGGTATCGGTTCTTTTCCTTCGGGGATGCTATGTGTATTGTATAGCATAAGCTTTTTACGCATAAATGGCAACCGGACTTTTAGGCCGGTTGCCGTTACTTTTTGGAGAAAAAAATGAGTTTTGCAGCACATCAATCCATTTATCATTTGCAACTGATACTAGTTTTCAATAAAACGGTTAAAAACCGTTTTATTCGGCTGCTGTTTCAGCAGCCAGCGGCGTAGCCGCAAAAAAACGTAAGTCCATACATTTCTCGCCGCTACCGGCGGCCTGCGAAGAATTCGCAGGATAAAATGGTGTTAACCATTTTATCGAGAAATAGTATGAAAACGGCAGGGAGGGTTGATTAAGGGACTATAAGGGAATGAGAGCAGGCCAACCTATGGTATACCCGGCAGATTGACGGGGTATGGCGATTGTAAATCCTGCACTTTGCAGGCTACCATTTCTGTGCGCTGTTTTGTATAATATTACTACAAATCAACAAACAGGAGGTAACTATCATGGCATTTTCCCTTGACAGCAAAGTAAAGGACATTCTGAAAAGCCCGGCGGCAGCGGAAATCCTGGACAAGTTCTGCCCGGGCGCGTCCAAGAACCCGCAGATGAAGCTGGTCGGCGGCCTGACCCTGCGCAAGCTGGCTTCCTTCCCCCAGTCCGCATACCTGCAGCCCCATCTGGAGGAACTGGACAAGGAACTTCAGGCAATCGAATGATCCCTTGACATGTGGAAGCGGCTTCCGAATTTGGAAGCCGCTTTCTTTTCTTGACATTACACAGGCGGCACCATCCGGTGCCGCCTGTGACAATTATATTCTCAGAAGCACGTCCAGCCGCCGTCGCACTTGATTTCCTCGCCATTGACGTAGCGGGACTGGTCGCTGGCAAGAAACAGAATCGCGTCCGCCAAGTCTTCCGGCATGGCCAGTTCGCCGGAGAAGTCCAGCAGCTTGCTGGTTCTGCCAAAGCCAAACTCGTCGGCTGCCGGCATGACCAGAGGAATGTCGGTCACAACGCCGCCGGGGGAGAGGGCATTGCAGCGGATGCCTTCCTCCATGTACATGAACGCCGTGTTCTTTGTCGCCGCCAGAACAGCGCCCTTGCTGGCGCAGTAGGCCGCGCCAGCGGTCTGGTGCGTCGCGCCGACGGAGCAGACGTTGACGATCACGCCGCCGTCGCCCTGAGAAAGATACTGCCTGCATTCCTCCCGCAGGCCGTACATCAGGCCGAAGGTGTTGATGCGGAACGTCTTTTCCAACATTTCATCGGACATATCCGCAATGGCCGTATTGTCGTCCATCACGCCCGCGCAGTTGACGGCAACGTCCAGCCGACCGAAGGATTCTACTGCCTTTTTTACCATTCCCACGGCGACCGCCGGGTCGCCGACATCTCCCGCATACCAGACAAGTTCGCCGGGGGCGTTCTTGCATTCCCCGGCCAGTTCTTTCAGGCGCTCCTCACGGCGGGCAACTGCCACGACCTTCGCCCCCTCCCGGCAGAACAGCTCCGCCGTGGCGCGCCCAATACCGGCGGACGCGCCGGTCACGATGCAGACTTTATTTTCCAATCTTCCCATATTATCCTCCTCAGCAGAAAACCTTGCCCACTACGACCGCAGGGGAATCGTTGCAGCCGACGGTCAGTTCCGCGCCGTCGGGAACGTCCGCGCGAAGGGTTGCGAAACCGATATTTTTCTCCACCGTGTAGCCGTAGATGGTCTGGGCGCAGCGGCCGACCTCCACGCCGTACCAGTACACCCGTTCCCAGATGGAAATATCCTCGGTGGATTCCCGGGAGAATTCCAGACCGACCATCCGGTACTTGGGATGTTCTTTCCGCGCCAGCGCCGCTTCCTTGCCGATAAAGTCCTTGTCGGCGGCGACTGCCCAGCCAAGGCCGCACTCGTAGGGACTCAGGTGCTTGAAATCCTGCTTGAGGGGGAAGCCTTTCTCCATGGGGACGGAACGGACGTAGACTTCCAGAGTTTGAAGCTCCCGGCCACCCACGGATTCCACTGCTTTCAGCGCCAGATCGTGAACTTCTGCGCTCTTGTCGAAGGCGGAATAGATTTCATAGCCGTTTTCGCCGGTGAAGCCGGAACGGTGGATGTAGACGGGGATATCTCCCAGCTTGCGCGCGCAGATGCCGAACCGTTTGAGGTCGTCCACCGGCTTATCAAGCATGGCGTTCATGGCCTTGAGGCTGTCAGGCCCCTGCACGGCGTACATGTCCCAGTCGTAGGTGATGATCTTCGCCTGAATGTCCGCGTCGCCCTTGTGCTTTTCGATCCAGGGGAGCAACCGGGGGCCATAGAGGTCGGAGACCCAATATAAGCCCTCGGCCATGTGCATGACGATCACGTCGTCGATGATCTCGCCGTTTTCATCCAGAGAAGCGGTGTATTTCGAGCGGCCGACGGCGACCTTGGAAATGTCGCTGATGTAGATTTTTTGCAGGACTTCCAGCGCGTCCTTGCCCGTGACCTCCACCAGATCGTGGGTCCAGCGGTAAAAGCCTACGCCCTTGCGGATGGCCATGGCGTCGGCGCGGGCAACAGTATCTTCCTTAAACAGCATATTCCGGCACCTCCTTACAGCATCCGCAGGTCTTCCTTGCGGATGACCTTAATGTACATATCTTCCTCGTCCCGGTCTTCAATTACGCAGGACCATTCCGGGCTGACCAGCGTCTTTGCCGCGCCGTTCCACTGTGCCTCGTAGGCGTCCACCAGCTCGTCCAGCGGCGCCATTTCATAGCGGGCGGTGAAATCTTCCGACTTGACCCTGATCCATGTTTCGTCCTTCGTCCAGCGCACCATCTCATAGGGCACCTGCTGCACGTCCAGCATATAGCGGATGTAGCCGCCCAGAATGCGCCCGTCGTTTTCGTCCATCTCGTGCGGGACGCCCAGGAAGCTGCGCAGGCCTTCCTTGGCAAAGGGGTCGATGAACTGGTTCTTGCCCGCCGTGGCGAAGACAATGCGAAATACCCGCAGGAACTCATCCTCGTCGGGCGCCATGTCCTTAATGGCCATCATGGGGAATTGGATCGACCAGACCCAGCCCATCTGCGCGACCCAGTGGTACGCCTTTTCCAGCGACGTTTCCTCGCCGAAATTCTGGGTGTACTGACCGTTGCGCAGGCACTGACCTTCCTTGACCATGCGTTCCCGGGGCGTGTCGTGAATGGGGTCCACTGGCTGCTGCATATGCTCCAGCCAGTCCTGCTTGGGCAGGTTGTAGACGTCCCGGCGCTCCGCGACCACGCGGCAGTGCTTATTGCCGCAGCCCCGGGCCTGACACATATTCAGCGCTACTTCATTCTCCGTGCCGTTGGAGGACGCAAGGTCAAAGTTGGCGGTGAACATACTGGTGGTCATGTTGCAAAGCTCGCTGCCCACGATGTCCCAGGGGCAGGTGTCCAGCTCCTTTTCCACCCGGTTCCGGGTGAACTGCACGACGCGCCCCGCCATGTTCTCCCACTCGTCGCCGGAGTCGCCGGTGATGCCGCCCAGCCAGCTGGACTTTTCACACAGCTCCGGGATGTTGAAGGCTTCATAGAGCGAAGCGTTGACGTAGTCCTTCTGTTCCTCCGGTGTTCCCGCGACGGCCATATTCATCATATTGGCAATGTCGCAGATGGCGGCGGTGCGTTTTTCCCAGCTTGGCTCGAAAATCCGCATGACCTGAAAGAGGTTAGCCGTCATGGCGGCGATCTGACGGTTTAGCTGCCGGTAGGCTTCCCCCTCCGTGATGAGCTTGCCCCAGGCGGTGGCGAAGCATTTTCTGGAATCCAGTTTTTCTTTCAGCATGGTGTTCCTCCTATCCTGTATTGCTGTGGATTCATTATAATGGAAAAGCGCTCAGCCGGATATTCTACAAAAGGCCGGATTTTGGGCGGGCACGGCCATACATTTTGTATTCCTGCAAACCATACAATTTATAGGTGCAGTATTTGTGAATTTTTCCTATAAAGCAGGCATCTCCCATACAAAATGTATGGGAGATACCTTGACAGCTGTACGAGGAAAAATTATAATATTTTCAGAAGAATTCAGGAGGGCGGAAGGCATGAAACTGTGCGCGGATATTCTCTATTGGCGTCTGAAAGAAAAGCTGACAACGGTCACCCAGCGGGGCAAAGGGGGCAGCGCGCTTACCCTGAACCGGCCGGAATTCTATCTGGATCGTTCCCAATCCTTTGAGAAGAACCGGGTGTACGTATGCTCTGCCGATCATCTGCCCCAAAGTCCGAAGCTGGGGGAAAATGTGTGCCTGATCTGTCTGGGGCAGCACTGGAACCTTAGCGCCTATTATGACCGGTGCAGCGTCATTCTGGTGGAGGGAAACTGGGATATTTTCCGGGTGTTCAATCTGGTGCAGGAAATTTTCAACCGGTACGACAGCTGGGAAGATCAGCTCTGGACGATTCTGCGCCACGGCGGGAATCTCCCGCAGATGCTGGAGGCCAGCAGAGGCATTTTTGAAAACCCCATGCTGCTCATCGGCTCCGATTTCCGCTATCTTGGCGTTACGGAGGAAGATTATCTGCGAAACAAGCTGGGCTTGCAGCTGGATACCCAGTCCTTTGACGTGGAGAAAATGGCGACCTTCCTGTCCCTGCATGATATGTCCACCCACGTCCGGGAACCGCTGCTGCTGGATTTGCAGGGCAAGCGCACACTTTCCGTCAATATTTTCGATCAGGAGGAATATCTGGGCTGCCTGACCGTCTTTGAAGGCTCCCGGGAGTTCCGGGACTCGGATAAAACGCTGGCGGTCTTCTTTTCCAAGCTTCTGCGGCAGGCGGTTCAGCAGAATCCCGTTCTGGCCAGCACCCGCACTGCGGTACGCCGGGCGCTGCGCAGTGTCATTTCCGGGCAGAGCATTGATTTTGAGTACCGCCGTGCCCTGAGCGTGGAAAGCGGGAAGCACGATTGGGTCTGCGTGAAGCTGATCCCCAAGTCCGGCAGCACCTATCTTCCGGGGGCGTATCTCTCCGCCGCGCTGGAGGAACGGCATCCCGGAGCCATTGCCTTTGAGTTTATGGATTCCGTCGCCGCATTTCTTTCCATCGATCAGGCGAAGAAGGAGACGCTGGACGCGCTGCTTCCGGTGCTGGAAAAGCTGGGGGTCGTCTGCGGCGTTTCTTCGCCCTTTACCAACCTGTACGACGCGAATCACGCATGGTTTCAGGCTTCCGCCGCGCTGCAAAACGGGCTTTCTCAGGGCGGCACCATATTCCGTTTTCAGGACTATCTGCTTCCTCAGCTTCTCAGCGGCGCTCTGGCAGGCAGGCCGACATGGGTGTACTACACGGAGGGGCTGAAACGGCTGAAGGAGCATGATGACAATTCTCAGGTGTCGTATCTGCATACCCTGCGGGTGTATCTGGACAATAACCTCTCCGTTACGAAAACTGCGTCGGCGCTGTTCCTGCATCGCTCCACCTTACTTGACAGGTTGGCGCATATCACCGCCATGCTGGGCAGCGACCTGAAAGACCCGGATTACTGCCTGACATTGGGAATTATTCTCAGGGCGGAATTGGAGCAGAAGCGGACGGAACAGGGCGCGCCGGCGTGAATCACGCTTGAATGTGTTGACACCATGGGAAAGAAAGGGTAGAATGGTAGCACGCTTTCCAAAATGCACTTTGTGAGGAACGAATATGAATGCACCGGTTGACGTGACAAATATCCGAATCGAAACCGACCGCCTTATCCTGCGCGCTTGGCGGGAGACGGACTTGGCGGACTTTTATGAATATGCCAGCGTGGAGGGTGTCGGGGAGATGGCCGGGTGGAATCACCACCAGTCTATGGAAGAATCCCGGCGGATACTTGACTTTTTTATCAGCGGAAAGAAGACCTTTGCGCTGGAGCTGAAGGAAAACGGAAAAGTGATCGGCTCGCTGGGCTTGGAACCCAGGGACGAGGACGCGGGGCTGCCGGAAGAATTACAGGGGCGCGAGATCGGCTACGTCCTAAGCAGGGATTACTGGGGCAGGGGACTGATGCCGGAAGCGGTGAAAGCCGTGATCGACTATTGCTTCCAAGAGCTGCCTTTCGACTATCTGACCTGCGGCCATTTTGACAGAAATGACCGCTCCCGCCGGGTGGTGGAAGAGTGCGGCTTCCGGTTCCTGAAAAAGGTGGTCACGCCCACCGCACGAGGTGTTGACGAGCCGGGGAAGATGTACGTCCTGTACAACCCGATGAAACCTATCGACAAGGAGAAACAGCCATGTTTGAACTGAAAAAAACCGAGGGCAAAGCCCGCCGGGGAGAATTCACCTGTGCCCACGGCACCGTCCAGACGCCGGTGTTCATGAACGTCGGCACGCAGGGCGCGATTAAAGGCGCGCTGAGCGCCAAGGATTTGAAAGACATCGGGTGTCAGGTGGAGCTGTCCAATACCTACCATCTGCATCTGCGTCCCACGGACACGGTGGTGCGCCAGATGGGGGGACTGCATAAGTTCATGACTTGGGACGGCCCCATTCTGACGGATTCCGGCGGATTTCAGGTGTTCAGTCTGGCTTCCCTGCGGAAAATCAAGGAGGAGGGTGTGTATTTTGCCTCCCACATCGACGGCCACAAGATTTTCATGGGGCCGGAGGAGAGTATGCAGATCCAGTCCAATCTGGGCAGCGACATGTGCATGGCCTTTGACGAGTGCATTGAAAACCCCTCGCCCCGGGACTATGTTCAGAAAAGCGTGGACAGAACCTACCGCTGGCTGGTGCGCTGCAAGGCGGAAAATGCCCGTCTGAACGCCCTGCCGGACACGGTGAACCCCCAGCAGATGCTCTGGGGCATCAATCAGGGCGGCACATATACGGACATCCGGGTGAATCACATGAAACGCATTGCCGAGCTTGACCTCCCCGGCTACGCCATCGGCGGCCTTGCGGTAGGGGAGACCACGCAGGAGATGTACGACATCATCGAGGCCGTGGAGGAGCACATGCCGGTGGACAAGACCCGCTACCTCATGGGCGTGGGGACGCCCAGCAACATCATCGAGGCGGTCGCCCGGGGCGTGGATTTCTTTGACTGCGTTATGCCGGCGCGGAATGCCCGCCATGCCCGGCTGTTCACATGGGAGGGCGCGATCAACCTGAAAAACGCCAAGTATATCACCGACGACAGCCCCATCGATCCCCACTGCGACTGCCCGGTCTGCCGCCGCTATTCCCGCGCCTATATCCGCCATCTGTTCGTGGCGGAGGAAATGCTGGCAATGCGCCTGTCCGTCATGCACAATCTGTATTTTTACAACAAGCTGATGGAGAAGATCCGTCAGGCGCTGGACGAGGGACGTTTTGAAGACTTCCGCCGGGAGTATTCGGAGAAGCTGGGCAGAAGAATATAAAAATATTAAGAACCACTTAAAAGCCCCCTTGCAATTTACGCAATTAATGGTATAATGAACAGGAAATAACACAAAAGGAGTTTTCCCAATGAATGTTTTGACTGGAACCACCTCTGCCGGTATGGGCAGCACCGTCATCATGCTGGTGCTGATGATCGCGATTTTCTACTTCATGCTGATCCGTCCTGAGAACAAGCGGAAAAAAGAGGCCGAGCAGATGCGCGGCGCCGTGAAGAAGGGCGATAAGATCGTCACCATCGGCGGTATCGTGGGCGTTGTTGTGGACGTGAAGGAAAGCCGCATCGTCGTCGAGACCAGCGCCGATCAGGTACGTATCGAGCTGGAGAAGTGGGCGATTTCCTCCAACGAGACCGCTACGGAGGCCGCCAAGGCGGAGGCCAAGAAGGCGCAGGAAGCCAAGGCAAAGGCCAAGGCCGCGAAGAAAGCCGACAAGGCAAAGAAGGACTGATTGCTGGTCGTTCCAAAGTCTTTGAGAAGTTGAAAATCCGCCCGATGCCATTGGCATCGGGCGGATTTTATATGCCCAATAGTACAAAAACAGGCTCATGGAGCGTATCGGTACAGCCCCTTTACACAGTATCTTGGAACGGAAACGGCTCCGGGAAAATCCCGGAGCCGTTCTTTCGTATTTACGGAATCTGAACGCCGAAAGCCTGCATTTCCCGGCGCAGCTCGTCCGCGTCGCCGTGGAAGACGATGCCCGGCATACCGGTGCGTTCCGCGCCTTCGATATTCTGGGTGGCGTCGTCGATAAACAGACATTCCTGGGGGACAAGCTGGAACGTTTTGTACAGCAGACGGTAAATCTCTGCTTCCGGTTTGACCAGCTTGACATCGGCGGAAATAAGCGTCCCGTCAAAATACTGACTGCCGGGAACCCGCGGCCAGTATTCATGCTGGCGGTAGCTGGCGTTGGACAGCAGATATACGCCGTATCCCGCCTTTTTCAGGTCGCTTACCAGCTGCTCCATACCGGCGACGGGGAGGATGGGCCGATCCCACCGGTCAACCAGCAGGTGCGCCTTCTCGTGAAGCCGCTGGGGAAGACGGCGGCACATGCTCTCGGCTGCTTCGGCCTCGGTCATGGAGCCGCGATCCATCTTCGCCCATTCCAGCGAGAGGTAGACGTTGTTCAGCAGCAGCTTTCTGTCCGCGCCCTGAACGCCCACGGCATCCAGAAAATAGTCCCGGTCAAAGCGCAGCAGAACGTTGCCCATGTCGAAAATAACGTTTTTGATCATCAGACGATCTTAACCTTGCCCTTGGTAGCCCGGAACACGATGACCAGCGAAACGATCGTCGTCAGCGTCAGGATGGTTGCCAGAGCCGCGGCGGTGCCGTCGCTCATGCGGACGACTTCCTGATAAATGGCAACGGCGATGGTGGATGTCTTGCCGGAATAGAGCATAATGGAACTGCTCAGCTCGTTGATGCAGGTGATCCAGCTGAGGACCGCGCCGGACATAATGCCGGGCAGCATCATCCGCGCCGTGACCGTGAAGAAGGTCTTCATAGGCGATACGCCCAGATTGATGGACGCTTCCTCAACGAACGGGTCCATCTGATACAGGAACGCACTGCCCGACCGGACGGTGTAGGGGAGCTTCCGGATGACGTAGGAGATAATCATGATGGCGGCAGTGCCGACCAGAATCAGAGGCTTGCGGTTGAACGCCACGATCAGGCCGATACCCAGAACGGAACCGGGGATGACGTAGGGGAACATGATCAGCGTGTCGATCAGGCTGGCGATCTTGCCCTTCTTCCGGACGAGAACATAGGACACCAGAATGCCAATGAAGATGATGAACACGATGGCCACGATGGAGAACACATAGGTATTGCGGATGTTCCGGCCAAGGCGGGACATGATGGTGCGGTAGTTGTTCAGGTTGACGCCCTTGATGACGCCGGAGAAGCTCCGCTCGATGAAGGACTGGCACACCACAACGATCTGAGGCAGGAATGCAAGACAAACCACAATGTAGATGGGCAGGGAAGCGAGGAAGCGCTTGAACCCGTGGAGCTTGGTCTCCTGAGGGGGACGCAGAGAACTCATGGTGTAATTCCGCTTGTCCACCACCAGTTTCTGGAAGCTCAGCATGACCAGCGAGCAGAACACGATGATGACGGACAGCGCCGAAGCCATATAGGGGTCGGTGGCACTTTCGGACATGTATTCGTTGTACACGAGAACCGGCAGCACGGTATAACCCTCGCCCAGCAGCATGGGGGTTCCGAAGTCAGCCAGACAGGTCATGAACACCATGATGCAGCCTGCCAGAATGGAGGGCAGGATAACGGGCAGCGTCACCGTCCAGATGCGCCGGATTTTGTTCATGCCCAGATTCTCGGAGGCTTCCTCCAAGGAACTGTCGATGCTGTTCATGGCGCCGGAGGTGTACAGGTAGATGTAGGGGAACAGGTGCAGGGTAAACACGAAGATGATACCGCCGCGACCATAAATTGTAGGCGCGGTCATGCCGATCTTCGCCAGCGCCCGTGCTACCAGACCGTTACGGCCCAGCAGGATGATCCAGGAATAAGCACCGATGAAGGGAGGGCTCATCAGGCTCATGATGATGAAGATGTGCAGAATTTTCTTGCCCGGAATGTTGTAGCGGGTGATCAGATAAGCGATGGGAACGCCTACCAGTGTCGTGGTAAGTACCGTGGAGAAGCACACGACCATGGAGCGAAGCAGCGTCTGATAATAGTAGGGCTTGGTGAAGAAACGCTTGAAGTTATACAGCGTGATGCCCTCTACCTTGCTGGAAAACACGCTCTTCGTGATGATGGTGTAGAAGGGGTAGACAATGAACAGGCACATTGCCAGAATCACGAACAGCTTTGTGAAGAACCAGAAATCCGGTTTCCAGCGGGAATTAAGCCGTTTGTTCACAGGCTGAGCACCTCCTCGCTTTTGTCGTACAGACTGATGCGCATGGGGTCAAAGCTCAGGTGAACCTGTTCGCCGTCGCTGTGGATCTCGGTGGTGTCCTTGGTGTACTCGTTGACGATCAGGTTCTGGCCATCGTTCAGCTGCACCTCGTACTCGATGAAATCGCCAAGGAAGGTGGAGAACAGGATGGTGCCGGGCATACCGCTCTCGGAGAAGAAAAGCTGCTCGGGACGGGCGGAAATTTTGCCGCTTCCTGTGTAGGCGCGGGAGACGGGGACGGTGATGTCCAGCTCGCCCTTGATGCTCACGGCGGCGTTTCCGGCGTTGGGGGCGTTCACCTCGCAGTCAAGGAAGTTGCTCACGCCGATGAAGCCCGCGACAAAGGGATTCTGGGGCTTGGCGTAGATGTCACGGGGGGTGCCGATCTGCATGATGTGGCCGTCCTTCATGACGGCAATCCGGTCGGAGATGGCGAGGGCTTCCTCCTGATCGTGGGTGACGTAGATGGTGGTGATGCCCAGACGCCGCTGCAGCTTCTTGATGACGGAGCGCATCTGCACTCTCAGCTTGGCGTCCAGATTACTCAGAGGCTCGTCCATCAGCAGAACACTTGGCTCGATAACAAAAGCTCTGGCCAGAGCCACACGCTGCTGCTGACCGCCGGACAGTTCGTTGGGCTTCCGGTCTGCCAGATGGGAGATCTGCACCAGCTCCAGCGCCTCGTCAACCTTGGGCTTGATCTCCTTGGCGGGCATCTTCCGCGCCTTGAGACCGTAGGCTACGTTCTCCCGGACGGTCAGGTGGGGGAAGATGGCGTAGTTCTGGAAGACCATGCCAATGTCGCGCTTGTGGGCGGGAACATCGTTGATCCGCTTTTCGCCAAAGTAAAAATCGCCGCCCTCGATGGAGTTAAAACCGGCGATCATCCGCAGAAGCGTGGTTTTGCCGCAGCCGGAGGGGCCAAGAAGGGTAAAGAATTCGCCCTCCTGAATGTCCAGCGAAACGCCGTTCAGCGCGGTGAAATCGCCGTAGCGCTTTACGGCGTTCTGAATAATGACTTGATTGCTCATGTGGTGTCCTCCCGTATGTGTAGATATGTTGCGCGCGGTTCAAAAGTATGCCGGAGCATCCGGCACAGTTTTCAGCCGCAGGCGATACACCGCAAGGAGGCACCCTGGAGGGTGCCTCCCGCAGTAAAGCATAAGTTGAGAAATTAACCTGCGACCAGGTCGTTGAACTGCTCCTTGATTTCATCTCTGTGGGAAGCAGCGTAGCTGAAGTCGTAGTTGCCCACGTGGCAGTCTTCCAGAGAGCACAGACCCTTGGGGGTGATGTCGGAACGGACGGGGCGGCGGGCCCAGTCGGCGTTCTGAGCGGTCTGACACTCGGCGCTGGTGACGAAGTCGATGAACAGCTTGGCGTTCTCCTCGTTGGGGCAGTCCTTGATCAGAGCAACACCGTCGGGAACGGCGGAGTTCTGCTCAGGATACACAAAGCCGATGTCGGGGTTGTCGGCGTACAGAACGGCGGACTTCTCGATGGTCACGCCCAGAGCGTACTCACCGGAAGCAACCAGCTTGTGGCAGTTGCCGGAGGAGTCCTGCAGCTTGCCGTCCAGGTTGGCGATGAACTTACCAACCAGATCCCAGCCTTCCTCGATGGTGGGCTGGCTGAACAGCATGGTGCAAAGCTGGGTGTAGGCGGAGCCGGACTTGGAGGGAGAGCAGTAAGCGATCTTGCCCTTCAGGTTCTCGTTGCACAGGCCTTCCCAGGTGGTGGGGACGTCGGCCTCGTCCAGCATGGTCTTGTTGTAGATAAAGACCATGGGCAGGGGGGACTCACCGATCCAGTAGCCGTCGGCATCCTTGTAGGCATCGCCGATGAACTCGTCGTTGGCGCAGACATAGGGCTGGAAGTAGTCGTTGTAAGCGGCCAGGGTGTCGGCTCCGCCGCCCCACAGCACGTCGCCCTGGGGATTGGCGGCCTCAGCGACGATACGCTGGCACAGCTCGCCGGTACCGGCAGCGATGACTTCCACATCGATGTTGGGGTACTTGGCCTCGAACTGGGCAACGCCCGCGTTCAGAGGATCGGCATCATGGGGAGAATAGACGACCAGCTTGCCGGTGTAGTCCTCGGGAGCCTTCTCGGCGGGAGCGGCCTCGGTTGCCGGGGCGGCTTCGGTCTCGGTCTTGGGAGCGGCGGCGGTGGTCTCAGGAGCGGTGTCCTTACCGCAGGCGCACAGCGCGAAGACCATGCTCAGAACCAAAAGCAGTGCAAAAACCTTTTTCATCATAGTTCCTCCAGTTAAATGTATTTCAGCGGGGTCAGCGCATTCCGCGCGGACGCCCTCCTCATAGGACGAATTGTAGCACATGTTCCGTGATTTTGCAATAAAAAAATAGTTACAATCCGGAAAAATTGAGCAAGTTGAACGTGCGCACCAAGCAAATACCGGTCATGTGGGATATTCTGCGGAAAAAATACCGGGACTTTCTGTTGAAAGTCCCGGTATTATATCAATTTTTAGCCTTCCAGACTGACGTACTTCAAAGAGACCCAGCCGTCCTTGGTGCAGCCCCAGGTGGTTTCGCCTACAGTGACCTGATAGAAGATCTTGATGACCTCGTCCGTATACAGCTTGCCCACGGAATCGTAGCCCGTGCCGGGGCCGCTGCGGATGTTCAGCTCGTCGGTGGTGACGATGCCTTCCACGGTCTTGCCCACATCGGTGCCGTCCTGATAGACGTAGCCCATGGAGATCCAGCCCTTGTCGGTGCAGCCCCAGGTGGTGTCGCCGTAGGTGAACTGCTCCAGAACCTTGACCCGGTCGCCGCTGTTGTAGGAGCCGACGGATTCATAGGTGGTGCCGGGGCCGCTGCGGATGCGCAGACCGTCGGTGGTGACGATGCCCTTTGCGGACTTGGTGCCGGTGGTGCCGTCCTGATAGACGTACTTCAGGGAGATCCAGCCCTTGGAGATACGGCCCCAATCGCCGCTCTTTTCCAGAATCTCCACCCGATCGCCGTATTTCAGGCTGCCGACCCGGTCGCCGTCAGTACCGGCAGAGCTGCGGATATTCAGCTCCTGGGTGTTGACGATGCCCTTGGCGACGGTAGTGGTGCTGCCGTTGCCGGCAGTGTTGTTATTGTTGCCGATGGTGGTCGTCGTGGTGTTGCCGCCGGTGGTAGTGCCGGTGGTGTTGACGTACTCCATCTTGATCCAGCCCTTGTCGGTGCGGCCCCAGCCGTCTTTAGTCTCGAGGATAGTTACAACGTCGCCCTTGAAGTAGGAGCCGACGATCTTGCCGGAGGCGCTGGCCTCGTCACGGACGTTCAGACTGCGGGCACTGATGACGCCCTTGGTGTTGTGAGTACCGCTATTGTTGGTGGTATTGCCCGTATTGTCGGACGGTGCGGGGGTGGTGGGCTGAGAAGCATTGGGATCGGTCTCGCTGCTGGCGGAGCCGTTCTGAGAAGAATACATCTTCACATAGTCCATGCAGATCCAGCCGCTGACGGGGGTGCTGATCATGCCCCATGTGATGTCGGCGATGGTTTCCTGACGCAGGATCTCCACCACGGTGCCGGCGTCCAGTGTGCCGGTGACGTTGGCGTCCTTGCTGGGGATGACGCGGACACTGATCTGGTTGGTGACGGTACCCATATTCTCGTTATACACGATGGGTTCCGTCGTGGTGGGGGGGACCGTCTCCTGGGTGGGAGCGGAGGTGTCCGACATATTCAGATTGAGGGAGGGAGTCGTGTTCGGCTCGGTCTCGGAGTTGTTCTTCTTACAGCCGGAGAACATACCGACTACCATAAGTACGATCAGAATCAGGCTCAAACCTTTTTTAAGCCTGCAAGCGTTGGAGAAATTCATGGCGTAACCTCACTTTCGTCTCATTTCTCTAACATATTATAGCGAGAAAGGGGGGAAGTGTCAATAGGATAAGAATTTCTTAATGTAATTTCCAGTGGTTTCCACGGTTTTGAGCGGTTTGGCGGGGAAAACTGATCCGTCAAATTTCCTGCCAAGGCTTGACAATCGTGCCTGTTCAATGGTAAAATACACGGGAATTCAATATCGCGATGAACGGAAAGAGTACCGTGCTTCGCACCCAAAGAGAGTCCGGGTCGGCGGCTGAAAGCCCGGGCGGTGTCGTGCGCGGGAAAGTGCGTCCGGGAGCGAAAGCGTCAGCAAAAAAGTGATAAATGAGAGTGGAACCGCGAGCTTTGCCCGCCTCTTGTATGCAGTTACAAGGGGCGTTTTCTTTTTGCAACGGTATAAAACAAATCAGTATGCGCTACATTATAATAAATGGAGGAAAGAAACATGTATCTGTACAATTCCCTGACCCATAAAAAGGAGCTGTTCGTTCCCAACGACCCTGATCTGGTGAAAATGTACACCTGCGGCCCCACGGTGTACCATTACGCCCACATCGGCAACCTGCGCACCTACATTATGGAAGATGTGCTGGAAAAGTCCCTGCGGTATCTGGGCTATAACGTCAAGCGGGTCATGAACATCACTGACGTCGGCCATCTGGCTTCCGACGCCGACACCGGCGAGGACAAGATGCTCAAGGGCGCCCGGCGGGAGCACAAGACCGTCATGGAGATCGCGAAATACTACACCGACGCCTTTTTTGCCGACTGCGACAAGCTGAACATCAAGCGTCCCGACGTGGTGGAGCCTGCGACCAACTGCATCAGCGAGTATATCCACATGGTGCAGACCTTGCTGGACAAAGGCTGTGCCTATCTCGCCGGGGGCAACGTGTACTTTGACACCTCCACTTTGAAGCAGTATTACGTCTTCAACGACCATGACGAGGAAGATCTCGCGGTAGGCGTCCGGGAGGGCGTGGAAGAGGACACCAATAAGAAAAACAAGAACGACTTCGTTCTCTGGTTCACCAAGAGCAAGTTCGAGGATCAGGCGCTGAAATGGGACTCTCCGTGGGGCGTGGGCTATCCCGGCTGGCATATCGAATGCTCCTGCATTTCCATCAAGCATCTGGGGGAGTATCTGGACATCCATGCCGGCGGCATCGACAACGCCTTCCCTCACCACACCAATGAGATCGCCCAGTCTGAAAGCTATCTGGGTCACAAGTGGTGCAATTACTGGTTCCATGTCCACCATCTGAATACGAACAACGGCAAAATGAGCAAATCAAAAGGGGAATTTCTCACCGTGAGCCTGCTGGAGCAGAAGGGCTACGACCCCATGGCCTACCGGCTGTTCTGCCTGCAAAGCCATTACCGCCGGAATCTGGTATTCAGCTGGGAAAATCTGGATAACGCCGTCGCAGCCTACGACAAGCTGATTGCCAAGATTGCCGCCCTCAAGGATGACGGCGAGGTGGATGCCGACGTGTTCAACAAGCTGAAGGAACGCTTTGTGGGCGCGCTGAACGGCGACCTGAACACCTCCGTGGCTGTCACCGCCCTGTACGATGTGCTGAAGGCCAAATGCAATGACGCCACCAAGCTGGCGGCCATTGCCGACTTCGATCAGGTGCTGTCCCTGAATCTGCTGTCCGCCGCCAAGACGCTGCGGGAGAAGCAGACGCAGGAGGAGCAGGCATCCGCCGACCCGGAGATCGACGCGCTGGTCGCCGCCAGAACCGAAGCGAAGAAAGCGAAGAACTTCGCTGAGGCGGACCGCATCCGGGACGAGCTGAAAGCCCGGGGCATTGAGATCATCGACACGCCTCAGGGCGCGAAGTGGAGAAAAGTATGAAGCTGCTGATTCTGGACGGCAACAGTGTCATTAACCGCGCCTATTTCGGCGTCAAGCCCCTGACCACACGGGACGGGCTGTACACCCACGCCATTTACGGATTCCTCAACATTCTGGAACGGATGGAGAAGGAGGAGCAGCCCGAGGCGGTGTGCGTGGCTTTCGACCTCCACGGCCCCACCTTCCGGCACTTAAAATACGAGGGCTATAAGGCCACCCGTCATGCCATGCCCGAGGAGCTGGTGCAGCAGATGCCCATTATGAAGGACGTTCTGCGGGCGATGAACATTCCCATCTATGAGTGTCAGGGCTGGGAGGCCGATGACGTCATCGGCACCGTGGGCAAGATCTGCTCTCAGCAGGACTGGGAGTGCGTCATCGTCACCGGCGACCGGGATTCCTTGCAGCTGATCGACGAAAATGTCCACGTCAAGCTGGTGATCTCCAAGCCGGGGCAGACCACGACGACGCTGTTTGACGAAGAAAAATTCCGGGAGGAATACGGTTTCGAGCCGAAAAAGCTCATCGACCTGAAAGCCCTCATGGGGGATTCCTCCGACAATATCCCGGGCGTGGCGGGCGTCGGCCCCAAGACCGCAAAGGAGTTGCTGGCGAAATTTGGCAGTCTGGACGGGGTTTACGCCCATCTGGACGACCCCTCCATCCGCCCCAAGCTGCGGGAAAAGCTGGAAGCGGGGAAGGAGAACGCCTATCTTTCCTTCGACCTTGCCACCATCCGCCCGGAAGCGCCCATCGATTTTGCGCCGAAGGATGCCATTGTTCAGCCCTATAACCGGCTGGAGCTGTATCAGCTGTTCCAGAAACTGGAATTTGTGCGGCTGATCGACAAATACGGCCTGCGGGGCGCGGCGGCGGACGCCCCCAAACCGGAGCAGAAGGTGCAGTCCATCCCCCGGCGGGAGGAAATGCCCGCCGATGCGGACAGCTGCGCCGTTTACCTTGCGGGGGACGGCAGTGTGGGCCTTGCATGGGCGGAGGGCGTCTGCGCCCTGACCCCCATGGAAGCCCAAATGGGGCAGCTGTCCCTTGCCGGGAAAAATCTGATTTTCCACGACAGCAAAACCGCCATGCACCGGCTGGACGAGCTGGGGATACAGGCGGGGGAATGCGTCTTTGACACGGCGCTGGCGGCCTACGACCTGAATCCCTCGTCTTCCGACTATACCGTTTCCAAGCTTGCGACCAACTATCTGGGGCTGAGCGTGGAGGACGCCGACGCGGCGGCCTGTGCCGAAGCTCTGTGGCACCTGCGCCCGGTACTTTCCGGGGAGCTGAAAAAAAACGGCATGGAAAGGCTTTACCGGGAGATTGAGTTTCCCCTGTGCCGGGTGCTTTACCGCATGGAAAACCGGGGCATCTGCATCGACCGGGAGCAGTTACGGCAGTTCGGCGACATGCTTTCCCGGCGGATCACCGACTGCGAAACGCTGATCTTCTCCTATTCCGGCGGGGAATTCAACATCAATTCCACCCGTCAGCTGGGAGAACTGCTGTTTGAAAAACTGGGACTTCCCCCGGTGAAAAAGACGAAAACCGGCTACTCTACCAATGCGGAAGTTCTGGAAAAGCTGAAAAACAAGCACCCCATCATCCCGGCCATCATGGATTACCGGATGCTGACCAAGCTGAAATCCACCTACGCCGACGGCCTGATGAAGGAGATCCGGGAGGATGGGCGGATTCACACCACCTTCCAGAATCTGGTAACAGCGACGGGTCGGCTGTCATCTACGGAGCCAAATCTCCAGAATATCCCAGTCCGCACGGATCTGGGCGCGGAGATACGGAAAATGTTCATTCCCAAGCCAGGCTGCGTATTGGTGGACGCGGACTACAGCCAGATCGAGCTGCGGGTGCTTGCGCATATTGCCGGTGACGACGCCATGCGCAAGGCTTTCTGCGACCACGTGGACATCCACACGGCTACGGCCGCGCAGGTGTTCGGCGTGCCGGTGGAGGAGGTCACGCCTTTGCAGCGCCGCCATGCCAAGGCTGTCAATTTCGGCATTGTCTACGGCATTTCCGAGTTCTCTCTGGCGGAGGATATCGGGGTTTCCCGCTATGAGGCCCGGGCGTATATCGACAATTATCTGAACAACTACCGGGGCGTGAAGGAATACATGCACAAGGTGGTGGCGGATGCCCGGAAAATCGGCTACACTGAGACGCTGTACGGCCGCCGCCGGTATATTCCGGAGCTGAAAAGCAGCAATTTCAACGTCCGCAGCGGGGCGGAGCGCATTGCGCTGAACACGCCCATTCAGGGAACGGCGGCGGATTTGATCAAGCTGGTCATGATTCGGGTAGAAAACGCCCTGAACGAAAAATACCCCGACGCACAGCTCCTTTTGCAGGTACACGACGAGCTGATCGTGGAATGCCCGGAGGGCATTGCCCAAGAGGTCGCGGCGCTGGTCAGTCGGGAGATGGAAAACGTGGCGTCTCTTAGTGTGCCGCTGACGGCGGAAGCAAAATTCGGAAAGAGCTGGTACGAGGCAAAATGAGAATTGCGCACATGACGGCGGAGCATGTCCCTCAGGTCGCGGCACTGGAAAAAGTTTGCTTTTCCGACCCGTGGAGCGAAAAAAGCGTCGCTTCCGAGCTGGAAAACCCGCTTTCCTGCTGGCTGGTGGCGCTGGACGGCGAGACGGTGGCGGGCTACGTCGGCTCCCAGACGGTGATGGACGAGACGGATATGATGAATATTGCTGTCCACCCGGATTTCCGGCGGCAGGGCGCCGCCCGGGCGCTGATTCTGGCGCTGATCGGGGAACTGAAGAAACGGGGAAGCCGCTGCCTGACCTTGGAGGTTCGCGCATCCAATGACCCTGCCCGCGCCCTTTATGAATCGCTGGGCTTTGCCCATGTGGGAACCCGCCGGAATTACTACCAAAATCCCAAAGAAGACGCTCTCATTCTGAGAAAGGAGTGGGAAATTTGAACATTTTAGCTGTGGAGTCCTCCTGTGACGAGACCGCCGTGGCCATTGTCCGGGATGGACGGGAGGTCCTGACGGACTGCATCGCGTCTCAGGTCGATCTGCACCGCATTTATGGCGGCGTGGTGCCGGAGATTGCATCCCGGAAGCACATTGAAGCCATCTACGGTCTGGCAGATCAGGCGCTGACGCGGACGGGTCTATTAAGAAGCGACATCGACGCCGTGGCCGTGACCTATGCCCCCGGCCTGATCGGCGCGGTGTTGGTGGGTGTGAACTTCGCCAAGGCGGCGGCGCTGGCACTGGGGAAACCCCTGATCCCGGTTCACCACATCCGGGGACATATCGCCGCCAATTACATCGCCTATCCTGAGCTGGAGCCGCCGTTCCTGTGTCTGGTTGTGTCCGGCGGCCACACGATGATCGTGGAGGTCAAAGACTACACGGACATGAACATACTCGGCACGACCCTGGATGACGCGGCGGGGGAATCCTTCGACAAGGTCGCGCGGGTGCTGGGGATGCCCTATCCCGGCGGCGCGGCGCTGGACAGGGCTGCAAGGCAGGGGGACGAGACAAAATACGTCCTTCCCCGCAGCAAACCCGGGGAAAATCCCTACAATATGAGCTTTTCCGGGCTGAAAACAGCCGCTTTGAACCTGATCCACCACGCCGAACAGGTGGGGGAGGAGCTGGATATTCCCAGCCTCTGCGCCGCCTTTTCCGCGGCGGTGTCCGACACGCTGGTGCCCCGGGCGGTAATGGCGCTGGAACAGACCGGCTATCGGAAAATTGCCGTGGCCGGGGGCGTTGCCGCAAATTCCCGCATCCGCGCGGACATCCTCGCGGCGGCGGAGAAGCTGGGTGCGGAGGTTTACCTGCCGCCGCTTCACCTGTGCGGGGACAACGGCGCCATGATCGGCGCTCAGGCGTATTACGAGTACAAAGCGGGGCATGTGGCCGACATGAGCCTGAATGCTTACGCCACCAAGTCCATTCTGGGGGAAGCACTATAGAATGTGGGGGAGACGGGAAGTCTCCCCCTTTTGCATGAATATCGACGAATATACGGTGGATGCAAACCAAGTTGTAACTAAAGGTTACAAATACATTACATTTTTCGGATCATAACGGATTTTGGCGGGTGTTATGTATATCGCCTGTGGATAAAATTGTGGAAACTGTGTATAACGGTGTGAATAAACCCGGCTTATCCACCGCCGGAACGGAGAATATTGGTTGACAAAGGAAAACCGGCGTGTTATGATATGCTCACAATTATGAGAAAGGAGGAAGTGAATATGTTGAAGAACGGCTGGAACGTTTATGGCAGAAGACTTGCTCCGGAGGGAACCGTGCGGTAGGAATACCGGCATGGGTTGTTTGTGCGGCGCAGGCTTCGGCCTGGGCCGTTTTTCTATGCAAATGCATAGAAAAATAAGAAATGTGCCATTTCCTCGCCCCTACGGGGCAACCGGAAATGATGCACAAAAACTTCATGCATCAGCATTTGCGCATTTTCACGGTGCAGCGCACATGCATGAAGTTTTATTGCTTGAGGTAGAAAAATGAAAGAAATGCTGCATTATCTGAAGCCCTACTGGAGGGGGCTGCTGGCCGCGACCATTGCCGTGGCGATATCCACGGTCTGCGACCTGCTGCTGCCCGCCATCATGAGCGAAATTCTCAACAAGGGCGTTTATCGGGCGGATTTTGCCTACATCGTCAGATGCTGCGCCATCATGGCGGCGGTGGCGCTGGTGGGGCTGGGAACGGTGCTCTTGGGATCGAAAATTTCCAACGACGTGGTGGCGTCTTTCTGCGCCGACCTCCGCGCCGCCGTGTTCCGCAAGGTCAACCAGATGAGCTTTGAGGAATTCGGCGAGCTGGGGACGGCAGCGCTTGTGACCCGCTGTTCCCACGATGTGGAGACGGTGAGCTGGATCGCGGCGGAACTGTCCGGCACTGTCATCATGATCCCGGTGTTGTTTTTTGGCGGTGTGGTGCTGTCCCTGCGGAAGGACGCTGCGCTGTCGCTGACCATGCTGGCCTTTGTTCCTGTGATTCTGGCAATCGTTATCTTCATCGGAAAGAAGATCGACGGCATCTGGGAAGTATCCGACAAGTTTGTAGACCGGCAGAATGAGATCATGCGGGAGCGTCTGCGGGGCATCCGGGTCATCCGGGCGTTCAACTCCGAGAAGCGGGAGCATGAGCGGGTGTCCGAAGCTACCCGTATCATGGCAAGCAGCTTCATCCGGGGCAATGTGGCCATGGGCGCCATTTCCCCGCTGGCGACCTTTCTGCTGAACGTGGCGGCGGTGCTGATCGTGTACTTAGGCGGCTGGCGGATGGAGACATCCACCGGTCTGACCGGCGGCGACATTTTTGCCATCGTCCAGTATGTGTCTCTGGTCTCTGCGGGTGTTGTCACCGGTGCGTTTGCCATTATCAGCTTTCCCCAGGCCGAAGTGGCGGCAAAGCGCATCGGGCAGGTGCTTCATGCCAAGGGCATGGCCGACCCCATTGAGCGGCAGGACATCACCCTGTCCGGGGATATCGACTTTGACCATGTGACCTTCCGCTACGAGGGCGCGGCGGAGGCCGCCCTGAAAGACATCACCCTTTCCGTGAAAGAGGGACAGCGGGCGGCGATTATCGGCGGCACCGGTTCGGGAAAAAGCACGCTGGTGCAGCTCCTGTTGGGCTTTCGTATGCCCACCTCCGGGGAGGTTCGCATGGACGGAATGCCGACTCAGACCCTCAGCCGCCGCACCATGCGGGACAATATCAGCTGCGTGCTGCAAAACGCGACCATCTATTCCGGCACCATCCGGGACAATGTGCGCATGGGCAGGCTGGAAGCGGGGGACGTGGAGATCCGGGAAGCGCTGGAGATCGCGCAGGCCGGAGAATTCGTGAACGGCTTCTCGGATGGTATCGACCACATGATCCGCCAGTCGGGCAAGAATCTGTCCGGCGGACAGAAACAGCGGCTGAGCATTGCCCGTGCGCTGCTGAAAAACGCGCCCATCTACATTTTTGACGACAGCTTTTCCGCGCTGGACTTCCTGACGGAAGCGAAGCTCCGCGCCACCCTGAACCGGAATCTTGCAGGGAAGACCCAGCTGATCATCACCCAGCGGGTGACCTCCGCCATGCACTGCGATGTGATTTTCGTCATGGACGGCGGCGCGCTGGTGGACAGCGGCACCCACGCCCAGCTGTTGGAACGGTGCGGGGTGTACCGGGAAATCTATGCGTCCCAGACGGGAGGGAACCTGAATGCGTGAAAAGAATGAACTGCTGGACGAGACCACATGGCGGATCATCCGGGAGGCAAAGGGCATTGCCGGATGGGTCGCGGTCAGTGCGGTGCTGGGAATTCTCGCGGTGCTGTGCTCCATTGCCGCGCCGGAAATTCTGGGAAACCTGATACAAAAGCTCTATGATTTTGGCCTGAGCGACCGGCAGACGCCCATCCGGGACAGCCTTGTCGGCGGACTTCTCCTGCTGACAGCGGTGTACGCGGCGCAGGGCGTGTTCCGCTATCTGAATATGCAGCTGATGAACCGGACGGTGAGCCGTCATTTTACCTGCGACCTGCGAATTGCCATTTCCGATAAAATCCGGCGTCTTCCGGTGAAATACGTCGATCAGACCCCGGTGGGCGACGTACTGAACCGCATGATCGACGATGTGAGCGCCATGGGCAACTACATCCATCAGGTGTTTGACGTGATGGTGGAGGGCGTTTTCCAGATCACCATGATCGCCGTCGCCATGTTCCTGAAAAACTGGGTGCTGGCCTGCCTTGTCATCGTACTGACCCCGATCTCTCTGTGGATCTCCTCGAAAATCGCGGGTGCCAGCGGGAAATACTACGACGAGTGGTTCAAAAAATCCGGAGAGCTGACGGAGATCGTGGAGGAGAGCTTCACCAACTTCGCAACAGCCAAAGCCTACAATCTGGAAGAATACACGGTGCAGAAGCACGCCGTCGTCAACGAGCAGCTGCGCAAGGCCGTGTCCAAGGCCAACTTTACCGGCTCTATCGTGCAGCCGCTGATCAAATTTGCCAACGCCATGGCCTATATCTGCATCAACCTCATTGGCGGATGGCTGATCGTGCGCCGGGGCGTGGGCGTGGGGACTGTGGTGACCATTGTGCTGTTTGCCCGGCAGTTTGCGTCTCCTTTGGAACAGATCGCCTCGGGGTTTGCGAACCTGACCCATGTCAAAGCCTCCGCCAAGCGGGTGTTCCGGATAATGGACATGGAGGAAGAGGAGCAGCCGGAGGGAACGCTTCCGGAACCCTGCCGGGGCGAGGTCGTCTTTGACAAGGCTGCTTTCTCCTACACCAAGGACGAGCCGCTGATCGAAAATCTGAACCTCAGTGTCCATCCCGGCCAGCGGGTGGCCATCGTCGGTCCCACCGGTGCGGGAAAAACCACCATCGTCAATCTGCTGATGCGGTTCTACGACGTGGACGGCGGGAAAATTCTGCTGGACGGGCAGGATACCAAGTCCCTATCCCGGGACGAGGTGCGCCGGAATTTCGGCATGGTTTTGCAGGATACATGGCTGTTCCGGGGTACCATTGCCCAGAATGTGGCCTACGGCAAGCCGGACGCCACCCGGGAGGAAATTGAGCTTGCCTGCCGGGAAGCATACTGCGACCACTTTATCCGCACCATGCCCGACGGCTACGACACCCTGATCAGCGAAGACACCACCAACCTTTCCGGCGGGCAGAAGCAGCTGCTGACCATCGCCCGTGCGCTGCTGGCAAGTCGTCCGCTGCTGATTCTGGACGAGGCCACCTCCAACGTGGACACCCGGACGGAAATACTGGTGCAGAAGGCCATGGACAAGCTGATGAAGGGGAGAACCTGCTTCGTCATCGCCCACCGTCTCAGCACCATCGTGGACGCCGACCTCATTCTGGTGCTGAATCACGGCCACATTGTGGAGCAGGGGACTCACGCTCAGCTGCTGGCGAAAAAGGGCTTCTATTACGACCTCTACACCAGCCAGTACGCCGGTATAAGGAGAAGAAATGCTGTATCTTGCGCGGAGCCTTTCCCGGCTGCATTTTAGCAGCCTGATGGCAGTTTATGCAGAATCCAACCGGGAAAACGGCCGGGAATTCTGGCCGGAGGAGCCGGAAATGCGTCAAATCCAGTTGGCGGAAGAAGATTTTTACCGCTATCTGAGTCAGGTGTTTTTTAGGTCACCGGGGGCGGTTTACGCCGTCTGGGAGGAAAACGGGCGGTATGTCAGCGCCCTGCGTTTGGAACCGTACCGGGATGGGCTTTTACTGGAAGCGCTGGAGACTGCCCCGGAGCAGCGGCGAAAGGGGTTTGCCGCCGCGCTGATACGGGCGGTACAGTGTTTCCTTGAGGGAAAAACGAAGCTCTATTCTCATGTGGACAAGCGAAACCTGTCCTCCCTGAAAGTCCACGAAAAATGCGGCTTCCGCCGCGTCGCGGACTTTGCCGTCTGCGTGGACGGTTCGGTGAATCAGAAAATGTACACCCTGTGTTGGGACGACAAAACCTCCGTATGACTTTGGTCATACGGAGGTTTTCCGTGATGGAGCTTGCGCGCTTACATATTTACCACGTTCTGGGGCTTTCCTTCCAGAAAACAGCGGATGTTTTCCACAACGCAGTCCAGAAGCCGCTGGCGGCTTTCCAGCGGCGCCCATGCCATGTGGGGCGTGATGATGCAGTTGGGCGCGGTCAGAAGGGGATTGCCCGCCGTGATGGGTTCTTCGGATACTACGTCCACAGCGGCGGCGCGGAGACGGCCGCTTTCCAGCGCGGCTTTTACCGCCGCTTCGTCCACGAGACCGCCCCGGGAGGTGTTGATGAGGATGGCGCCCGCCTTCATTTTCGCGAGGGTGTCGGCATTGATGAGCTTTGCCGTCGCCGGGGTGAGGGGGCAGTGGAGGGAGACAAAATCCGACTGGGCGAGCAGGGTGTCCAGATCGACATACCGCGCCAGCGCTTCCCCGCCCGGACGGCGGGTGCGGCTGTAGGAAAGAACATTCATGCCAAAGGCGCGGGCGATGTTCGCCACGGCCTGACCGATGCGCCCGAAGCCGACAATGCCCAGCGTCTTCCCGGCCAGCTCCATCTGCGGGGTGTCCCAGAAGCAGAAGGAGCCGCAGCTTTCCCACCGACCCGCATGTACCAGCGCGTCGTGATGGCCGACCCGGTGACACAGCTCCAGCATCAGCGCGAACGTAAACTGCGCCACGGCGGCGGTACCGTAGGTGGGGACGTTGGTCACGGGAATGCCCCGGCGGGCGCAGGCGGCACAGTCCACGGTATTGTAGCCGGTCGCCTGAACGCAGATCAGACGGATGCTGGGACAGGCATCCAGCAGCCGCTTGGTGACGGGGAGCTTGTTCACCAGCACGATCTCGCTGTGTCCGATGCGGGCGATGGCTTCGTCCTCGGTGTCCGTGCGGTCGTAAATGGTCAGTTCGCCGAACTGGCGAAGAGGCTCGTAGCTCAGATCGCCGGGATTTAAGGCGTAACCGTCGAGAATGACGATCTTCATGGCAATTCCTCCTTGCAAAACAGGCGTATTTTTGATAGGATAGGGAAAACGCTTTTGTGGGGTGCGCGATGGAAATTCTGTATCAGAACGCTAATATTCTGGTCTGCATCAAGCCGGCGAGAGTACTCTCCACCGACGAGCCGGGGGGACTGCCGGAGCTGGTGCGGGAAGCTCTGGGCGACCCCAAGGCCGACGTGCGCACGGTGCACCGGCTTGACCGGGTGGTCAGCGGCGTGATGGTGCTGGCGAGAAACGCCCGCGCGGCGTCGGAGCTGTCCCGACAGATTCGGGAAGATCAGTTCAGCAAAGAATATCTGGCCGTCGTCCATGGCAGACCGGAAAGTCCGGAGGGGACGCTTCGTGACCTGCTGGCGCGGGACAAGGCAAGACGGATGACCTTCGTGGCGGACGCGCCGGGGAAGGGCGTGCAGGAGGCGGCGCTTTCCTACCGTGTTCTGGAATATGCGGATGGCATGTCTCTTGTGCGTGTGCGGCTTCACACCGGGCGCACTCATCAGATACGGGTGCAGTTTTCCAGCCGGGGAATGCCGCTGGTGGGGGAGCGGAAGTACGCCGTTCTGGACGACCCCTGTGAAATTGCCCTGTGGTCGGCGAAAATCGGCTTTCATTATCCGGAAACGGGGGAGTGGGCGGAGTTCTCCAAAGAGCCGCCCGCTGTGTTCCCGTGGACGGAATTTGGAAAAATTATACCATAGATTTGCGGCGCTGAAAAGAGCGGAGGAAGAAAAATGACGTTAAAGCTTGTAAAATTGGAACCAAAGTACCGGCGGCACCTGAACGATATGATGTCCCAGTGGTACGCGACGGGGGAGAAGATCGTCCCTTACGCCATTCGCCGATTGGATTACCGGGACTTTGACAATTACCTTGCCAATCTGGATGTGAAGGATGAGACGGAGGGACTTGTGCCGGACTCCACATTCTTCTGTCTGGACACGGAGCAGGATATCTTTGTGGGCGCGGTGAATATCCGCCACCGGCTGAATGACAGGCTGTTGTTGGACGGCGGTCACATCGGCGACGGTGTGCTGCCCTCCCAGCGGCGCAGGGGCGTTGCCACCCGTATGATTGCTCTGGCGCTGGAGGAATGCAAGAAGCTGGGGATCGACCGGGTGCTGATGGTCTGTGACAAGGACAACATCGGTTCTGCCAGGAGCATCCGGCGCAACGGCGGCGTCCTGGAAAACGAAGTGGAAGTGGACGGCGTGGTGGAGCAGCGCTATTGGATTGACCTGAGACGCCAGACTCACTACGATTTCTTCCAGAACCGGGAATGCGAATATTTTCCCTGCCATCAGGGCGCTGACCCGGAGACGTTCAGCTGCCTGTTCTGCTATTGCCCGCTGTACTGTCTGGGGGACAAATGCGGCGGCGCGTTCCGGTATACGGAAAGCGGCATCAAGGATTGCTCTGCCTGCTTAAGACCCCACCGCCGGGAGAACTACAATGCCATCTGCGGAAAAATGAGCGAGGTTCTGGAACTGGTCAGACGGAAATAAAATCAGCCCTGCGGCATTTTGAAATGCCGCGGGGCTGTATTGCATCAGGAAAGGGAGAGCGCTTCTCACGAAGCCTCTCCCTTGCGCGTTATTTCAGCAGATTGTCCGCCATTTGCGAGATCATGGCGTGGTCGTAAGTATCCTGACTGCACTCCCAGACGATCAGACCGGCAATGCCTTTCTGCTCGATGAAGTCCAGCTTGTCCTGTAGGGTCATGGGGGTCTCGTAAGAGATGTACCAGCAGTAATACGGGGACTTTTCGTCGTCGTTGTACAGATACGCACCACGGTTGAAGGCATCGTAGCCGTAATGCCAGCCGGTGCCGCCATTATCGAAGGACTCGCCCATGACAGGCTTGCCGTCCACCCACTCGGTGGTGTAGCCGCTGACGGCTTCGGCTTCCCACGCTTTCAGCATTTCCTGCGTGATCTCCACGTCAGAGGGGGCCTTGGATTCCACAGAAACGCCCACGGGGTTGCTGCCGGAGGGCGGGGTGAACATTTTCAGGTCGGTGCCGTACATGGGGCTTCCAATGCAGATCTTGCGCAGCTCCACGCCGTAGCCAAGATTCATGACGGTGACGGCGTCCTTCGCATGCTGCAGCTTGCTGGCGTGGCCGGTGATCTTATCCCATGTGCCCGCCATGTCATAGGTCATGATGTTCACAAAATCCATGTAGGGAGACACGAGACGCCAGTTCTGCATGGGCAGCGTCCAGCCGGTGGAGGCGGAGACGCAGGCGGTGAGCCGCTTCACGCCGGGGCCGTAGGCGTCGTCCATGGCCTGACGGAGCTGCTGGGCAAGGGCGGCAAAGTTGGCGCTGTCCTCCTCGGGCGTACCCCAGATGGGACAGCCCTGATCTTCTTCGCTTTCGGGCAGGCGCGCGCCGTCCTTACTGCCGCCGAAATATTCCCAGTCAATGTCGAAGCCGTCCACCCATGGGTATTCCTCCAGAATGTCCAGACAGCTCTCCACGAAGGAGGTGCGGCCCTCGGGGGTGTAGGCCATTTCGGAGAAATAGCCGCAGCGGGTCCAGCCGCCGATGGAGATCAGAATTTTGACATCCGGGTACTGCTCGGAATAATACTGATACTGGGCAAAGTGGTTCCGGGGCAGGCCGGGCGCCATCCGGCTCGGCTCGTCATTATCAAAATCCGCCTTGGGGAGGGTGGACGCCACGCGGAAGCTGGTTCTGGGTTCCCCGGACGCCGCCAGCCGGTCCCATGAGGTCTCCGTGGAGCCGTCGGCGGGTTCTACCGCCCAGAAAGCGTGGTTGATGCAGGTGACCTTATCCCATGGAATGCTGCACACCTCCGCGCCTTCCTCGGCGGTTTTGGTGTCCAGATACCAGTTGGCGAAGTAGACGATGACCTCTTTTTCCTCCGCCACCGGTGAAATGGTCTCCGCCGGTTCAGTTTCGGTGGGGACAGTCGTTTCGGAAGCGGTGGGGGCTGTGGTTTCCTGCGGGGCAGAACTGCACGCCGTCAGCAGACACAGGCAGACAAGCAGCAGAGCAAGAATCGTTCTTCGCATGGTAAAGTCCTCCTTGTATTGGCGGTACGGTAAAATACCAGATGCTGCCATTATACCATGGGGGTACTCGTTATACGATGGATTTCGGCGGCAATTCTTGTTGCTGCTTGGCGTGTAGATGACAAGAATAGTAAAATCCGCGTACCCCCGGCAAGGGGTACGCGGAAATAAACGCTTGTGAAGTTATTCGACGGGAGCAGGTTCCTGAAGCTTCCTCAGTTCTTCTTCCTCCAGAACCCGGTAGGCCACCTTGCCGACCAGCGTCTTGGGCAGCTCGTCCCGGAATTCGATATCGTAGGGCATGGCGTATTTGGCCACGTACTTCCGGCAATACTCCATAATGGAACGCTTGGTTTCATCGTTCTTTTCCACGCCGGGAACCAGCTTGACGAAGGCTTTGACCTTCTGCATCTTGTAGGAATCCGGCACGCCGATGACACAGCTCATCTGCACGAATTCGTGGGCGTCCAGAATGTTCTCAATCTGGGCGGGGTAGACGTTGTAGCCGGAGGTGATGATCATCCGCTTGGCTCTGCCGCGGAAATACACGAAGCCCTCGCTGTCCATGGTGCCAAGGTCGCCGGTGCAGACCCAAGTCAGGCCGTCGGCGTGGTGCTGTAAGGTTTTCGCGGTTTCCTCCGGATGGTGCATGTACTCCTTCATCACCGTGGGGCCTGCCAGAAGAATTTCACCTTCTTCACCGTAGGGAAGCTCCTCCTCGGTGCCGGGCTTGACGATTTTGATGTAGGTATCGGGGAAGGGAAGACCGATGCTGCCCTCCTTGTGCATGTGGCTGGGGGTCAGGCAGCAGGCGGTGACGGTCTCGGTGGTGCCGTAGCCCTCCCGCACCTGAATGGAGGCTTTGTGGTCGTACAGGAACTTGTCCAGCTTCTTTTTCAGCTCGACGGACAGGGAATCGCCGCCGGAAAAAACGCCCTTCAGGCAGCTGAGGTCAGCGCCCTCCATATCCGGCAGACGGAGCAGCGCCTCATACAGGGTGGGAACGCCCGCGACGAAGTTGCAGCGCTGCTTGACCAGATCCTTGGCGTAGCTCTTGGGGGTGAACCGGGGAACCAGAATGCACCGGCCGCCCTGGGTCAGCATGGTGTGGATGCACACGCCCAGACCGAAGCCGTGGAAGATGGGCATGGCGGCCAGCATCTTGTCCCCGGGACGGAACATGGGGTTGGCGGCGATGACCTGCTGCCCCAGCGCGTTAAAGTTCTTATTGGTCAGGACGATGCCCTTGGTGGTGCCGGTGGTGCCGCCGGAGTAGAGGATGACGGCGGGATCGTCGGCGGTGCGGCTGATCTTGTAGTCATAGAAGCAATAGCGGCTCATCCGCACGAATTCCTGCCAGCGGATGACCGGGGCGTCTTCGGGAATTTTCTCGATCTTCCGCCCCTGTGTGAGCATGTAACCGGCCTTGATGGGCTGCGCCAGCGCATCCTTGATGCTGGCAATGATGATGTTGACCACCTTGGTGTTCTTGCGGACGGACTCGAATTTATTGTAGAACTGATCGAGGGTGATGGCAGTGACGCTTTCGGATTCGTTGAGATAGAACTCAATTTCCTTCTCAGCGGACAGGGGATGCACCATGTTGGCAATGCCGCCCACCAGATTGATGGCGTAGAACAGGTAAATGGCCTGCGGGCAGTTGGGCATGGCGATGGTGACCTTGTCGCCCTCCCGGACGCCAATGGTTTTCAGTGCCTTGGCGCAGGTCTCCACCTCCTGCACCAGCTTCTTGTAGGTGGTGGACTTGCCCATGAAGTCAAAGGCAACGTAATTGGGGTATTTTTCGGCAATGGCCTCCACAGCCTCAAACATGGAGCCTTCAAAGTAATCAAGGTGCATGGGCATACTGCCCATGGAGCCAGCCCATGGGGTCTTCGCAGTGATTGTTTCCATCAGTAATCTACCTCTTCCTGTAACGGCTTGTCCAGCAGCTGTGGATTTTCCAGCAGCGTTTTTAACAGACGGACGGTTTTGGCGTAATAATAGCCGTCGGCAATGCGTTCGTCGATGGTCAGCCCCAGATCGATGCTGGGCTTCATCTCGAAGGTGCCGTCGTCATTGAAAAAGGGGCGCTTTTTAATCTCGCCGATGGCGCAGAACACCGACGTGGTGCCCCAGTTGGTCAGGTGGTGATAGCCCGCGTGGAGCTTGATGGAGCCGAGGTTGGTCAGCACCACGGAGGAGTAGTAGGGGTCGCCCGCAATGACGCTCTGGGGCATCCAGCCGTGGCGGTCTAAGAAACGGGCGATGCCGCCCACCGCCTGCACGAGAAAACCGGGCAGGCTCTGCACTGCGTTCAGGCTCTGGGTGCCTTTATCCACCTCGTCGCTGCTGCGGCAAATGGAGATCTGACGGAAAATCTCGTCATGAATGGTGTCGATGGTGTCGGTGCCCTTGGAGTGGATATAAGCCAGCGCCTCGCCGCCGTCGTCGGAAAATTCCTTTTTCACGGTGAAGGCCGCGGAGACCTCATTGCGCTGATACATGGTCTTGTTGGCAATGAAGCGGTTCATCTTCGGCCGCAGGGTGATGACCTTCAGCATGATGGTGACCATCACCTGAAAGAAATTGTATTTGTAGTCCGGGTCGGAGGCGTTTTTCTCGTCCAGATAAGCCAGCACGTTGGTCAGGTCGATCCGCTCGCTGATGAACGCCTCATTGTCACATCGGTTGGGATACATCAGCGGCATGACCAGATGCATGGCGTGGATGTTTCTGAGCTTTGCGCCGTCTTTCCTGTCTCCGAATTTTTTTGCCATAAGTACACTCTCTTTCTGAAATCTTTGGGGCAAAAAACTTTTTCGTGTAGCCGCGACATTTTATGCGGTTTTGCCCCTTGAAAGTTCCCGTCTTTTCGACGATAATTATACCACCCGTATACCATGCGAATCTAAACTGAAACGAAACTTTGTTTATTTTCGGTTTAGATTCCCGCGATATTCTGGACGCATTATTCCCAGAGAAAGGAAGGAGCAGATGGGAGAACGGAAAATTTCTCCGCTGTACCGGCTGATCAAAGCCGCCGTGCGGGCGGTGTATCCCAAAATCAAGGTCGTGGGGGAGGAGAACCTTCCACCGGAGCCGGTGGTGTATGTGGGCAACCACAGCCAGATGAACGGCCCCATTGCATGCGAGCTGTATACCCCCGGTGAGCATTATATCTGGTGCGCCGGTGAGATGATGGACAAAAAAGAAGTGCCGGCCTACGCCTATCAGGACTTCTGGTCGGAAAAGCCGAAGGCCGTCCGCTGGTTTTACAAGCTGCTGTCCTACATCATCGCGCCCCTGTCCCAGCTGGTTTTCACCAACGCCAACACCATCGGCGTGTACCACGATGCCAAAATCATTACAACTTTCAAAAAGACGGTGACGGCGCTTCAGGAAGGCGCAAGCGTGGTGATTTTTCCGGAGCATCACGTGCCGCGAAACAACATTATCTGCGAGTTCCAGGACAGGTTCATCGACGTGGCGAAGCTCTACTACAAGCGCACGGGAAAGGCGCTGTCCTTCGTGCCGCTGTATCTGGCGCCTAAGCTGAAAACCATGTATCTGGGCAAACCCATCCGCTTTCAGCCCGACGCACCGCTGGAGGAAGAGCGCAGACGCATCTGCGATTATTTGATGGAGCAGGTCACAGAAATGGCGCAGGCGCTGCCCAGGCACGTCGTCGTACCTTATCCAAACATGCCCAAAAAGCAATATCCATACAATGTCCCCCAGGAGGCTACCCATGAGAAAACCGGAAATTGATTACCGCACCTTTCGGCTGTCCAAGCTCAACGAACCGCAGTTTGCGCACTTAAAGCTTCTGGGCGGCTGGATCGGCTACTTTATCATGTATTTTCTGACGGAAAACCTGATTCCCGCGGAAAGCTGCCATGTTGTCCACTGCTGGATCGACGATCTGATTCCCTTCTGCGAGTGGTTCCTGATCCCTTACGTATTCTGGTATTTCCTGATCGTGTTTACGCTGCTGTACCTGATGCTGTATCACGTGGAGGGCTTCAAGCGGTTCCAGATTTTCATTATCGTCACGCAGGTGGTAGCCATGGCGATTTACATTATCTATCCCAACCGGCAGGATATGCGCCCGGAGGTGTTCCCCAGAGAAAATTTCCTCACGGCGTGTATTGGATTGCTGTACCGGCAGGATACGCCCACCGGCGTGTGTCCGTCGCTTCATGTGGCCTATTCCATGGGTATCGCGTCGGCGTGGCTGAAGGAAAAGAACGTGTCCAAGTGGTTCAAGGCGTTTATCATCGTAGCGGTGGTGTTCATCTGCCTTGCCACCATGTTTATCAAGCAGCATTCCGCCGTGGACTTCTTCGTGGCGCTGCCCGTCTGCCTGCTGGCGGAGGGAATCGCCTACGGCAAGAGCTACTGGGCTGTCCGCTGGAAGAAGTGGCGTTCAGTGACCTGACAATAAATAATATGGAGGGGAGGAAATCGCATGTTTCAGATCATGGTCGTGGACGATGACCGAAACACCCGCAGACTTTTGCAGGCGGTGCTGGAAGCGGACGGCTACAAGGTGCTCACCGCCGAAAACGGAGAGGACGCTCTGGCGCTCATGGACTCGGAGTACGTCGATCTTGTGGTGCTGGACATCATGATGCCCCAAATGGACGGCTACGAGTTTACCAGAACCCTGCGGGAGACGAACAACAACCTGCCCGTTTTGATGGTTTCCGCCAAGGAGCTGCCCTCCGACAAGAAGCACGGCTTCCTGGTCGGCACCGACGACTATATGACCAAGCCCATCGACGAAGAGGAAATGCTCTGGCGTATCAAGGCGCTGCTGCGCCGGGCGAAGATCGCCAGCGAGCGCCGTATCGTGGTAGGGGACGTGGTGCTGGACTACGACTGCCTGACGGTGAGCCGGAAGGGGGAAGTGCAGGAGCTTCCCCAGAAGGAATTCCTGCTTCTATACAAACTCCTGTCCTATCCCGGAAAAATCTTCACCCGTATCCAGCTCATGGACGAGATCTGGGGCGCGGATTCCGACACCGGCTGGGAGACCGTGACGGTACACGTGGGACGTCTGCGCAAGCGCTTTCAGGACTGGCCGGAATTCACCATTGAGTCCGTCCGGGGACTGGGCTATAAGGCGGTGAAAAAGGTATGAGCAAAAAGCCGGGAAAGCGCCGCTGGTCGCTGACGCTGCTCTATTCCACCGCGTTTTTTCTCATTCAGCTGGCGGCGGTTCTCATTACGGCGGCGCTGTCCTTCCTGCTGACCAAGCTGGGGGTGCTGGACAATCTGGGTATTCCCAGAAACTCCGGCTTTGCCATGCTGATCGTGATGCTGCTCATCAGCGTTCTGGTGGGCAGCGTGGTTGCCATCGGCACCGTGAAAATTCCGCTGCGCCCCTTTAACCGGCTGATCAACAACATAGACCGTTTGGCGGCGGGAGATTTCACGGCCAGAATGCACTATGGCAAGGTGATGGGGGACAACCCCGTTTTTCAGGAGCTGTCGGAGAGCTTCAACGCCATGGCGGAAGAACTGGAAAACACCCAGATGCTGCGAAGCGATTTCATCAACAATTTTTCCCACGAGTTCAAAACGCCCATCGTCTCCATCGCCGGGTTTGCCAAGCTCCTGCGCCGGGGCAATCTGACCGACGCGCAGAAGGAGGAATACCTCGCCATCATCGAGGAAGAATCCCTCCGGCTGGCGGCAATGGCCACCAATGTGATGAACCTGACAAAGGTGGAAAACCAGACGATTTTAACGGATTTGACCACCTTCAACCTGTCGGAACAGATTCGCGCCTGCGTGCTGCTGCTGGAAGAAAAGTGGAGCCGCAAGGAGCTGGATTTGGACTTGGAATTCCCGGAATATACCATCCGGGCGAACGAGGAACTGCTGAAACAGGTCTGGATCAATCTGCTGGACAATGCCATCAAGTATTCCCCCAACTACGGGGAGATCGGCGTGCGGATTTCCGAGGGGCCGGAGACGCTGGCCGTCACCATCACCAACTACGGCCCCGATATCCCCAAGGACAAGGTCAGCAGAATCTGGGGGAAATTCTATCAGGCGGACGAGTCCCATTCCTCGGAGGGCAACGGCATCGGCCTTGCCGTGGTGAAGCAGGTGGTGCAGCTCCACGGCGGCACTGCCACGGTGGACAGCGGCAGCGGCTCGACGACCTTTACCGTGGAACTGCCCAAGCAGGAAGAAACAGTCTGATACTATTTCCTGATTAAAATCTTAATTTTAATCAGGAAGGCATCGCCTGAAGGTGCCTGAAATCAGAAAAAATACATCTGCCGGCTGCGTCCGGGCCGGCGGCAAAAGGAGGAAAAACGGATATGAATGAAGTCAAACGGCCAAAGAAACCCCTTATTTTCTACTACACGCTGGTGATGGTCGCGCTGGTGCTGTTCAACTTCCTGCTGGTTCCCTGGATTGCGGAGCAGCAGATCATCGAGGTGGACTACGGCACCTTCATCACCATGACGGAAAATAAGGAAATCGATCAGGTAAAGGTGGAGGACAACCAGATTCTCTTTGAAGGGAAGGACGGCAAGGTTTACAAAACCGGCCTGATGAACGACCCCGATCTGGTAAACCGGCTCCACGATTCCGGCGCACAGTTCGGCGGAGAGATCGTGGAGGAAACCTCCCCGCTCTTAAACATCCTGCTGACTTGGGTTCTGCCCGTTGTGCTGTTCATTGCTCTGGGGCAGTTCATGTCCAAAAAGCTGATGGACAGAGCCGGCGGCCCCAATTCCATGATGTTCAACGGCGGCAATTCCAACGCCCGGGTTTATGTCCAGTCCTCCGACGGCATCAAATTTGACGACGTGGAAGGCGTGGACGAGGCGGAGGAAAGCCTGCAGGAGATCGTGGATTACCTCCACAATCCGGACAAGTACCGGGAGATTGGCGCCTCCATGCCCAAGGGCGTGCTGCTAGTAGGCCCTCCGGGCACCGGCAAGACCATGCTGGCAAAGGCCGTCGCCGGTGAGGCGAATGTCCCGTTCTTCTCCATCAGCGGCTCCGAATTTGTGGAAATGTTCGTGGGCATGGGCGCGAGCAAGGTGCGCGACCTGTTCAAGCAGGCGAAGGAAAAAGCCCCCTGCATCGTGTTCATCGACGAGATTGACGCCATCGGTCAGAAGCGGAACACCGGCACCATGGGCGGCAATGACGAGCGGGAGCAGACGCTGAACCAGCTGCTCACCGAAATGGACGGCTTTGAAGGAAACTCCGGCGTCATCATCCTCGCCGCCACCAACCGCCCTGAATCCCTTGACCCCGCCCTGACCCGTCCCGGCCGGTTTGACCGCCGGGTGCCGGTGGAGCTGCCCGACCTTCAGGGCCGTGAAGCTATCCTGCGGGTACACGCGAAGAAGATCAAAATCGCCGACGACGTGGACTTCAAGCAGATCGCGCGGATGGCCTCCGGCGCGTCCGGCGCGGAGCTTGCCAATATCGTCAACGAAGCGGCGCTGCGCGCCGTCCGGGACGGACGGAAATTCGCCACCGAGGCGGACATGGAAGAGTCCATCGAGGTGGTCATCGCGGGCTATCAGAAGAAGAACGCCATCCTCACCGACAAGGAAAAGTGGACGGTTTCCTACCACGAGATCGGCCACGCGCTGGTCGCGGCCATGCAGACCCATTCCGCCCCGGTGCAGAAGATTACCATCATTCCCCGTACCTCCGGCGCGCTGGGCTATACCATGCAGGTGGAGCAGGGAAACCACTATCTGATGACCCGGGAGGAGCTTCTCGACCAGATCGCCACCTACACCGGCGGTCGTGCGGCGGAGGAAGTCAAGTTCGGCACCATTTCCACCGGTGCATCCAACGACATCGAGCAGGCCACCAAGATGGCCCGGGCCATGGTCACCCGCTACGGCATGAGCGAGGACTTTGACATGGTGGCGCTGGAAACCGTCACGAACCAGTATCTGGGCGGAGACGCGTCTCTGGCCTGCTCCGCGGAGACGCAGGCGAGCATTGACCGGCAGGTAGTCGCTCTGGTGAAGAAGCAGCACGAAAAGGCGAAGAACATTCTCACGGAAAACAGGCAGAAGCTGGATGAACTGGCAAGCTACCTGTACGAAAAGGAAACCATCACCGGCGAGGAATTCATGAAGATCCTCAACGGCTGACAGACACGTCGTTTCGGCAGGAAGAAAGGCACTATCGCACTATGAAAATCGCAATCGCAACGGATACCAACAGCGGAATTACCGCCATGGAGGGCGAAAAGCTGGGCGTTTTTGTTCTGGCCATGCCCGTCAATCTGGAGGAAACCATCCACTACGAGGGCATCGACATCACGTCGGAGCAGCTGTATGACGCCATGCGGCAGCACCGGGATGTCTCCACCTCCCAGCCGTCACCGGGGCAGCTCATGGAGCTGTGGGACGGAATTCTGGCAAAGGGCTATGATGAGATCGTGTATATTCCCATGTCCAGCGGCCTGAGCGGCTCCTGTCAGAGCGCCGCTCTGTTCGCGCAGGACTACGACGGCAGGGTGCAGGTGGTGGATAATCACCGCATCTCCGTCACCCAGAAGGAGTCGGTCATCAGCGCCCTTCGTCTGGTCGAGCAGGGGTATGACGCGGGACAGATCAGGGACTTTTTGGAAAAGCACGCCTATGATGCCAGCATCTACATCACCGTGGATTCCATGGAGTACCTGAAAAAGGGTGGCCGGGTCACGCCCGCCGCGGCCACGCTGGCGACGGTGCTGAACCTCAAGCCGGTTCTGACCATTCAGGGGGACAAGCTGGACGCCTTCGCCAAGGTACGGGGCATGAAGCTTGCCGAGAGCAAAATGATCGAAGCAATTCATCAAGACCGGGCGGAACGTTTCAAAGACGTCCCGGAGTCCCGCCTCCTGATCGAAACCGCCGGAACGCTGGAAAACGGCGAACTGGCAGAGCACTGGCGTCAGCAGGTGCAGGCGGAATTTCCCTTTGCGAAGGTGAGTTACGCCAACCTGCCGTGCAGCATCGCCTGCCACTTGGGCATGAATTCCGTTGCCGCCGTCATCATGACGGAAGAAGTGCAGCGGGCAGACTGAAATACAACAAGGCCGGTGAAAACCGGCCTTATTTCATAACCACGGAATAGAAAGGTGCTGAGATTCATGAAATTGAGAAACGCGGCAATCTTTTTCCTGCTTCTGGCCTTACTTCTACCTGCATGCAGTCAGCAGCCAGATGAGGAAATTGACCCCATGCGGGAGCAGCTTCAGAAACGGTGTGGAGAAATTGCGTCAGTTTGCAGTGAGACATACCGCAGAGCAGACAAGACAGGAACGACCCTTTCGCAAAGCACCATTGATGAAATGGAAGCCGCCCTGTATGACGCCGGACTGGACGTGATCGACACAAGTGGGGAATATCCTGCGTACCTGATGACAGCAGATAGGTTCCGGGATTTCTGGCAGAACGTTCAGAGCGGAAAAACGGCGGAGCAGGAGACCATTACCGTCAGGGAAACCGGCACGTTTACCTATCAGCTGTTTACCGATGGGGACGGTGACGCCTGTGTTTACAGCATGGATTACCCGATGGGCGGCGGCTCGGAAGTGTATTATGAGAAGCGCGAAATTCAGGAATGGGATCTGACGGACAAAGGAAATTTCTATTACCGGCTCTATCCGACCGGGGACAAGCACTATGCCGATTTTTCCCTGATCCGGCTGGAAGCGCCCGACCCGGAGCTGTGCGATCTGAACAGAAAGTACGTCATGGCAGGCGGATACATTGGCACGAATATGTATCTTACAGACTGGAATGAGGATAATTTTGAAAACCTCAGCTTCAATGATATGTGGGAGTATCTGTATTATGATACTTACGGCGAGCGGTTTCAGCCGGACGGATACTCCTATATCAAGGAGCAATGCTGCTATGAGATACCCGCGGAGGAATTTGAGAAGGTAATTCTGCCCTATTTCGACATTGACCTCGACAAGTTCCGGGAGTTGGCGCATTACAGCGGGGAAGGGGATTATTACCCTTGGCGGCAAATCGAAACCAATGATTATATATTTCTGCGTTATTACATGATCGAGCCGGAAGTGACGGCCTGTCAGACGGACGAGGACGGAACGATCACACTGACCGTGGAAATGTTGTCCACTGATCTGAAAACAGACTGCCTGTTTGCCCATGAACTGACGGTCAGGCCGTTGGAGAACGGGAAATTCCAATTCGTCGGAAACAGAGTGACTTACCAGACAGAATATGGTCTGCCGTTCTGTCAACCCAGACTTTGCTGGAAGAAGACCACATAAGCTCGCATCGGTACAGGGAGACAAACTAGGGTCTATCTGAAAACCGTCAACATGCCCAAACAGCGGGTCTTTTCCGCCTGC
>ENA-OZGD01000012-OZGD01000012.1-human-gut-metagenome-genome-assembly--contig:-NODE-12-length-98905-cov-9.144684_pt1 | contig 98905 bp, 99 predicted proteins | sample MGYA00244653_ERZ653652 | MGnify/ENA primary metagenome ERZ653652 (study PRJEB26926, sample SAMN06164983) | human gut metagenome | biome: ENVO:00009003; feature: ENVO:2100002; material: ENVO:00002003... | reverse complement strand
CCGGTTTTGTGATTTATAAGGAAAGAAATCACAAAACAAGTCTCATATGAACTCCAATTAAAATCTTTTCTAAAGATTTGAATTGGAGTTCAGTATCAATCATCCTTGACCGGGCAGCGGATATTCTTCCCGCCCGCACAGTTTCAAAGCGCAAAAAGCACACAGCATCCTCCTATTTTGCCTCCTTTGTCCAGAGAGGATGCTCTCACCGTCAGCTATTTGCAATTCAACCAGAGCGTCCCTCACTCTTCCAACTCCTTCCGCAGTTTCTGCAGCGCCCGTTTTTCGATTCTGGACACATAACTCCTGCTGATCCCCGTAATGATCGCCACCTCCCGCTGCCGCTTCGGCGGCTTTCCATTCAGTCCATACCTCAATACGACCACCTCCCGCTCCTGTTCCGTCAAACAAGACCGAATCGCCAGATGCAGCTGTTCCGCGCTCTCCCGGGAGGACACCTGTTCCAGCAGATCGCCGTCCTCGCTGACCACATCCATCAAAGAAAGCGCCGCCCCATCGGTACCTGTCTCGATATAATCGGACAGCGAAACATCCTGCGCACTCTTCTTCTGCCCCCGAAAATACATCAGTATCTCATTCGCTATCCTCTCCCAACGGATACATAGGTTGGTCAATGGGCGGCAAATCCGCCTCTCCATCCTCCACAAAGAGGTAAACATAGGCATTTTTGCCGTCCCAGACCACCTTTTTGACGATGGTGCGCAGCAGGCGGCGTTTTTCCTCCAGCGTGGCAGAATCCACCGCGCTGGCAAAGGATTCGATCATTTCCTGATGGAAGGCGAACTCCTGATGGAGCATCCGGCTCTGTTCAGTGAGGGCTTCCAGCTCGGCAAGGCGCATCTGCTGTGTCTCGCTCTCCTGATGGAGCGCGTCGATCTGTTCCATGACGTACTTCGCAGAGGTGTCGCTGGCAACGGACAGGGATTCCACCAACCGCTTGATGCGGTCTTCCGTCTCGGTGTGCTTTTCCCGGAGCAGCGCAAGCTCTGCGTCGTAGCCCTCCTTGCTGCCGCTGATGACTTTCTTGGTCTGCGCCAGCAGCCGGGTAAGGGTCTCCTTGTCGGCGGATAGCTTGCGGATCTCTTCGATAATTTTGGCGTCCAGCGTGTTGCCGTTGCAGTTTTTCATAGAGCAGACTGTACCGTGGCTGCGCTCCTTGGTGGAGCACATGTAGGTGTAGATCAGCTCACCGTCCGCCGTGCGGCGGTTGGTCAGCTTCGGGCGCATATAGTCGCCGCATTCGCCGCACCGCAGCAGCCCAGACAGCAGCGCCACGTTGCTGCGGGGTCTGCGGTAGCTCTTGGATTTGTTGACATCCAACATGGCCTGCACCCGCACCCAATCGCTGCCTGCGATGATGCCCGGATGCTTGCCCACCGCCACGATCCATTCCTCCATCGGGCGGATCTGGTTCGCCTTGCCGGGGCGCTGGAGGGTGCGGTTGTATGCCATGATACCGTGCTCGCCGTCGAATTCCGAATGCTCAGCAAACAGGTCAACATTGTTTTCTTTCAGATACTGATACGCCGTCTCGTCGGCGATCATGTAGACCGGATTGGTCAGAATGCCCCGGATGGCAAACCGCGTGAACTGCTTGCCGCGCTTCGTGACACAGCGGTGCTCCAAAAGATACTGGTCGGTCTTGCTGAGAGAGCCGGATTCCATGAATACCTCAAAGATCGTCTTGACCAGCTGGATTTCCTCCGGAATGGGTTTGAGCTTGCAGGCCTTTTTCACCTTGCCGTCCACCGTCACGCTGGACAGGCTTTCCGAAGCGTAGCCGGTAGGCGTCGTGCCGCCCAGCCAGCGCCCGGTCTTGGACAGCTCGTGCATATTGTCCCGGATGCGCTCGGCGATGGTCTCCCGCTCCAGCTGGGAGAACACGGACGCGATATACATCATCGCCCGGCCCATGGGCGAGGACGTGTCGAACTGCTCTCGGATAGAAATGAAGTCAATGTGCCGGTCGCCCAAGTCCTCGATGAGCTTGGCAAAGTCGCCGATGTTGCGGCTAATGCGGTCAAGGCGGTAGACCACGATGGCGGCAAATTCAATCTTCTGCGAGTCCTTCATCATCTTCTTGAACTGCGGGCGCTCCAGATTGCCGCCGGAAAAGCCCTCATCCTCGTAGACCAGCGCATTCTCCGCTGCGTCGTCACCAAAGTGCATGGCGATGTACTGGCGGCACAGCTCGATCTGGTTTTCGATGCTCTCGCCCTTGCCGGTGAACTTGGACTTGCGGGAGTAGATAACATATTGCTTCGACTTGTCTTTCGTCTTCATAGCGGCACCTCGCGCATATCGTTAGGTTGATAAGCACATTATAACGGATCGGATTCCATTTGAAAAGGTACCCAAGGGAAAAATCTGAAAAAATATTGGATTTGAGAGCATCGCTCATACGAGCCGAGAAAATGATTGATGAAATGAGCGATGGAAAGCCGCCGCCCTGAGCTATACATTAGGGTCGCGGCTCTGTTATACAAGTGTTTTCAGATATTCTTCCACATTCTGATACCGAATGCCGTCTATCACTTGGCTTTCCCCGCGATAGAGGACGAACTTTCCGGTGATCGGGCCGTAGCGGTGCTCGGTCTGGGCGCATTTTTGCTCGTCGATCAGATGGCGGTACTGCTGCGGGACAGCTTCCTCGCTGTGCTTGATCTCGAAAATCCGGCAGGAGCCTGCCTTCGGGTCAAACACCACCATGTCAAATTCACCCACAGGGAATTGCAGGACGAACACCTGCTTCTTGGGGGTTGCCAGCTTGGTTTCCAGCAGGACGATGTCCTTCAACATCCGCCCTTTGATATCGGTCAGGATGCGCTGCTGCACGGCGGTGCGCTCCGCCAGAGACAGCGCGCTGAACGTCTCATCCAGCAGCAGGCTGCGGATCAGCGCGTCCGCCTGCGCATAGCGGAGACCCGGTTGCGCGATCGCCGTGCGGCTGGACTTCGTGCCGACATCCGGCAGGTGCAGCACGTCGATCTCCCGCGTCAGGTCCAGCAAATCCAGATACTCCTTGATCTCTGCCGCATGAACATCGTCCAGTTTTACGGTCTGCTCCGCCTTGTTGCGGATCTCCAGCAGCTTTCGCAGACTATCGGTGACAGCCGCAAGGTCAATGCAGTCGAGGATGTCCGTCGGGTTCTCCCGATCCCGGCGCAGGTTGCTGGCGGAAATGCCAAGGTCGTGGGACTTCCAATCCTGCGACAGCACCTCCAGCGTGAAGCGGTGGTTGATGTCCTCCACCACGCGGTTGATGGCGCTGGTCAGTTCATTTTTGTCGTACAGGTCCCACAGATGCCGGAAATGCCCCTCGTACTGATAGCAGCGCAGGGAGTGCTGGATGTTGCGGGCAATGGCCGTGTCCACATACTCATCGGCGCTTTCCCTACTGGCAAAGGTGGAAGTCTCGTTGTAGTGGATGCCGCCGAGACTCATGGTGCCGCCGTAGCGGATATACTCGTCGATGCCATGGATGCCGAGAACGGACTCAAACTCGCGGTAAGGGATGAACGTGGTGTGCAGCAGGATGCAGCGTCCGTAGAGCTGTTCGTCCTCAGCAAAGAGAAATCCCATCGAGTCCGCGCCGGAGAGTACGGTTTTCATGCCGCAGGCCGCAAACACATCAGAAAACAGCGCCGCGCCCTCGATGAAATCCTCCATGAGTGTCACTTCATCGAGGAACACATAGCGGAAGCCCTGCGCCTCCAGCAGCTTGAGATCACGGTTTACATCCGCCAGCGTATCTCTTGCGGTAATCTGGATGAATGCAACCTTGGCAAGTTCTGCCTCGCTCATCTCCGCGAAAATCTGACGGATCATGGTGGTTTTACCCGTCCGGCGCAGACCGTAGAGGATAAACACCTTGTCCTGCTGCCCACCGTAAATGTAGTCGTGCAGCTGTCGGAAGCACTCGCGCTTGCGATAGGCTCGAACAGGGGATGCAAAGGAGTGCAGCGCCTCTCCGGTGCGGACATTCGTGGTAAACGCAGAGGTATCCACAGATTTTCCCTTGGGCAGCTGCTTCTTCAGCGCTTTCAGCTCCCGTTCCAGAGCTTTTCTTTGCTCGATTTGAGCGCGAAAATCCTCCAGTTCATCCGCCGGAATATACTTCTCCCGCCGCTTCTTGTCCTCTGTCCAGCGGTGGTAGAAATATTCCTTGCCGTTGACGGTTTTCTTCGTAATGGAACCGGCTGGCAGATCAGCAATCAGCTGTTCCAGCTCCGCCGCACGTGCCTGCATCTCAGATAACTCCATAGCGCACCTCCTGCGAGATACTATTCTATGTAGAATTATGCCCCATTATACCCGCGAAATCAAGGGTATAATGGGGCATAATTATTTTCTTCGAACTGTTTAGCCATTCCCGCCATGCAGCCAGCAGTCGTCGCTGTGGGCATTGATGACGCCGATGGCCTGCAAATAGGCGTAGATGATGGTGGAGCCAACGAAGGTCATGCCCCGCTTTTTCAGGTCTTGGGAAATGGCGTCGGACAGCGGGCCGGTGGTAACGGCGGGGTCATTTTCGTAGATGACCTTGCCGTCTGTCCAGCCCCAGATATACTTTTCAAAGCTGCCGTACTCTTCCTGAATGTCCCGGAAGATACGGCTGTTTTTGACACTGGCCCGGATTTTCAGCCGGTTGCGGATGATGCCCTCGTCAGAGAGCAGCCGGGCAATCTTTTCCTCGCCGTAAGCGCAGACCTTGTCCAGGTCAAAGCCGTCGTAGACCTCCCGGAACCGCGCCCGCTTGTTCAGCACCGTCTCCCAGCTCAAGCCCGCCTGAAAGGATTCCAGAATCAGCAGCTCATACAGAGCGTGGTCATCGTGGCACGGAACGCCCCACTCCTCATCGTGGTAGCGGACATAAAGGGGATTGGCCAGGTTGCACCACCGGCAGCGGGATTTGTTATTTTCTTCTGTCATGGGAATCCTCCTGCAAGTTATAACACCTTCGCCGCATTCTCCACCATCTGCCGGTACTGCTCTTTTACGTCCGCCGGAGCTTTGATGCGCACCTTGCCCTCGAAGCCGAAAATCCAGTTAAAGAACACCTTGCCGACAGCAACTTCCTCAATGACCCGGAAATTCTGCAGGTCTCCGGCATAGGTGTGGACGTCCGGCCCGAATTGGTCGATGATCGCATCCATCACGCCGTTGTCGCAGAGCAGCTCCACCTCTTTGCGAGGAGCGTTGTACATCCGGAAGGTGGTTTTCACATACTTTTCGACGGAGAAACCGGCCTTGGGCGGCACCGCAGGCTCGTCGAGAATCTCCGGCTGCTCCGCAATGCGGTCTACCCGGTGGCTGCCGATGTTCTCGTACTTGTCCGAATAGCCCACCACATAGTAGTTGTCGCCGTCCCAGACCAGGGAGTAGGGGCTGAAGGTGTATTTCTCTCCGCCGTGATGAAGCACACGCTCCTTCTTCACGTTGTATTCAATCTTCCGGAAGCGGATTTTCTTATGCCGGTTGATGGCTTCGTTGATGGTGTCGATGATGTAGAAAATCTGCTTGTTTTCCAGCTTTCCCCGGCCGTCCACAACCACATTGCGCTTCAGATCCCGGGCCTTATAGATGCCTGCCAGAGCGCTGCTTCAGAATGCTGGCCAACTGGGCGGTGGTCAGATAGTTGTCCTCATCCGTGCATTCCTGCAGGATCTGCAGAAGGTACAGCGGTCTCAATTTTGCGTCGATATCCATGGTGTTACTCCTTGATCGGTTCGGGTGGTTTCTGCCTCATTTCTCAGTTGGTACGACAAACCGGAAGTTACCGATTCCATACCATTACAAATTCTTTTTCGTCCGTATTGTTATCTATGTTTTCGGATTGAATGGCAAATTCTTCTCGCAGATAAAATCGAATAGCTTTCTTGTTCTTCTGATAAACGCTTAATCTTAGTGTAGATTTGCCTTCTTTAGCGTAATTTAACAGTTGCTTTCCGATTCCTTTTGATTGTACTGCTTTTTTCACGAAAATTCCTTCAATGTAGTTATCGTTCATTCCGATGAATCCGCCTATCTGCTTTGTGCAATCATCTTCATATACATACACTTCCGCAAGGGGCATCATGGTTTGGGACGGTAAGGTGGTCATCACCGAGTCCGGCAACAGCGGCTACTATCCCCGCACCTGCGTGGGCATCAAGGCCGACGGCACCGTGGTGCTGTTCCAGGCCGACGGCACCATGGCCCCCCGTTCCGTGGGCTATACCGCAGCCGAGGAGGCCCAAATGATGGTGGCCCTGGGCTGTGTGGCGGCCATCCAGCTGGACGAGGGCGGCTCCTCCACCTACATCTCCCAGCGGGAGGGTGAGCAGGATGTGACCATGCGCAACACCCCGGCAGGCGGCAGCGAGCGCGTGGTGTCCGGCACCATCCTGGTGGTGTCCACCGTGGCGGCCTCCGGCGAGTTTGACCACGCCGCCGTCACCCCCGACGACGAGTACTATACCCCCGGCTCCTCCGTCACCCTGACGGCGGAGGCCATGGACTATTCCGGCGCTGCCGCCAAGGCCCTGCCGGAGGACGCGGTTTTCACCGTCAGTGACGCGTCCATGGGCACGGTGACCGCCACCGACCTGTCCGGCAGCAGCGCCAGCGCTGTGTTCACCTCCTCCGGCAAGACCGGGGATGTGACGGTGAACCTGGTCAGCGGCGGTCAGACGGTGGGCTCCGCCGTGCTGCATGTGCAGAACCCCGACCGGCTGGCCTTTGCCTCTGACGAGGTGAACCTGAACTATAAGGACGTCAGCGATCTGGGCTTCAAGGCCACCTATCAGACGGAGACGGTCCATCTGCAGGATAACGATATCCAGTGGAGCATCTCCGACCCCGGCGCCGGAAGCTTCAGCGGCAACCTGTTCACCGTTACCGACAATGTGAAGTATTCCGGCAGTCCCACCGTCACCGCCGTGCGGGGCGACCTGACGGCCTCCGTCACCGTGAACATCGGCATGGAGCCCACCATGATCATTGACGGCGGCGACGCGGATCCCTGGGATTACTCCACCATCGGCACCACCGTGGATGAGACATTCAGCGGCATAGCGTCCAACGCTGTGGCCGTTGGCCATTATGCACTTGTCGGACGCGGCGGCGTGGTAAAGGGCTCCGTGGTGTCCGACACCGACGAGGCCTATGCTGATATCGTCCGCTTCGGCCACAAAGCCGTGAAGCTGGAGTATGACTGGACGAATATCAACGGAACCGACGGCGCCTGCCTGGGCCTGGGCGACAATCTGGCCATCGACGGCAGCCCCACCGCTCTGGGCGTGTGGGTCTACATCCCCGAGGGCGTTCCCGTCCCCTGGCTCCGGGCCCAGATTGCCACCAGTACTGATGGCGGCAACAGCTGGACCAACGCCTATATCAACTTCAGCAACGGCAGCGCCGGCGCCGGTGAGGGGCTGAAGTCCGGCTGGCAGTATCTGGAGGCTGACCTGACCTCCTATGCCGGCGCAAAGATCCGGGTCAACAGCGGCATGCTGTTCCGGGCCATGGTCACCACCGGCGGCATCGGCTGGTATACCACCGACGGGGTGAAGCTGGACAAGAGCGAGCTGAAGGGCTATATCCTGCTGGACAACCTGTGCGTGGTGTACGGCGCCAACAACCAGGATGTCACCGCCCCGGTGGTGAGCTCCATCCAGCTGGTCAACGATGACGGCACCAAGACGGAGCTGGAGGACGGCGCGGTCCTGAATTCCGGCAATCTCCGCTTCTTCGTCACCTATGACGACAGTGAGGAGACCGACCCCTACGCCACCGGCGTGGAGTCCGCCTATTTCTATTTCGACGGCACCTACCGGGGCACGTATGACCGGGACAACCTGGGCAGCACCTCCGGTCTGATGCACTTCGGCAACGGCCTGCACTCCATCACCTTCTATCTGAAGGACGGCTACGGCAACGTCACCCGGGAGACCCGGTACTTTACCGTGGACGCGGAGCAGACGGACGTGCCCAGCGTGTCCCTGGAGCTTCAGGGCCAGCCCACTGTGGGCAAGACCTGGGAGCTGGCGCTGAGCAGCAGCGACCCGGCGTCCATCACCTCCCTGACGGCAGCCATCTCCGTCACGCGCAGCTATCCCGTTACCAATGTTGCCTTCCCCGAGGGCGTAACGGGTACATGGAGCTACGATGCCGGCCTCGCATCCGTAAGCATCACTGCCATTGACCACGAGAAATATACCGGTGGTGCGCTGGCCACGATCGACATCCCCATCCCCACCTCCGTCACCGAGGGCAGCAGCGTCAACGTGCAGGTCACCAAGGGGTCTTACGGCTGCAAGCAGACGGAGGGCCTGGGCATCAGCGACCTGAACCAGTATGCCACCGGCTTCACCACTCCCGTGACGAACCGCCCCATTGAAGCCATGTACCGCATCCAGGCGGATACCGCCGTGGTGGGCAGCGCAGCCGCCGCCTCCGTCACCGTGATCCGGGACGGCAAAGCCGCCGCCGGCGTCAGCGTGTACGCCAACGATGTGCTGCTGGGCGTTACCGATGAAAACGGCCGGATCGACATCTCCAGCCTGACGGCCGCCCAGGGCAGCGTGAACCTGCGGGCCGCCGACGCGGAGGGCAACTGCTCCTATCAGATCACCCTGTACAGCTATGACGCTGTGGGGGATGAAACCGGCGCTCCCTATTATGTGATCTATAACCTGTCCCAGAGCGCCGACGGCAAGACCGTCACCTGGATGAGCAATCCCGTCCACAGCGCCGCCCGGGCCGTGGCCCGGATCTCAGCCAGCGCCGACATGACCGGCGCTGCGGAGGTGGAGGGCGAAAGCCGCCTGATCTCCTACTCCTCCAGCAAGCAGATCAACCGCGTCAACGCGGTGTCCCTGACGGGCCTTGAGGCCGGGGCCACCTACTATTACCAGGTGGGCGACGGCTCCGTCTGGTCGGAGGTCCGCAGCTTCACCGTGCCCGCCGCCGAAAAGCAGACCCGGTTCTTCCTGCTGGCCGATATCCAGGAGGAGGCCGCCCTGGAGGGCATGGAACGCATCGCCAATCATCTGGCCGGGCAGTATCCCTTCGGCGTCCAGCTGGGCGACGCGGTGGACAACGTCCGCTACTATAACCAGTGGGAGGACGCCCTGTCCCTGTTCACTCTGGACGGCATCCGCAACACGGATATGATCCACGTGATCGGCAACCACGAGGCTGATGACGGCGGCAATAACGCCATCGCCGCCAAGAGCGTGTTCGGCGTGCCCGCCGCCTGGTACTCCGTGGAGCGCGGCGATGTGTATATTGCCGTGCTGAATCACACCTCCGACAAGGATACCCTTCAGCAGTTCACCCAGTGGCTGGTGGAGGATGCGGCCAAAACCACCTGCACCTGGAAGGTGCTGGTGACCCACGTGCCCGCCTACTACACCAATCCCACCGGCGGCGGCGAAACCTATGTGCAGTATCTGCCCGCTGCCTGCGATGCAGCCGGCATCGACTTCTACTTCTCCGGCAATGACCACAGCTATGCCCGCACCGCCCCCATGACCGGCGGTCAGGTGGACGAAAACGGCACGGTGTACTACATCTGCGGCTCCACCGGCGGCAAGTCCTATTCCATCGTGAACAATCCCGACTTCCACTTTGACGTGGCCACCCTGGACTTCGACAGCGTCTATGTGGACGTCACCGCCGACCGCTTCCAGGCCACCGTCACCGCCTATAACGTGGCCGCCGACGGCACCCGGACGGTGCTGGATCAGTTCACCAAGCGCACGGCTCCCGTCTGTGCAGACGACGAGCACTCTTATGTGTATGACCGGACCACCGGCGAATTGGAATGCTCCGTCTGCGGCCACACGGAGAATGCAGCTCAGCTGCAGTATAACGGATGGGCCACTGATAAGGACAGCGGCCGGAAGATGTTCTTCTCCGCCGGGCAGCCGGTTACGGGTTATGTGAAGCTTTCCGATCAGTTCTATCTGTTTGATGAGACCGGCCTGGCCTATGAGGGCAATTATGACCTCTGCGGTGAATCCTGCTTCTTTGAGTCCGGCAAGTACGTCAGCAGCTCCAACGCCGATGTGCTCAATGCGGGCAAGCTTGGCGATGACATTGCTTATGTCATCTATAAGGATGGCAGGATGGTCCTTGATGGCACGGGCAGGACCTATGACTTCCAAAGCAATGGTATGCGTCCCTACATCCACCATATTCAGCAGATCAGGTCCATTCGGATCGGGAGCGGCATCCAATACGTCGGTACATATTTGTTTGCATTTACAAATGTGACCTCCGTTGAGTTTGCTCCTGACGGAGCACTGAGCTACATTGGCCCCGCCGCTTTTTATCAGTGCTATTACCTCCAATCCATCGAGATCCCCAGCAGCGTGAGGCACATCGGCAACAATACGTTTGCCGGCTGCCCGGTCCTGAGCAAGGTCGTTATCCCCAGCGAGACAACCGCCATGCACTACAATACTTTCCGCAACAGTGCGAAGGCAACGCTCTATGTAGTGGAGGGCAGTTACGCACAAAACTATGCCATCAATTACAATATTCCCTATGTGCTGACCAGCACACCGATCAGCGGCGGAATCGTAACTGTAAATGGTGTCCTGTACTACTACAAGGGAGGCCATCCCTACTATGCGGGTCTGTTCCAGCTTGACGGCAACTACTATTATGCCCGCTCCAGCGGCCAGCTGGTGGTTGACCGTACCTATTGGATCACCAAGACCAACGACCTTCTGCCTGCTGCGAACTACCAGTTTGATGCCGACGGCAAGATGCTGAACGCTCCGACCCCCGATCCCAAGCCGGACCCCGATCCCAAGCCGGATCCTGATCCCAAGCCGGATCCTGATCCCAAGCCGGATCCTGATCCCGAGCCGGACCCCGATGCTCTGAGTATCGTCAGCGAAAACGGCGTGCTGTACTGCTATCAGCATGGCAGCCGCTATTATGCGGGTCTGTTCCAGCTTGACGGCAACTACTATTACGCCCGCTCCAGCGGCCAGCTGGTGGTTGACCGCGTCTATTGGATCACCAAGACCAACGACCTTCTGCCTGCCGCGAACTATCAGTTTGATACCAGCGGCAAAATGCTGAACGCTCCGACCCCCGATCCCAAGCCGGATCCCGATGCTCTGAGTATCGTCAGCGAAAACGGCGTGCTGTACTGCTATCAGCATGGCAGCCGCTATTATGCGGGTCTGTTCCAGCTTGACGGCAACTACTATTACGCCCGCTCCAACGGTCAGCTGGTGGTTGACCGCATCTATTGGATCACCAAGACCAACGACCTTCTGCCTGCCGCAAACTATCAGTTTGATGCCAGCGGTAAAATGGTCGGCAGATAACGCATATCCAAAATAAATTTCGGGCTGGCTGGGAATCTTTTTCCCGGCCAGCCCGAAAATGAAAGAGAACATTACGATGAATGTTGAAACACTGGTTGTAACGACTGGCCAAAGTGATAACCACCTCCCCCAGCAGATGCATATTCAGACAGATGCCCTCATCGGGAATCAATGCGGCAAAGACAGTCTGTCAGAGCATGTCTATCTCGGCCACAAAATCCGCTATATCAACACCTCTACCCATGGTGTCGGGATCAATCGAAACGAAGTCTTAATGCGCGCTACAGGGGACATCTGTGTTTTAGCAGATGATGACATGGTTTTTCTGGACGGATACGAGAAAACGATCTGTACCTGGTTCCAGAAGCTCCCCCAGGCAGACATCCTGCTTCTGAATCTGGAGGGCGGTAAGGCTCGGCACCGCAACACAAAGGTGACGCGGATCACCACTATGAATTACGGAAAATACGGTGCCGCCCGTATAGCATTCCGCCGCGAGGCGGTGCACTTCAGCGGCGTGATGTTCCATACCATGTTCGGCGGCGGCTGCCGATACAGCTGCGGCGAAGATACCCTTTTTCTGCGGGACTGTCTGCGTAAAGGTCTCCGTATCTATGGCATTCCGGCATCGATCGCGCAGATTGATGACAGCAGTTCATCTTGGTTTCAAGGCTATTCCGACAAATATTTTCAGGATAAAGGGATTCTCTATTATGCGCTGGATGGTAAATGGGGACGTCTGCACGCGTGGATCCATTGCTTCCGTCACCGGCACAGGTATCATGAGTATGGTTGGAAAAACGCTGTTAAGCAAATGGTGAAAGGAATGGGTACGGTCAAGTGATACACAAACCTGTTTTTTCGATCATCGTTCCGGTTTATAATGTGGAAAATTATCTGAACGCTTGCGTTCAGTCTCTTATAAATCAAACTTTTTCTGATATTGAGATCATATTAGTTGATGATGGCAGCCCGGATAACTGCCCCGCTATGTGTGATACATATGCCGCCGCAGATTCCCGCGTGCATGTCGTTCATCAGCCGAACAGCGGACTATCTGTCGCGCGAAATACGGGGCTCGCACATGCTGCCGGGTCCTATGTTCTCTTTGTTGACTCAGACGACATTATCGACCTCGACACATGTCAGCGCCTGCTCCCCTTCGTCGATAAAAGCGCAGATATCATCATCGGCGACGGGATCAGCGTTGGTACCAGGAAAAAGCTCTCCCATGGATATACCGCAGCCTGTGTCCGCGGGGATATGTACCTGAAGCTGGCGCTGCATGAAGGCTCTATGCCTATGGCGGCGGTACTGTATATTTACCGGCGTGAATTTCTGCAGGAGAACCGGCTTGTTTTCAAGCCGGGAATTCTCCATGAAGACGAACAGTTTACGCCCCGTGCATTTCTATCTGCCGAAAGGGTAATTGAAAGTGGTATTTGCTTTTACCACTATATCACCAGAGATGACTCCATCACCACGCAGCAGGACTTGCGCAAAAATGCCGCCGATTTGTATGACAGCATTTTGGAGCTAACCGATTTGTATAAACAACTTGCAGATCAAAAGCTGAAAAATCGCCTGCTGGATTCGCTTGTAACAAAATACCTGAGCCTGTTTCAGGCCGGCAGACTCCAGCAATATGGGAAAGCTTATATTCACAAGCGCTTCGTACTATGCAATGCCAGGCGTCCAAAGACCGTTTGCAAAGCGTTGTTATTTGCCATAAGCCCCCCATTATACTGGCACGTGAATAACTGGGTAAAACAAAGGAGGGCGTAGTATGGAAGTGCCGCATCAAATTCCTAAAATCATCCATTATTGTTGGTTTGGTAAGACTTCCTTGCCGGAGGATGCGCAGCGCTGCATTGCCAGTTGGAAAAAGTTTTGCCCTGATTATGAGATTGCGGAATGGAATGAAACGAAGATCAATCTTTCCGCCCTGCCTCTCTATGTCCAACCGGCATATGCAGCACAAAAGTGGGCATTTGTTGCAGACTATGTACGCCTTTATGCTCTGATCAGGTATGGCGGAGTCTATATGGATACGGATGTAGAGCTTGTTGCCCCTCTGGATCGTTTTATGAACCAGGCAGCTTTTGCAGGGCTTGAGGATGCCTCGCATGTTGCAACATGTGTCATGGCCTGTGAGCCGGAATTCCCTCTTTTTAAAGAATTTCTGCTGCAGTACAGCAATATGCAGTTTTTGAATCCGGACGGAACGTTGAACACGACCACGAATGTATCTCGCCTGACAGATATCTGTCTCGAACGGGGGATGCTCCAGAATGGTCAATGTCAGTCTGTTGCAGGACTTACGATTTACCCTGCGGATTACTTTTGCCCTTTGGCATTGGATACCGGCCTTTTAAAACAGACAGAAAACACGGTCGCCATTCATTGGTTCGCAGGAAGCTGGTGGAGCAGCGAGGAAAAATACGCATGGAAAATCACCCGTCGCCTGCATCGCATCCTTCCTGTAAAAACGGCCAAACGGCTGGGCAAAGCGATCGCAATTGCACGATATCGCGGATGGAGTTCTCTTGCAGAAACTTTTTCCGATTTTTGCAGAAAGCAGAGGAAGCATGAATAATAAACTCGAAAAAAGCAAGAAACTGATCCAAAACGTCTTTCTCTTTTTTTTAGCAAGCTTTATCCCAAAAACCATCTCATTTTTCATGGTTCCGCTGTATACAGAGTGCCTGTCCACCCTGGAATACGGAACGATAGATCTGATCACGACAACCGTTCAGCTACTTCTTCCTATATTGACTCTGCAAGTTCAGGATGCCATTCTGCGTTTTTCCGTTGCCGGACAAGATGATCCCCGCAAAGTCTTTTCCATTGGCCTGCGTATTGTATCAGCTGGCTTTGTTTTTTTGGCGTCTGCAACATTTTTGCTGACCATGCTGGGAGTTGTGGACCTGAACGGAGCTTACATTGCTTTTTTTCTTGCAAGCTATCTCACCGGTGCGCTGGGCAATGTTGTGAACTATTTTTTGAGAGCCCTGGACAAGGTCAAAGAAATCACGATCGCCTCAGTTATTACTTGTCTGATAACTGTGTCATGCAATCTTTTGTTTCTGCTGATCTTCCGTTGGGGTGTAAACGGATATTTACTGGCGAATATTCTCGGGCATGTATTGAGTCTGCTGTATCTGATGCTCGCAGCTCGTCTGGGACGATACATCTCTTTCCGGATAAATGATCCGGAGTTGACCCGCCGGATCATTGTCTTCAGCCTGCCGATGATCGTCAGCGCACTTTCCTGGTGGATCAATAATTCGCTGGATAAGTATATTCTTTCCTTTTTCTGCGGCGTCTCTGCAACCGGGCTTTTGGCTGTGGCCTATAAGGTTCCGACTATTATCTCCACCCTTGGCGCAACCATTTCCAAAGCGTATTCCGTTTCGGTGCTGCAAAATTTCGATCCAACAGATAAGGATGGATTCTTGGGGCAAAGCTATGCGGTCATCAGCTTTTCTATGGTGCTGTGTTCCTCCGCCCTGATGCTGATAAACATTCCGTTATCGCGGCTGCTATTTGCCAAAGAATTCCATGCGGCCTGGCAATTCGTACCTCCTCTGCTTTTATCGGCATTATTTAACTACATGTCGCTTTCCTGTGAAAACATGTGCCTTGCATTGAACCGCACGAGACTGATATCTTCAACGGCGCTGATAGGGGCGGGCATTAATACATTTCTGAACCTCTGCATGATCCCCCTTTTGGGAAGCTATGGCGCAGCGGTCGCCACGGCTATAGGCTTCTTCTGCGTATGGATGATGCGTTATATATGGATCCTGCGGCATATTCAATTGAAGAACGCACGCATAAAGGAACCCCTCAGCTACGGGCTGCTTTGGGGACAGATGTTCGCCGCATACTGGGGAAATCGTCTTTTGCTGCTGCAGATCTGCATTTTCGTCGTACTTATTTTCTTATATTGGCGCGAGTTTAGTCAAATGCTGCACGTCATTCTGAAAAGAATATCTTCACTACATTGTAAGGGGACACTGTGATGCTGCTATCCTATATTGTTTATTTCGGCTTACTGATAGAGTGCTGGATATTCTCTTATTTTGCCGAGAAGCGAAACCGCAAGCTTCTCATATGGGTAATCATTCTATCCCTTACCATGGCTGCCGGTCTGCGAGCCTATTCGGTAGGTCTTGATACCCCGAGCTATGTTGAGAAGTTTTCGTACATATACAAGGGGATGTTTTCCTATGCCTACGGTCTGGAGGAGTCCTTCAAATACATCTGCTATGGTATTTTGCACGTGATCCCGAATGCATCGTTTTTGCTTGGGCTATTGGCGCTGATTACGCACGCCTGCATTATTTTACGATTTTGGGAGCTGCGCGGGATCGCGTCCTTTCCATGCATGGTCGTATTCTATTATATGTCTTTCTACTTCATGTCCCTCAACGGGATAAGGCAATTTGTCGCTGTGGCAATCGTTTTTTGGGGAACGCGCTATTTGGGGCAGAAAAAGTTCCTGCGCTTTATTTTGTGCATTTGTATCGCCGCATTGTTCCACCAGACTGCAATCGTAGGCTTCCTTCTTCTGCTGCTGAATGCATTTCAGTGGAAGGAATTGCAGCAGAAGCAAAAGCTCCTGTACATTCTTTTCATTCTTTGCGTTCCGTTAATCATTGTCCTGCTTTCAAATAAGATGGCCCAATATAGCCGCTATTTTTCTGATCTTTCCATTAACATAGGGCTGATCGTGCCGGTAAAGCTTGCACTATGGATGTTGTGTATGCTGTTAATGGCGCACAGTGCAATGTATCAGGAATTCCTGTCATCCATCCATGCTTCCGAAAAATTCGACGTGCGCATATCGTACATAATTTATCTTTTTGGGCTTTTGCTCGTCTCATTGGGATACTTCTTCCCGACTTTTATCGAACGCATCAGTTGGTACTTTTATGTTTATGAAGGGGTATTTTATGGGGCCCTATTGAAAAATACGGAACGGGGCACAAAAATTCCAATTTCCTGTGGGATATTTCTCCTTATCGCCTATGGGTTCTGGTACAGTCTATCGCATGATTCTCAAGGAGTGATGCCATATCTGTTTATAATCTAAGCATATATTGACTTTTATATTCTGATATTTGTGTAGAACAAGAGCATGTCTCGCCGGTATTTACCGGTGAGACATGCTCTTGTTTATGTATTCGCCTCCGACAACGAGTTTCAAACCGTCTAGTCCACGACCTTTGAGTAACTGAAAGTGTCAGACTTACCCGATTTCCTCATTTACCGTAATGATCGAATGCGAATCGATCCAGTAGCATCCGAATCGCGCAAAGGCCACTGTCTTGCCGGAATAGGCCGGAACCGTGAGGCTGGCAAGATACCCGCCCGACATGGTATTCGTTCCCGTATCCTTCCAATACGGGGCTGCGATTACCGCCTTGTTCGCATCATAAAATGCGATGCGTTGTTCGTTGATAGCGGCCGACCCTTCCTTCAGGTTCATCCCCTCAAATCGTACCTTGTCCCCGGAATGGACCGGGATGAATCCGGTAATGTATGTCGATGCTTGCGGGGACGGGTTGCCAGAGCTGCTCAGCCGGTATCCCTGCTGGTATCCGACGCCGTTGAATACCGCCCCGCCGGCGTCCGTCGAAATGGGGATCTGATTTGTATACGCCGCAGTCGCCACAGCCGTGATAACGACGTTCCCGGTCACGCTTGCAATATGGACGGTGCTGCCGGACACCGCCGTGGCCGTGATATCTGTGCCGCCCATGGTGACCGAGATGCTGCCGAGTTTCTTCCCGGCATTGGGGGTAATCGTGACGCTGAGCGCCGCGCCTTCGCTGATTTCCGTCCCCGCAGCATTGCTTGTGCAGTCCGTCAGATGCTGCGTCAGAGTATACTGCGTAACGTAGTCGGAGGCATTCAGCGCGGCGGGCGTTCCGTTTATGGCTGCTGAACGGTATGCGTTCAGCTCGTCGATCGTCAATCCGGCTTTCAATGCCCACTTCACGACATTATCCCGGAGGGAGGACTTTCCGAATGACGCGAAATAATTGGCCAGGCCGGTGTAGTTGGCCGAGGTCCGCTTCTGCGGCGTTCCGGCATCCGAGAGAGAGGAAAAGCCCGAAAGCTCATAGTCCATGTCCACGTGCTTTCTGGAAACGCCAAGCAGCGCAAGCAGGATGAACGACAGGGTCCCCGTTCTGTCCCGCCCCAGTGAGCAGTGATAGATCACCCCGTTCCCGTGGATGACCACATCGAACACCGCCCGCAGAAGTGCGGCCATCTCTGCGTAATGGGATTTCGTCAGGTCAACGAGGTCGCTGTAATAGGCCGACAGGGGATACCGCTTGTAATACACCTCGCTCCCAAACGGGGAGCTTTCCAGAGACGCGTTATCCCGCAGATCAAAGTGGTAGCGGATATTTGCATTTTGGGCGATATTGGCGTCTGCGGATTCCGCTGCACCCGGTGCGGCGCAACGATACATCCGCCCATACCTGACGGTGCCTCCGTCACATGCCCATCCACCGAGGTCCCGGCAGTTTTTCACATAGCCGATAAACTTCATCATGCGAACTGTTCCGGTCGGCTTCACGCGCCCGCTGTCGATTACATCCCCTCCGCTGCCTTTCACGATGTAGCGGAGGACGTGCCCGGGGACTGCGTTGTAGATCACGGATTCTCCTCCCAGGATATTGTTGAGCTTTCCCCCGATGCCGGTGGTCTCATCCTGCTGGTAACGCGTTCCCCCCTGCATCGTGAGCGCTTTGCCCAGCGGAGCATCCTTGATTCCGCTGGCCCCCGTGTAGCTGTCCAGCACGCTTACGCTGCCGCCGTTGGCGTCCGTATAAGCGGCCTCCGCCGCAGTCAGATAGGCCGCAACCGTGGTGCTCATTTGCGGGTACTCCTCCACGTCAGGCTGTAGCGGGGCGATCGCCAAAACGGCATCGGCCATTTGGGCGACCTTATAGGTGGCCGTACTGCCGTTTTTGGCCCGGATGGCATTTGCGATGGCCTGGACGCTTGCCTCCTCATAGAGCTTCTTTGCCATCAGTAGCTCACCTCCGTTCCATCCGGCAGGGCCGCCAGCACATCAGCGACTATCTCCGCCTTGTCCGCTGCCGTCCAGTAGTCCGCCCCCTTCACCGGGGTGTGACCGGCGGTGCCCCTGGGGCCGGTGTCGCCGGTGTCGCCTTTGGGGCCCTGCGGGCCGGTGCCGCCGGTGTCGCCTTTGGGACCTTGCGGACCGGTATCGCCGGTGTCGCCTTTGGGGCCTTGCGGGCCGGTATTACCGTCTTTTCCGTCAAACTCTCCGCTGGCCTTGGCCTGTGCCAGCGCCGCCTCCGTGGCCGCCTGCAGCGTGTCCGCCGACAACGCCCCCACCTCTGCCGCCGTGTAGGTCGGTTTGCTGTCCTCTTTGGCCCACGCCGGTACGGTGGGGTCCGCCTCCTTCACCGGATGCTCGGTCAGGTATCCTGCCACCGCCTTGGCGATGTCCTCCTCAGACGCACCGCCCATGCCACGGATCAGCTCCATCAGCTGATCGTACACGCTTTCGGGCGGGTCCGCCGGAGCGCCGCCGGGCGTGGTGACGGACGGCAGCACCCGCAGGTCCGCCGCCCGGCTGGTGTGCAGGTCCCCGGCGTACAGGCCCACGGACGCCCACCCCGGCGTGCTGAGCACCGGCAGAACCGCCGTATTGCCGGTGAATACCGCGTCCTGATAGGTGCCGTCCGCCAGGTTCACCCGCATGGTCTTGGTGTCGTAAGCGGCCCACTCTGCATCCAGGTCCCACACCACCGTGTAGTCGCTGTTGCCGCAGATGATGGTCCCCGTGCCTCCGGCCCGCTTGTCCCGGATTTTGATCTTAATTTCAGGCATTTGCATCAACTCCCTTCGGATACGCCCGCACGCGGCGGAAAAGTTGCCCCCGCTGTTGCCGTCTCCGTCTTAGTATGTGACGGGTGGTATATCGGCTATAGCACCCACCTTATTTCAAATAATACAGCTGAGTAACTTGATAACTAGTCTTACGCTGTTAATAGGCCACCACACCGTACCCCAGAATCTCATAGTATCCCACCGGGTATTGGTTCACCCGGCAGCTGTCGCCGGAGTTGCCCTCCACGGTGTAGATGATCCCGTCCTCGACCTTCCAGACAATGCCCACGTGGTCGGACTGCCCGTCCTGCGGGCCGGAGTGACCCTTGTTGTCCCAGTCGAAGAAGATAATCATGCCGGGCGCAGGCTCGATGGCGTTATCCGCCCATTGGCCACGGTCTCGGAACCACTGGACGCCGTTGACGCAACCTGCGAATTTGGGAATGACACCGGTGTCGATGTAGCCGCACTAGTCGGCGCACCAGGAAACAAAGCAGGCACACCATTCCACACGGCTGCCGAAGCCATACCATGACCAATAGGGCTCGCCGCCTACGTTGCCTACCTGCGTCAGCGCCACCTGCACGATCTGGTCGTCTGCACCGTACACGCCGTAGAGCACAGCCGCCCACATTCCGGAGGTGCCTTCCTCCAGCAGGGCATCCAGATGCTCCAGCTGCCGTTCTCCGAAGCCGTATTCCGCTGCCATCTCCGTTGCCGTTTTGTGACTGACCACAATGTGCAGTGTGGTCTTGGTCTCTGTGACGGTCTCCTCCAGAATGTTGCCGTGGCCGTCGTCGCTTTCGATGATGGTCGTCACGCTTTCCGTGGTGGTGGAGTGGGAGATGGTGTTCATCGCCCAGAAAATATCCCGCAGAATCTGCTCCTTTTCCGGTGTGACCGTGGCCACCTCCTGCGGGTTATCCGGATCGGAGGTAACCTTCACTGCATAGACCGACAACACCTCCGGCCAGACGGCCCGGGAACCGGACATCACCAACGTGTCGTAGACTACAGAGCCTTTGATATCGTCCAGCTGCGCCTGATACTCCTGATTGATCTCCTGCACCACCGTCCGCATGGGCTTGTCGCTGCCGGTATCCTCGCTGGAAAAGAAGATGCCGAAGCATGCCACCACTGCGGCGATCAGGCAGATGATCACAATGACGATCAGCGCCACCCAGCCGCCTGCGGCGATGGCGCCACCAGTGCCTTAACCGCTGCGGCAATGGCCTTGGCGGCGGACGCGATGGCTTTCGCAGCTGCTTTTGCAGCAGCGACAAGGGTTTGGGCTGCCGTTTTTGCGGCCTGTGCCGTGGTGCGGGCCGCCTTGGCGGAGGTCTGCGCTGCCGCCTTCGTGGCTTTTGCCGTGGCCTCCGCCGTCTTGATAGCCGCTTTGGAGGTCTGCTGAGCGGTCTTGGCGCTTTTCTGGGCCGTTTTGACGGTGCCCTTGGCCGTTTTCACTGTGGCCTGCCCAGTGGACTTTGCCGTCTGCTTTACGGTGCGCTGCCGGGCCTCGGCAGTCTTGATGGTCTGGCTCCGGGCATGACGGATGCGGGTCCTATCTTGCTGCGCAGCATCGGCAGTGCGTTTGGCTTCCCGATGAGATCGGCAGGCACTTTTTGCCTTGCCAGTCAGCTTGCCTGCCTCGTGGCCGACCTCCCGGGCGGTATCCTCCGCCATATAACGGACCTTGTCTTCCGCATATTCAGAGGGGCTGATCTGGCCGTCATCCAGCAGGTTCTCCGCCTGATCCTTAGAGCGGACGAAGGCCCGCTTCATCCGTTCTCCGGCCACGACCGCCTTGTCCAGTGCCTTGATGCCTTTGGATTTCTCCCGGGTCTTGATTTCCGCCATCAGCCCACCTTCTTTGCCATCACCACGAAACGGCCGTTTTTGTAGGTGTATTCGCAGGTGGAGAGAGTCAGCAGCGTATCGCCGTATTCCACTTCCATGTCCGTATCGTACAGCGCCCGGGCCCGGACATTCTCCAGAAATTCGGCAAATTCCGCTTCATCCATGTTGGTGTACTCGTTGTACCGGAAGGTGTCCCGGTTGGTGTTGAACTGGAAGGCAGCCACCACCTCATATTCGCCGGAGCCGGATAGGGTGTCAAAGCGGATAGTCTTGTGCCCCTCATAGAAGCCCCTGTCCGCATAGCCGCAGAGGTCAGCGAACATAGTGCCGTCGTTCATATGGTGACCGTAGATAACGATGTTGTTGCTGAGCCCCGGCGCACAGCCCTCGTCGATGTAGGGCACGCCATAGTTGCTGTATGCCTTGTCAAAGCCGTGCTTCAGGTAGTAATCCGGGTTATCCGGCGTCTGCATGACGGGTTTCCTTGACCTTCACCAGATAGTCCAGCGCGTTCCGCCCGCCGATGCCCCGGGAGAACCAATGCCATTTCCCGTTGAAAATTTTCAGGCTGTCATGCTCCCGGGTGCAGTAGGTACTGCCGGAGACGCGGACCAGCTCGCCCGGCTCATAGGCCTGCAGATAATTCAGCAGATCGATCTGCCGGGCAGCCTCAATGGCTTCTGCGTCTACATAGGGCATCAGCGCACCTCCTTTTCCGGCTGCATCAGCTTATCAGCACGGCCCTCAATGCAGTCCCGGAGGGTCTCCATGTAGCCCAGCTCCAGCTTTTCAAAATCCCGCAGGACGTCGGCAACGGGGCACGGGGATTTCATCAGGGCCTGGCACTGCTCGGGCTGCAGTTCCAGATCCTCCATGGCAAATAAAATATCCTGCCGCACGGCGTACTCATAAGCGTGCTGCAGGATCTCATCCGGCGGAAGGGTCAGCAGCCAGTCCCGGTAGCTGTCCTGTTCCGCCTCCATCTTGTGGTAGCTGGCAGTATTCAGTTCTTCAGGTGTCATTGTTCCTCTCTTTCTCTCATCCCGGCTGCACCAGACGCTTGAACTTCAGCGGACATTCCGCAATGTAGCGAGTGATCAGCCGACTCTCGGCCTTGGTTTCGGGATAAGCGGTAATGGTGATGGTTTTGGTGTTCCAGTCCAGCGTATAGGTGTCGGCAGCCACATTGGTGATGTGGTGCTCCGCCAGGAAATCCCGGAAGGCCTGCATGGCCTCCAGATTATCCGACATAATGACGTTCACATAGGTTCTGTCCTTGCTGAGCTGATCGCTCACAAGGCAGGCCAGCGAGCAGCCCACGCCGCCCGCGATGGCGACTACCAGCAGTGCCAGCATACTGTCCGCCGACACGATACGCTTGGTGATCCAGAAATAAATGAAGTCGGACAGGATCACGGCGATACCCGCCAGAACCCACCGACTTCTCTGGATCAGTATGGTTTTTGTAGTGGAAAGGGCGTTGTCCAGCACCTTGGCCAGAAACAGCGCACCGAGATAGAGCATAGGCTTGCCTCCTTTGATTTTTGTATTTGAACGGGCAAAGGCTGAACTTGCTTTTTCGTGCGGATCCGCATCTCATGAACTTGCTTTTTCGTGCAAATTAAACTCCTACGAACTTGCTTTTTTGTGTTCCCCGTGTTATACTTGGCATATAAATAGGGTAAGCTATCTGCATAAGGAGTGAGAAGATGCTGAAACGAAAAATATACGATGAACTCGTAGCGTGGAAAAGCAGCAGCAACGGAACAACTGCCATGATGATCGATGGCGCACGCCGTGTCGGCAAAAGTTATATTGCCGAAGCGTTTGCAAAGGCTGAATACAAAAGCTATATCCTGATCGATTTTGGACGAGCTCCCACAGACGTACTGGATCTATTCGCCAACGATAGCTCTGATCTTGATCTATTCTTCGCAAAACTCGCAGCCTTTTATGCAACGCCTCTCCACAGAAGGGAATCGCTGATCATTTTTGATGAAGTTCAACAATATCCGAGAGCACGCCAGCTTATCAAATATCTTGTAGCGGATGGCCGGTTTGATTACCTTGAAACAGGATCGCTGATTCGGCTGAAAAAGAATGTCCAAGATATCATTATTCCTTCGGAAGAGGATCACATTGAGATGTTTCCGCTGGATTTTGAGGAATTTCTCTGGGCAATGGGAGACGAGGCCACATATCCACTGATTCGGCATTGTTTTGAAGCAAAGCAACCCCTTGGCGCAGCACTTCACCGGAAGATCATGAATGACTTTCGCCAATACATTCTGGTTGGGGGGATGCCTCAGTCCGTTCTTGCTTACATGAATGGCAAGGACTTCGAGGCATCCGATGTTGCCAAACGCAGGATTCTGAAGCTGTATCATGAGGATGTGGCAAAATTTGCAGAGGGATATGAAGATAAAGTGTTTGCCGTATTCGATGGCATTCCGGGTCAGCTTTCAAAAAAAGAAAAGAAATACAAGCTTTCGTCTCTCGGAAAGCAGGCTCGTTTTCGCACTTATGAGGATTCATTTGTGTGGCTGAACGAAGCCATGATCGTAAATACCTGCTTCAATGCAACGGATCCTCATGTTGGGCTTGCGCTGAGTGCTGATAACGCCACGCAGAAGTGTTATATGGCAGATACCGGATTACTTGTAACGCACACTTTCCAGGATAAAAAATACACAGACAATGAACTTTATCGTGCAATTCTCTTCGATAAACTTAATATCAACGAAGGAATGCTGATGGAAAACATTGTTGCACAGATGCTTCGCCATAGCCGTTCGCGCCTGTACTTTTACTCTCGTTCCGACAGCCAAAACCGGGAAAACCACATGGAAATCGACTTTCTAATTACCGAAGGGAAAAAGATTGCTCCGGTAGAGGTTAAATCCGGCAATTATCGCTCCCATTCCTCTTTAGATAAATTTCGAAAGCACTTCTCATCTGTAATTGGCAATTCCTATATTCTCTACACCAAAGATGTTATGATCAAAGACGGCATCATTCATCTGCCTCTTTACATGGCAGAATTGTTATGATGTGAAGGGGCCTTGTAAATTTTTGCAAGGCTCCTTCCGCATATAACGAGTTGCTTTTGCACCTTCTGAATTACCTTGCCAGCCTCAGAATCAGTTCCTCTACATCCTCCGTAGACTTTCCGGCATTCAGCAGCTTATTGCGCCAGCGGAGAAGGATGCTGCGGGCATAGCGGGCTTCCTGCGGCGTCAGGGTCAGGACAACTTTGTCACGCTTGCGAAAGAACATAGCGGGCACCTCCGTTTTTTCTCCAGTGTAGCCGGAGGGGACGGCAGCGTCAACTGTGCGAATCAGCGTTCCCGATCCCGTTCCTTCTGCTTCACCTCTAGCACGGACCCGCAGGCCTGTTCATACTCCTTGTCGGTGATGAGCCCGGCCTTGTAGTCCATATAGGTGGCTGCCGCCTGTGCGTCCTTGATGGCACGGATCAGGGTCTCGGGCTTGTCCCGGATGGACTGGATCCAGGCCTGAACGTAGGCCTTGTGATTGTCGATGTGCTGGGGCGTGGCCGTTACGTCCAGATCCACACCCATGAAGCAGGAACACATCATTCCGGTATGGAACTGGCAAAGATGTTTTCTCTCAACGAAACCTTGACCAACAGACTGGGTGCTGCTGTTTTAATGCCGCCTTTCCTGGTGGGCCGAGCGTTGAAAAAGTATAACAACGGGCAGCCGATCGTCTACTATACCGAAGGCGTCTTTGCGCCGGATACAAAGATCAGACTTCAGTCCATGTCGGATGCGCTTGGCGTATCTTATTCGGCACTTATCAACCGGCTCAGAGAACTGAGGCTGCTGGAATGCAGACCGATCGAAGAATATATTGACCACGCTCTTTTCCCGGAGGGATCAATATGATTCAGTATGACGCGCGTTTCGGTACCCCCAGCGACGAGGTGCTCCGAAAATTGGAACTATCACGCATGGAAGTAGAATCCATGGAAAAGCGGAATCTTAACTGTCCCATCTGCGGCTTTCGCATCCTTGGTGTGTATGCTGACCGAAACGGTCATGCGGAAGTGAAATGCCGCAAATGCAAGTTTGAAGGTCCCATCAACCTGGCCTACTTCAGAAGGCAGCATCGGCACCATAGGTGTATCCGCTTCGATAAACGCAAGCAGAACGTCACCAGATAACCTATAACTGAATATCTGAAAACAATACGATTTCTAATCGTGCAAGCGGAGCAGGACCCGTAAAGGGCTGAAAAACTTCCAAGCGCCGTACGAAGCCGGATTGAGACAAATTGCAGGATCACTGTATCCTGATGTCTCTTTCCGATTTCTGCGGCGCTTTTTTTGCACGGTTTTGCTTCGTACTGCGTTAGAAGGTCTTTTCTCAAAGCTCGCGCTTGGGAAAGGCCCTTTATGTTTTATGCCTGGCTTTGCTACATAGGCCGATATCCGTAGCTCCGAAATTTGGATTTCAACCAACAAACCAAATTTCAAAACAAGGAGCTACGAATCATGAAGAAAGAATTTTGGATCAAGAAGGATCCTGTCAAGGATGGTCAGGACAACTGGAAAAAGCTGAGCAGCTATGAGTTTGCCCGTTTTATGGAAACGGCAGACGGAAAGTCCCGCAAGGAGAATATCGCTAGGATTCCCGGCGGCGAGCCCGGCGAACCGATCATCTATATGGAAGTTGACAGCCAAACCGCAAAAGAGTGGAAGCGTGAAAACAACAGAGCCTGTTATCTACAGAAAACCATGAATGCATTGGGCATCGAGGTGATCTCCTACAATGTTTCTCCTAACGTTGAGGATTGGGAAGTAAATGGAGAGGCCTTGCTGGAGGACCCTGATTGCCATGTGGAGGACGATGTCCTTCGCAGCATTCTCACGGAGAATATGCTCGATGCAATGTGCCATTTGTCGGAGATTGAGCAGAAAGTAATCACCTATCTGTATTTATCAGATGAGCCTATGACCGAGCACGAGTTTGAAAAGGCTTTCGGTGTCAAGAGGTGTACGGTCCACTATTACAAAGTAAGTGCGTTAGAGAAGCTCAGAAAAATGCTGAGTGAAAATGTTTAAGGCAGTTACTAACAATTCACGGAAAAATTCAGCAACTGGTTAGTAGAAGGACTATTTTCATTATAGAACAGGAGAACACAATAAAGAAAACAGGTTCTATCTGTCTACATAGCAGCCGGAACACACGCATAGATTGAAGCAGAAAACGCTCTGGAAAGGAGGGCAGCCATGGAAGTATTTCTGATCTTCCCGAAATCAAAGCAGGCTCGGCAGGAGCTTGGGCAGGAGTTGGCGAAGTTCCAGTCCGAGCAGGCGCTGAAATCCATCCAGAAGCTGCCCTGCTCCACGGAGCAGAAGCTGGAGCTGGTAGACGCCGCCGTGAAGCATCTGAAAGCGCAGCAATAATACATAGCAAACGGGCAGACCAGCCTCAACAGCCGGTCTGCTCGTTTACTGCTATGGTTATGTCTGCTTGAAATACTTCTCCCATGTGGATTTGAAAATCTGCTTGCGGTTTTGCTCCCAATGCTTGAGATTTCCAAGGCTGACGCCCAGCTTGTCCGCATATTGTCTCTGCGTCAGCCCCAGTTTCGTTCGGATCGCCTTGATCTGGTTGCCTTGACCATTCCTCAGAAATAGATTGTAGTCATCCAGAAGCATATCGACCGGCACTTCAAAAAGCTGCGCGATTTTCTCCATGTGCTCCGGCGGATAGAGGTCCTTGCCGTATTCCTCATAGTGGACGTAGGTGCTCCGGTCTATCCCAGCGTAGTCTGCAACGTCTCTCTGCCGCAGTCCTTTCTGGTAGCGAAGCCAGCGCAGCTTGTCCGCTGTTTCGGTGATTTCTGAGAAGTCCGAGAACTGCAAATTGAACTTCTCCGCGTCCTGAAACTTGTGCGGCAGTATCACCGGAAATTGAAGAATTTGCAGCGGGGCTACCTTTACTGCACCCGATACATTGGAAATCAGAATGTAGCAGCGGACTTCCACTTGCGCCAGCAGATGCCATTTTGCCTCAAAAGGTGTCCGTTCCGCCACCTGCAAGGCCGTTTCTTCCGTTAGGTTAGTATAGCATTTTCAATACACCTGGACGCATAGGTTGCCAGGCGGATTTTTTTGTCCGGCTGGAAGGTGTTCACGGCCTTGATCAGGCCGATGGTGCCGATGGAGATCAGATCCTCCTGGTTGGCAGCCTGGGTGTAGTACTTCTTGATGATATGGGCCACCAGGCGGAGATTGTGCTCCACCAGGCGGTTGCGGGCAGACAGGTCTCCCCTGCCCCACTGCTCCAGGCACTCCCGCTCCTCCTGTCGGGACAAAGGACGGGGAAACGACCCGGGATTTCCGGACAGGTGCAGCGTCAGAAACAAGCTGTTGGACAGCAGCAGCAAAGCCGCCGATAACATAAGCCATCCCTCCTTCACGGCAATCCTATGCCCAGGAGGGATGGTCCTATGTACCCGCGGCATACACTGCGTTTGAACCAGCGGTTCTCCGGCTCCCACCGGTATACGCAGCAGCTTACACGTCCTCGGGCTTGGAAATGGCCGCAGAGGGCGTTTTTTCATTTTGTTCATCAGAGGAAAGAATGCGCACCTCCAGACCGGTAATATAATTATCCGGGTGTCCCTCGCAGCACTGATCCACGATGTTGGGGGTGATAACACAGTCATCCACCGGCAGCTTCCGGCGGCGGGCTTCGTCAAACAGGCGGTCAATGGAGTCCTGAATGGTGAGATACGGCCCATAGTGATAGCCGCAGAGATAGTCCCCGGCGGGGATATAGGAAACGGGCTGGTCGGCCATCAGGTCCGGCAGGTGGCGGGCCTCGGCGGGAGTATCTTCATAGAGGTAGGCACCGAACCATTTCCGCTGCCCCTGATAAAAGCCCACGGTGGGATAGAAGTAAAACAGCTCATGGGTAAAGAGGTTGATTTCCTCGCCGATGTGCAGAAAGGCCCGGCGCGGGAAGGAGCGGACATAGAATTTATCCCGTTGGCTGGCGGCCTGCTCCCGCTCGATAAACTCCACCTTCTGCTGGATGATCTGGATGGTGGCATTCAGCTCGTCGCATTGACGGCGCAGCTGCTGCGCCTGCTGGGAGAGCATTTGCAGGTTATCACGCAGGCCGTTGCTGTGGAGAAAGGCCTTGATCTGGGCAAGAGAGTAGTCCAGCCGCCGCAGATACCGGATCGTGGCCAGCGGATAGACCTGGTCGAAGTGGTAAAAGCGGCGGTTATTCTCGCTGTTGCGCACCTGCGGCACCAGCAGGCCCTTGGCGTCATAATGGCGCAGCAGCTGGACATCCATGTTGAAAATGTCGGCAAGCTCCCCGATGGTCAAAAATTCTTTCATAAAAAACCTCCCATTTTTCCGGGGTATAACAGCAGGATTTTGTGAGAACATCAGAAAATCCGGAAAAATCAAAATTAGGGCTTGAACCTATAACCGTTATAGGTTGTAGGGTGAGTATATCATTTATGAAACAGCTTGACAAGTATCTGGATGGAGGGATCTCATGCAAACCTATTTGAAGAATGGCTACATCGTCTCCATGGATCAGCAGGACACCGTTTTTGACGGCGGCGGCGTGCTGGTGGAGGATGACCGCATTACGGCGGTCGGTAAGGTTGACCCCAGGCTGGTGAAGCCCGACGCGGAGGTCATTGACCTGCAGGGCAGGTATGTGCTGCCCGGGTTTGTGAATACCCATGTGCACACCTCCCAGCAAATTTCCCGGGGCGTAGGCGATGATGTGGATTTCATCTGCTGGCTCCACGACCGGATGTGGCCCTTTGAGAGCAGCATGACGGAGGAGGACTCCTATGTGTCCACGCTGATGACCAGCCTGGAGCTGATCCGCTCCGGCGTGACCTCCTTTGCTGAGCCCGGCGGACAGTTCGTCTCCGGCATGGCCCGGGGCACGGCGGAGTCCGGTCTGCGCGGCAAACTGGCCAAATCCGTGATGGACTGCGGCGAGGGGCTGCCGGAAATCTGGCAGCGCACCATGGAGCAGGAGCTGGAGCAGCAGGTGGCGGACCTGGAGAAATTCCACAATACGGCCGATGGAAGGGTGCAGGTATGGTTCGGCCTGCGCACCATTTTCAACAACACCGATGAACTGTGCGTCCGCACCAAGGAGCTGGCGGACAAATACGGCGTCGGCATCCACATGCATGTGGCCGAGGCTAAGGAGGAGAAGGAATATACCTATGCCCGCTGGGGCGAGGGCACGGTGAAGCATCTGGAGCGGCTGGGCGTGCTGGATAAGAATTTGCTGGCCGTTCACACGGTATGGCTGACGGATGAGGAGCTGGAGCTGTTCAAGAAGCGGGAAGTGAAGATTTCCCACAACCCAGCTTCCGCCATGCGCGTGCTGGGCTTTGCACGGATCCCGAAGATGCTGGCGATGGGGCTGCGGCCCTCCATCGGTACGGACGGCGCGTCCTCCTCCAACCACATGGACATGGTGGACGAGATGTGGCTGACCAGCCTGATCCACAAGGGCTGGCGTCTGGACCCCACGGTGGTTCCCTCGCAGGATATTCTGCGGATGGCCACCAAGTGGGGCGCCCGCGCACTGCTGGACGAGGACCTGTACGGCAGTCTGGAATGCGGCAAGAAGGCGGACCTGATCGTCATTGACCCCCACGGTCCGTCGATGATGCCGGTGAACGACAAAATCGCCGCCCTGGTAACGGCCATGCATTCGGCCAATATCCAATCCACCATGTGCGACGGCAAGTGGCTTATGCGGGACCGGAAGATCCTGACCCTGGACGAGGAGGCCATCCTGAAGGAGGCCTGCGACCGGGCCAAGGCCATCTATAAGCGGGCGGGCATTGAGCTGCCGGACCGCTTCCCGGTGGTGAAGGTTTAAAGGGTTTCCAACGGTGCGGGGCACCAGAACATAGAAGCAGCAAGCGGAATTATGCGTTTAGTATGGAGGTACAGCATGAATCAGAAATTACTGTCCGTTGCGAAGGGGGAGACTCCGGCCGATCTGGTGATCCGGAACGGCAAGGTGGTCAATGTCTATTCCGGTGAGATTTATGACGGCGGCGTGGCCATCTGCGGCGACACCATCGCTGCCGTGGGCGATGTGGAATACTGCATCGGCGAGGGCACCCGGGTGGTGGACGCGGAGGGAAAGTATCTGACCCCCGGCTTCCTGGACGGACATATCCATCCGGAAAGCTCCTCGCTGGCCATCCGGCCCTTTGCCGAGGCGGTGCTGGCACACGGCACCACCGGCATCATGACAGACCTGCACGAGGTGGGCGTGGTGTCCGGGCTGGAGGGCATCGAGGCCATCCTGAAGGAGGCCGAGGCCACAGACCTGAAAATTTATTTCGTGGTGCCGTCCCACGTGCCGTTTTCCCCCAATCTGGAGACCAGCGGCGGGCGCTTTAATCTGGAGATTATCCGCAAGGCCCTGAAGCGTCCGGACGCGGTGGGCCTGTCCGAGTGTGTCGGCCCCTATATCACAGCCGGGTTCCCCGATCTGCTGGAGTCCTTTGACACCACGCTGTCTATGCCCGGCAAGACCCTGCAGGGCCATCTGCCGGATATGTACGGCCCGGCCATGAGCGCCTGCATTGCCGCCGGTGTGTCCACCGACCATGAGTCCTTCTGCGAAAAGGATGTGTTTGAGCGGCTGCGCAACGGCTGCCACCTGATGATGCGCGAGGGCAGCGCCGCCCGGAATATGCCGGTGCTGCTGAAGACCGTGATGGAAAATCATCTGGACACCGCCATGGTCAGCATCGTCACCGACGACCTGCACACGGTGGACCTGCAGGAGCGGGGCCATCTGGACGACTCGCTGCGCACGGCCCTGGGCATGGGTCTGGACTTTGTCAAGGCCATTCAGATGGTCACCGTCAACTGCGCGCGGGCTTTCAATCTGGACCGGGAGATCGGCGGACTGGCACCCGGACGCCGGGCAGACGTCAACATCACCACCGGCCCGGAGGATTTCCGCGTGCTGACCACCTTCGCCGGCGGCCGCCAGATCACAGACAACGGCAAGCTGCTGGTGCGCTATGAGACGGCAGAGCATGAGCCCTGTGTGCTGAACACCATGCACCTGAAAAACCCCATCACGGCGGACAGCTTCAAGATCCATGCCCCCGCAGGTGCCAAGAAGGTGAAGGCCCTGGTGATGGATACGCTGCCCTACATGCCCTTCACCAATCGCCGGGACGTGGAGCTGCCGGTTGTGGACGGCGTGGTGCAGTGCGATGTGGAGCAGGATGTGCTGTACATTGCGCAGGTAGAGCGCCATGGCAAGAACGGAAATGTGGGCAAGGCCTTTATGGGCGGCTTCCATATCCGGGGCGGCGCCATGGCCTCCTCCGTGGGTCATGACAACCACAATATCATTGTCATGGGTGACAGCTTTGAGGACATGGCGCTGGCGGTGAACCGCTGCGTAGAGCTGGGCGGCGGACAGGTGATCGTCCGCAGTGGCAAGGTGGCCGCCGAGGTGGCATATCCCATCTGTGGCTTGCTGAGCGACCTGCCGCTGGGGGAACTGGCGGAGAAGAAGAAGGAGCTGAACCGGGTGGCCCATGAAATGGGCACGGAAATCGCCATTCCCTTCATGTTCCTCAGCTTTATCTGTCTGGCGGCGATCCCCGCTTACGCCATCACCGACTGCGGATTCATTGATGTGGTGCAGCAGAAGGTCATCGACCCCATTCTGGAGGTCGTGGAATAAAACCGAATCCCCCAAAAATCAACCTGCAAAAGAGCACAGAGAGGAGCAACATGAATAACGATTTTTTTAAGCTGAAGGATCACGGTACCACCGTCCGGCGGGAGGTGCTGGCGGGTATCACCACCTTTATGACCATGGCTTATGTGCTGGCAGTGCAGCCCTCCGCCATCTGCGGCTTCGGCCCCGATCCCTATATCACGGATATAAACGGCGTGGTGATCAGCAAGTCAGCGCTGCTGGTGATGTGCGCACTGGTCAGCGGCATCATCACCCTGTTTATGGGCCTGTATGCCAATCTGCCGCTGGCGCTGTCCACCGCCATGGGCAGCAACTTCATTCTCGGCGGGCTGGTCAACAGCGGCACGGTATCCTTCGGTTGGGCCATGGCGCTTCTGCTGTGCTCCGGTATCCTGTTTATCCTGGTAACGGTGCTGGGCGTGCGGAAAATGGTGGTGGACCTGCTGCCGAAGAACCTGAAGATCGCCATACCGACCGCTGTGGGCTTCTTCATTGCCTATCTGGGCTTTAAAAACACCGGCCTTGCCGCCTTCAGCGACAGCGGTCTGGCCTTGGGCGATTTTACCCAGCCCGCGGTGCTGCTGGCCCTGATCACCATGGCGGTGATGGGCGTGCTGACGGCCTATAAGGTGCGCGGCGCGATTCTGATCGGCATCATTGTCGGCACCGTCATCAGCATCCCCATGGGCGTGTCCACGCTGCCCACCACGCTGGTGTCCCTGCCGGATATGAGCGAAATCGGCAACCTGGTGCTGTGCTACGACTTCAAGTCCGTGCTGGCAGACATCCCCGGCGCGCTGGTGTGGATCTTCATCCTGTTCACCAGCGACTTCTTTGCCACCTTCGGCGCGCTGATCGCCGTGGGCGCCCAGACCAATATGCTGGACGAGGACGGCAACTTCCCCCAGATTGAAAAGCCCTTCCTGGTGGATGCCGTTGGCACGGTGGTGGGCTCCGGCACCGGATGCACCACCATCTCCACCTTCATTGAATCCACCATCGGCGTGGAAGCAGGCGGCCGCACGGGTTTGACGGCGATCGTCAGCGGCGGGCTGTTCCTGGTGTGCATCTTCCTGTCCCCGCTGTTTCTGATGATCCCCACTGCCGTGACCGGCGTGGCGCTGATCTTCGTGGGCTTCTCCATGCTGTCGGGCTTTACGAAGCTGGACTTCTCCGACTTCAAGAGCTGCTTCGGTCCCTTCGTGATGATCCTGTTCGGCACCTTCACCGGCGACATCGCTGCGGCAATCTGCCTGGGCGTGCTGACGGACGTGCTGATCAAGGTGCTGACTGGCGATGCAAAGAAGGTCCACCCGGTGCTGTATGTGCTGTGCATCCCGCTGGTGCTGTACTTCATCGTGTAAATAATCGGATAACAAGGCTCCCGGCGTACCGGGATGAATAGTCCGGATTGTGCAGAATGGCGCAGCTTACGCTGCGCCATTCTGATTTTTTGCCGCGCTTGAGTCGGCCGATCAAAGCGGTTCTTTTTCGTCCGGCTGCCGCCGGTACACGCAGCAGCCCTCCGCCATGCCGCAGAAGCGGAAGCCGGATTTCTCCGCGATATGCCGGGTCACCGTCTGCTCCGGGACGCACTCAATGACCACGCCCCGCCCCTGACGCCGGGCGCGGTCCGTCAGCAGCCGGGTCAGCTCCCCGGAGTATCCCCGGCCCCAGCGGCTGCGGTCCAGGACCCAGCCCAGCTCCATGGACACATCGTCATAGGGGTGCCAGATCACATACCCCGCAAAGCCGCCGTCATCCACCGCCAGGATCAGCGGCTCCGGCGTCAGCCCCGCCCGTTCCAGAAAGGCCCGGGTCTGCTCCCGGGAAAAGGGCGGCTCCAGATACCGCATGACCTCCGGGTCCGACAGCAGCCGGTGCAGAGGCTCCAGGTCCGCCTCCGTCATTCGGCGGGCCCGCAGTCCGGCAGACTTACGCTCCATGCCCGCCTCCCTTACCGCAGCCAATCCGGCAGGGAGTGGCTCTGGACGCTGCTGACCATGCCCATGGCGGCAAACAGGGTCACGATGGACGAGCCGCCATAGCTGAAAAACGGCAGCGTCAGGCCGATCACCGGCAGCACAAACAGGCACATACCCACGTTACTGATGGTCTGGAAGATCAGCACCGCTGCCACCCCCACGCAGACGTAGGACTCCGTGGTGTTCCGGGCCTTCCGCGCCACCATCAGGCACCGCACGATGATGGCCGCCAGCAGCAGCAGCACCGCCAGGCACCCCAGCATCCCCAGCTCCTCGCCGATGGCGGAGAAGATGAAGTCCGTGTACCGGAACGGCAGACTGCCGGAGTATTCGCCCTGGGTCTGTATCCCATGGAACAGCCCCTGGCCGGTGAGCTTGCCGCCGCCCAGGGCCAGCAGGCTCCGGGTCTGCTGCCATCCGGCCCCCAGGGGGTCCAGATTGTGGTCAAACACCACCATGAACCGCTCCTTCATATAGTCCGGGATCTTGTCCAGCTCCCACAGCAGGTAAAACGCCGCGCCGCCGCCCAGCAGGGCGATGATGAACCACCGGGCCGCCACCCCGGCCACAAAGGCCATGGCCGCGAAGATGAAGATATACACCAGGGCGCTGCCCATGTCCGAGGAGATGACGTAGTAAAGCCCCACCATCAGCAGCACGTGCCCCGCCAGAAACGCAATGGAACGCAGGGATTTCAGCCCCCAGTTCTCCTTGACCCAAACCAACTGCCGGCTGAGCACCAGGATGAACGTCAGCTTCACGATCTCCGCCGGCTGGATATTGGCCGGAAAGCCCTCGATCCCCAGCCAGGCCCGGTTGCCGTTGTTTTCGATGCCCAGCGGCGTTTTCAGCAGCAGGAACATGACGATGCCGAAGCCCAGCAGCCATTTCCAGCGCTTGGCGGCCTCGGTCAGGTCGATCTGGGACATGAGAAAATAGATGCCCACTCCCAGCACAATGGCGCAGGCCTGGACGATGACCATTTTCCAGGAGTTCAGGAAGTTCGTGGCGCTGGCGATCATCACCAGCCCGAACAGGGCCGCGCCGCAGCAGAGACACAGCAAAAGCCAGTCGGCCTGCCGCAAAATATCGAAAATGCTATCCTTGATTCGTTTCAGCATGAAAGGCTCCTCTTGTAAAACCGGTTGCATGGAACATGATATCAATTTAGTATAGCATACGAAACTTTTTCTGTAAACCGAATTTTCTCTTTTCAAGTGAGAATTCCTGTGATATAATCAGTTGATTTTACGGAGAGGAGGCCACCTATGGAGTATATCACCCACAGTCTCGCGGAAACGGAGGAGCTGGGCTGCCGTCTGGGACGGACCCTGGGCCCCGGTGCGGTGGTGGCCTACTTCGGCGGCCTGGGGATGGGCAAAACTGCCTTCACCCGGGGCCTGGCCCGGGGCCTTGGCTGCCGGGGCCGGGTCACCAGCCCCACCTTCACCATCGTCAACGAATACGACGGCCCCACGCCCCTGTTCCACTTCGACATGTACCGCCTGGCGGACGCCGACGCCCTGTTTGACATCGGCTGGGAGGACTATCTGGACCGGGGCGGCGTGTGCGCCGTGGAGTGGAGCGAAAACGTCCGGGAGGCCCTGCCGCCGGACGCCGTTACCGTCACCATCGCCCGCTGTCCGGAAAACGACAGCTGGCGCAGCATTACCATTGAGGGAGGGGAGCCGCTTTGAAAATACTTGCCATCGAGACCTCGGCCAAAAGCGTCTCCGCCGCCGTGGTGGAAAACGGCGTTCCCCTGGCCAGCGCCTATCAGAATATGGGCCTGACCCACAGCCGCACCCTGATGCCTCTGGTGGACGGTATGCTGTCCGCCGCCGGACTGCGGGTCCGGGATATGAACCTGCTGGCGACCGCCAACGGGCCGGGCAGCTTCACCGGCCTGCGCATCGGCGTGTCCGCCCTGAAGGGCCTGGCCTGGGCCTTGGAAAAGCCCTGCTGCGGCGTGTCCACCCTGGCCGCCATGGCCCGGAACCTGGCCCATATGGAGGGCCTCATCATCTGCGCCATGGACGCCCGGCGCAATCAGGTGTACAACGCCCTGTTCCTGGCCCATGACGGCGTTCTGACCCGGCAGTGTCCGGACCGGGCCATCGGCCTGGCGGAGCTGGCGGAGGAGATAAAAAACCGCCCGGAGCCGAAATTTGTTGTTGGCGACGGGGCCGGGCTGTGTTATAATCATCTGTTGGAGCAGGATGTTCCCTGCCGGATGGCCCCGCCTCAGCTGATGATGCAGAACGCCGTGGGGGTGGCCCTGGCGGCGGAGGAAATGGCTGCCGCCGGACAGGTCACCACGGCCCGGGACCTGGTTCCCGTGTACCTGCGGCTGAGCCAGGCGGAGCGGGAGCGGCTGGCCCGGGGCCTGAAGATCACCTTGGATTAATAATTTTATATATAAAGGAGAAGCACCATGTTTAGCGAAAAAGTCCACGTCATGAACCATCCCCTGGTGGCCCACAAGCTCACCATCCTCCGGGACAAGAACACCAGCGTCAAGGATTTCCGGGAGCTGGTGTCCGAGATCGGCATGCTCATCACCTATGAGGCCACCCGTGACCTGCCGCTGACCACCAAGGTGGTGGAAACTCCCCTGTGCAAGGCGGAGCTGCCCACTCTGGCCGGTAAGAAGTTCGCCGTGGTGCCCATTCTCCGGGCCGGTCTGGGTCTGGTGGACGGTGTGCTGCGCATGGTGCCCTCCGCCCGTGTGGGACATATCGGCATGTTCCGGGACGAGGAAACCCTGGAGCCCCACGTCTATTTCTGCAAGATGCCCAAGGACGTGGCTGACCGCGACATCATCATCGTGGATCCCATGCTGGCCACCGGCGGCTCCGCCGATGCCGCCATCACCGAGATGAAGAAGCGCGGCTGCCACAACATCAAGCTCATGGTGCTGGTAGCTGCCCCTGAAGGCATTGAGCACCTGCAGAAGGTTCATCCCGATGTGGACATCTATGTGGGTGCGGTGGACGATCACCTGAACGAGCACGGCTACATCGTTCCCGGCCTGGGCGATGCCGGCGACCGCATCTTCGGCACCAAGTAACATGACGCGTTTTCCCCTGTCCCGGTACAGACCGGGACAGGGGATTTTTGCTTTTTCCTGCCCTTTTTGATATTCGCAAAAATAATGATTGACATTTGTCTTTAATTTTTATATATTGTATCTGCCAAATTTCAACGAGAGATATCAGGCCTATCCGCAAGGCCTCCCTTTGAACAGAGAAAAGAGGTAAGTCAAAAATATTTTACGAACGGGGGAGGATAAATGTCCAAAGAGTTGATTCGCCTGCGGGACCTCTGCATGGCGTTTGACGACGAGCTGGTTCTCGATCACATCAATCTGTATATCAACGATTCTGAATTCCTCACACTTCTGGGCCCCAGCGGCTGTGGCAAGACCACAACGCTGAGGATTATCGGCGGTTTCACGACGCCCACGTCGGGAGACGTCACCTTTGACGGTGTGAGGATTAATGATGTCCCGCCGCATAAGCGGCAGATCAACACGGTGTTCCAGAAGTATGCGCTGTTCCCTCATCTGGACGTGTTTGAGAACATCGCCTTTGGCTTGCGGATCGCCAAGGTGCCTGCCGAGGAAATCGAGGAGCGCGTGACGGAAATGCTGGGCGTGGTGAGTCTGAAGGGCTTTGAGCACCGGAAAATCACCCAGCTGTCCGGCGGCCAGCAGCAGCGGGTGGCCATCGCCCGGGCGCTGGTGAACCGGCCCAAGGTCCTGCTGCTGGATGAGCCCCTAGGCGCGCTGGACCTGCGCCTGCGCAAGGATATGCAGAACGAGCTGAAGCGTATCCAGCAGCAGATGGGCATCACCTTCATCTATGTGACCCACGACCAGGAGGAGGCCCTGACCATGTCCGACACCGTGGTGGTGATGGACAAGGGCCGCATCCAGCAGATCGGCACCCCCGAGGACATCTATAACGAGCCGAAAAACGCCTTTGTGGCGGACTTTATCGGCGAGAGCAACATTCTCAACGGCACCATGGTCCGCGACAACGTGGTGAAAATGTACGGCAAGGAGTTCCCCTGTGTGGACGGCGGGTTCGCCCCCAACGAGCCGGTGGACGTGGTCATCCGCCCCGAGGACATCGACATTGTCCCCGTGGAGCAGGGGCAGCTGGTGGGCACCGTCACCAACGTCACCTTCAAGGGGATGCAGTACGATATCATCGTGGACTTCCGGGGCTTCAAGTGGCTGATCCAGACCACGGACCACTCCCCGGTGGGGGCCCGCATCGGCGTGAAGATCGATCCGGACGGGTTCCATATCATGAAAAAGAGCGAATATTCCGGTCAGTTCGGCGACTACAGCTCCTATTCCGAGGAGTATGAGGAGCTGGCGGACGCCTCCCTGGAGACGGATGAGGAGGAGATCGGGGATGAAGAATAAGCTCTCCCGGTTCGCCGTGCCCTATGAGGTGTGGATGGCCATTTTCGTGGTGGCCCCCATCCTCATCATGGTGATTTATGCCTTCTCCTCCTCGGAGGGGGGCTTCACCCTGGACAACTTTGTGCAGATGGGCGGCTATACCCAGGTGTTTCTGCGGTCCTTCAAGCTGGCCATCATCGCCACGCTGATCTGTCTGGTCATCGGGTACCCGGTATCGTATCTCATGAGCCGGGAGGGTCCGGCATTCCAGCGGACGGCCATGGTGCTGATCATGCTTCCCATGTGGATGAACTTCCTGCTGCGGACCTATTCCTGGATGACCATCCTGGAAAACCACGGCCTGCTGAACCAGCTGTTTGAAAAAATCGGCCTCATCAGCCTGTATAACCACCTTTTCGGCACGGAGCTGGAGTATTTCTCCATGATGAATACCCAGGGGGCCGTGGTGCTGGGCATGGTGTATAACTATCTGCCCTTTATGATCCTGCCCATCTATTCCGTGATCATCAAGCTGGACGGCTCCCTGCTGGAGGCCGCCCGGGACCTGGGGGCCAATTCCATGACGGTGTTCCGCCGGGTGATCCTGCCCCTGAGCCTGCCGGGGGTCATCTCCGGCATCACCATGGTGTTTGTGCCGTCGGTGTCCACCTTCGCCATCAGCCGGATGCTGGGCGGCGGCACGGAGCTTCTGCTGGGCGACCTCATCGAGCGGCAGTTCCTGGGCGGGGCCTATAACCCCCAGCTGGGCGCGGCCATCTCCCTGGTGATGATGATCATCGTGCTGGTGTGCATGCTGGTGATGAATCGCTTCGGTGAGGGCGAGGAACAGGCGGTGATGCTATGACCGGCCGCAAGCAGAACAGCATCGGCGATCGGGTGCTGATGGCGCTGGTGTTCCTGTTTCTCTATGCACCCATCATCATTCTCATCGTTTTCTCCTTCAACGCGGGCACCAGCTCCAGCGTCTGGAAGGGCTTTTCCCTGAAATGGTACGAGTCCCTGCTGTCTAACCGCCTGATTATGAACAGCGTGTACACTACCCTGATGGTGTCGCTGCTGTCCACCATTGTGGCGGCCATTGCGGGCACGTTTGCCGCCATTGGTCTGTACGCCATGAGCCGCCGCCGCCGGGCCATCGTCAATTCCGTCAACAACATCCCCATGATGAACGCGGATATCGTCACCGGCGTCAGCCTGTGCCTGCTGTTCGTGGTGTTCTTCAACGGCTGGGGCGCCTTTGCCGGGTGGGTGAACTCCTGGCAGTCGGCGGTGGTGCTGCCGGAGCGGCTGACCATGGGCTTCGGCACCCTGCTGATCGCCCACATCTGCTTCAACATCCCCTATGTCATCCTGTCCGTGGGCCCCAAGCTGCGGCAGATGGACCGGAACCTCATCGACGCGGCCCAGGACCTGGGCTGCACCTGGATGCAGGCCTTCTGGCGGGTGGTGATCCCGGAGATCAAGCCCGGCATCGTGTCCGGCGCGCTGACGGCCTTCACCATGTCCGTGGATGACTTCATCATCAGCTACTTTACCGCCGGAACCAGCGCCTCCACCCTGGCCATGACCATTTACGGCATGACCAAAAAGCGCGTCAGCCCGGAGATCAACGCCATTTCCACCCTGCTGTTTGTGACGGTGCTGGTGCTGCTGGCCATCATCAACCTGCGGGACAGCCACGCCGCCCGGCGGGAGCATCACGCGGCGGTGTCCGCCGCCTCCGGCGGACCGGTGAAGCCCCACCGGCGGCCCAACAAGCTGCTGCGCCGGGTGGCGGCCGGAGCCATGGCCTGCGCCTTAGTGGCGGTGCTGGTGGTCACCGGACACTCCGTTCAGTCGGAGCGGGTGGTGAACGTGTGCTCCTGGGGCGAGTATATCGACGAGGACCTGATCACCCGGTTCGAGGAGCAAACCGGCATCCGGGTGAACTATCAGACGGCGGAGAGCAACGAGGCCCTGTATTCCCTGATCAAGATGGGCGGCGCAGATTTCGACGTTATCGTCCCCTCGGACTATATGATCGCCCGCCTGATTCAGGAGGATATGCTGGCGGAGCTGGACTACAGCCACATTCCCAATTTCCAACTCATTGACGACACCTACAAGAACCTCAGCTACGACCCGGAGAACAAGTACACCGTGCCGTACGCCTGGGGCACCCTGGGCATTATCTACAACACCAGCATGGTGTCCGAGCCTATTACCAGCTGGGACGCCATGTTCGATCCCCAGTACGCGGGACAGGTGCTGATGATCAACAACTCCCGGGACGCTCTGGCCGCGGCTCTGCTGGACTTGGGCTACAGCATCAATACCACGGACCCCGGCCAGCTGGAGGAGGCCTTCAACCTGCTGAAAAACGCCAAGGACAGCGGCGTGTATCAGGCCTTCGTCATGGACGAGGTGTTCCAGAAGATGGAGGGCGGCAACGCCGCCATCGCCATGTACTACGCCGGCGACTACCTGACCATGCTGGAAAACAACGAGGACCTGGCCTTCGTCATCCCGGAGGAGGGCAGCAACTGGTTTGTGGACGCCATGTGCGTCCTGAAGGACACCCAGCACATGGCCGAGGCGGAGGAGTGGATCAACTTCATCGCCTCCACGGACTCCAACCTGGCCAACATGGACTATATCTGGTACGCCTCCCCCAACTGGGAAGCCCTGGAGCAGTACCCGGCCTACTATGCGGAGGTCAACGAGGAGGAGCTGGACCCCGAGATCTACGAAATCATGGCGCCCCCGGCGGAGACGCTGGACCGCTGCGAGATCTATGAAAACCTGCCCAAGGACACCCTGCGGCTGTATGACCGGCTGTGGACCAGGCTGGGCGTATAAAGGAGGAACGGATATGATCGAAATCGGCAAATCCTATACCATTGAGCAGGTGGTCACCCCGGAGATGACCGCCCGGGCCATCGGCTCCGGCGGCCTGGAGGTGTTCGGCACCCCGTTTATGATGGCCATGATGGAGCACGCCGCCATGGACTGCGTGCAGCCGGACCTGCCGGAGGGCAAGGGCACCGTGGGCGTGGACATTCATTCCAGCCACCTGGCTCCCACCCCCGTGGGCATGACCGTCCGGGCCACGGCCACCGTCACCGGCGTGTCCGAAAACGGCAAGCTCATCACCTTCCGGGTGGAAGCCAGCGACGACTGGGGCCCCATCGGCGAGGGGACCCACACCCGGGCCATCATCGCCAACGACCGCTTCCTGCAGAAGTGCAACAGCAAGCTGACGGAGCGGAAATAACCCCCGCAGCTTCCAAAGAGGGAGGAGAGCGCCGCTCTCCTCCCTCTTTTTGCAATGCCCGCAAAAAAAGTTGTCCCGCCCCTTCAAAAGCTCTTGCAATCAGAGGACGGGAACCGTATAATATAAGTTCAGTGTGAAAACACGGGATTACGACCGAATAAGGAGTGTGAGACAATGACCGAGGAAGGGAAGGCCCCTCTGAACGAGGAGAGTGCCGAGAGCAAAAACTTTATTCTGAACTTTATCGACGAGGACATCGCAGAGGGTGGCCGGTTCCAGGGACTGACCGTTCACACCCGTTTCCCGCCGGAGCCCAACGGCTATCTGCACATCGGCCACTGCAAGGCCCTTTGCATCGACTTCGGCACCGCCGAGCGTTACGGCGGCCTGTGCAACCTGCGCATGGACGACACCAACCCCGCCAAGGAGGACACCGAGTATGTGGATGCCATCCAGCAGGATATCCACTGGCTGGGCTTCGACTGGGGCGACCGTTTCTTCTATGGCTCCGATTATTTTGAAAAGGACTATGAATACGCCGTGGAGCTCATCAAAAAGGGCCTGGCGTATGTGTGCGAGTTGACGCCGGAGGAGTTCAAGGCCAACCGCGGCGACATCGGCATCCCCGCCACGTCCCCCTACCGGGACCGGCCCATCGAGGAGAACCTGCGGCTGTTTGAAAAGATGAAGAACGGCCAGGTGGAGGAGGGGAAAATGACCCTGCGGGCCAAGATCGACCTGGCCAGCGGCAATCTGAACCTCCGGGACCCCATCATTTACCGCATCCGCTTCATCAACCACCACCGCCAGGGCACCAAGTGGTGCATCTATCCCATGTACGACTTTGCCCACCCCATCCAGGACGCTCTGGAGGGCATCACCCACAGCCTCTGCTCCCTGGAGTTCGAGTCCCACCGGCCTCTGTATGACTGGGTGGTCAGCAATGTGTCCATCCCCTATCACAAGCCCCGCCAGATCGAATTTGCCCGGCTGGGCATTGACCACACCGTCATGAGCAAGCGCAAGCTCCGCAAGCTGGTGGAGGAGCACTATGTCTCCGGCTGGGACGATCCCCGGATGCCCACCCTGTGCGGCCTGCGCCGCCGGGGCTATACCGCCGCCTCCATCCGCAATTTCTGCGAGCGTATCGGCGTGGCCAAATCCCCCAACACCGTGGAGTACGGCTTCCTGGAGCACTGCCTGCGGGAGGACCTGAACGTGTCCGCCCAGCGGACCATGGCGGTGCTGCACCCGGTGAAGCTCACCGTTACCAACTATCCCCAGGGCCAGAGCGAAACCTTCACCGTGGAGAACAACCCCACCGACCCCAGCCAGGGCACCCACGAGATCACCTTCAGCCGCCACCTGTGGATCGAGCATGAGGACTTTCTGGAGACCCCCATTCCCAAGTATAAGCGCCTGTATCCCGACGGCCCCGAGTGCCGCCTGAAGGGCGCGTATCTGGTGAAGTGCACCGGCTGCGTCAAGGATGAAAACGGCCAGATCGTGGAGATCCTGTGCACATATGACCCCGACAGCCGGGGCGGCGATCCCGCCGACGGCCGCAAGGTCAAGGGCGCCACGCTGCACTGGGTGGACGCCGAAAACTGCGTGGACGCAGAGGTGCGGCTGTATGACAACCTGTTCTCCGATCCACAGCCCGACGGCCCGGACAAGGACTTCCTGAACTGCCTGAATCCCGACTCCCTGATGGTGCTGGAGGGCTGCAAGGTGGAGCGGGCCATGGTGGACGTGGCCCGGGACTTCGACCGGGTGGAAAACCGCACCGGCATCAACGCCCCCACCTTCCAGTTCATGCGCACGGGCTATTTCTGCATGGATAACCGGGACTGCACGGCGGATCACCTGGTGTTCAACCGCAGCGTGTCCCTGAAGGACAGCTTCAAAAAGTAACCTGTAAAGTAAAAGTTGCGCCGCCCTTTGGACGGCGCAACTTTGTTTTGCTGGACAAGGGACGGGGTAGCCTGTATAATAGGGAAAAAACGGGAGGACCACGCCATGCCTCTGTACGATGCCGTTCGCACGCCCCAGCCCCGGAAACGGGACCCCAGGCTGCTTGCCTGCATAGCCATCGCACTGACCCTGGTGTTACTGGCATTTTTTCCCATTCTATGGGCCGCCCATTTACAGCGGCAGTACCGCCATTTTATAAGCGGGCTGGGAGAAAGCGTTCTATATGCCAAGGCGCAGGGAAGTCTGTACGTCCGGCAGAACGGGCGGCAATTCCGGGCCCGGGGGCCCGCCTCCCGGCTGTATCTGGAGGTGAATGCCGCCGGCATGGGCAAGCGCCAGAGCAGCGCCCCCGATTCTGCGCCGGACGCGGAGCTGGAGTTCGGAGACGGGTGCATTCTGCGCTTCTGGGGTCTGGACGTGTGGGACGGGTACAACCGCCAATGGGTCCCCGGCGTGTTCGTCTGGTACCGGGGAGCCAACGGAAAAATCTATATGTATGACACCGACCGGATGCAATGGCAAACGCTGGTGCGGTGCCTGCCCGAAGAATAGGAGGAACGATATGGGTCTTTATGATGCGGTGCGTCGGGAGGAGAAACCCCGGCGGCGGTGGCACCCCATGTGGGTGGTGGCGCTGGCCTTTGCGGCGGCGCTGGTGACGGCGCTGGGCCTGACCATCAGCAAGCCCCAGCGGGATCATGACCGGTTCATCCGCTGCATGAGCGACATCTCCAGCAGCACCACCTACGCCTTCAGTGGAAAATTCACCTCCCTCCGGGCCCGGGTGGACGGCCAGGACCTGCGCATCACCCAGGAAAACGGCTATGCCCTGTACGGGAAGCTCTTCAACATGAACGCCACCTTCAGCCGGGACGTCCCCAAGGAGGACAGCCTCCGCCTGGACTACGGCGACGGGGCGGTGCTGGAGCTGTGGCCCTATCACCTGCCGGACGGCTCTGACCGCAGCGAGGGCATATTCGTCCGGTTCGTAAATCCGGAGGGAAAAACCTACACCTACTACACCGACCGGGACACCTTCGCCCGGGTCACCCAATGCCTGTCGCCGGAAAATAACCCGGCATGGGCGGAATAACCGATTTTCGCAGGACGGCTTCCCGTCCTGCGATTTTTCTTGAAAAAAACCGGGATTTATGATATCATAAGCTGATTATATATGCACACAAGCGGGACGGGAGCCGCAGGCTGCGGAAGCGGCCCATCCCGCAGGTCCCATGGAGGAGGAACACCGTTGAAATCCAGAGTTTTTGAGATCATTGCCGCCGAGCAGGCCCGGCAGAACAGCACCGTGGAGCTGATTGCCAGCGAAAACTTCGTGAGCGAAAACGTCATGAAGGCCGTAGGCTCCTGCCTGACCAACAAATATTCCGAGGGCTATCCCGCCCAGCGCCCCTCCGGCAACCGGGGCCGGTTCTACGGCGGCTGCCAGTATGTGGATGAGCTGGAGGAATACTGCTGCCGCCAGTGGCAGGCCGTCTTTCAGACGGACTATCACGTCAATGTCCAGCCCCACAGCGGCTCCTCCGCCAACCTGGCCGCCTATATGAGCGTGCTGAAGCCCGGCGACACCATTCTGGCCATGATCCTCAACAACGGCGGTCACCTGACCCACGGCTCTCCGGTGAATTTCAGCGGCAAGCTGTTCCACATGGAGTTCTACGGGGTGGACGAAAATGGCTTCATCGACTATGAGGACGTCCGCCGGAAAGCCCGGGAGTGCCGCCCCCAGCTGATTCTGGCCGGGGCCTCGGCCTACAGCCGCACCATCGACTTCCCGGCCTTTGCCGACGCCGCCCGGGAGGCGGGGGCGTATTTCATGGTGGACATGGCCCACATCGCAGGGCTTGTGGCCGCCGGGGACCATCCCTCCCCCTTCGGCCTGGCGGACATCATCACAACCACTACCCACAAGACCCTGCGGGGCACCCGGGGCGGACTGATCTTCTGTAGGCCCGAGCTTGCCAAGCGGGTGGACAGCGCCGTGTTCCCCGGCGGACAGGGCGGCGCGCTGCAGCACGTCATCGCCGGAAAGGCCGTCACGGCGGAGGAAGCCTCCACGGAGGAGTTCCGGGAATACATCCACGCCGTTGTCCGCAACTGCAAAGCCATGTGCGATGAATTTATCTCCATGGGCTACAAGGTGGTCACCGGCGGCACGGACAATCACCTGTTCCTGCTGGACCTGACGGACACCGGGCTCACCGGGAAAGCCGTTCAGGATGAACTGGACCGCCACGGCATCACCCTGAACAAGAACTGCGTCCCCAACGAGACCCGCTCCCCCCAGCAGACCTCCGGCGTCCGCATCGGGACGGCAGCCATGACCACCAAGGGCTACACGGAGCAGGATTTCATCGCCGTGGCCCGCCAAATTGACCGCATCATCCGGGATATGCAGGATATGCGGAAGGAGTGACAGAAACGTGTACTTAAAAGCACTGGAAATTCAGGGCTTCAAATCCTTTCCCGACAAAACGGTGCTGAATTTCGGCGCAGACATCACCGCCATCGTGGGCCCCAATGGCTCCGGCAAGTCCAACATCTCCGACGCCATCCTGTGGGTCATGGGCGAGCAGAACAGCCGCCAGCTCCGGGGCGCCAAAATGGAGGACGTGATCTTCGGCGGCACGGAAAAGCGCAATCAGATGGGCTTTGCCCAGGTGACGCTGGTCATCGACAACACCGGCCACATCTTCCCCCGGGACGAAAGTGAGGTGGCCGTCACCCGCCGGTATTACCGCAGCGGCGAGTCGGAATACTATATCAACCGCCAGTCCGTGCGGCTCAAGGACGTCAACGAGCTGTTCATGGACACCGGCATGGGCCGGGAGGGCTACTCCATCATCGGCCAGGGCAAGATCGACGAGATCCTGTCCGTGAAAAGCGGCGAGCGCCGGGAGGTGTTCGAGGAGGCGGCGGGCATCAGCAAGTTCCGCCACCGCAAGGAGGAGTCTGAGCGGAAGCTCCAGCGCACGGAGGAGAATCTGGTGCGCATCAACGACAAGATCGCCGAGCTGGAGCTGCAGGTGGAACCTCTGCGGCAGCAGGCGGAAACGGCGAAAAAATACCTGGTGCTGCGGGACGAGCTGCGGGTGCTGGAGATCTCCGTGTGGCTGGAAAACCTCCAGGCCCTGCGGGCCGGTGCCCTGAAGCTGGAGACCGATCTGCGGACCGCCCAGGAGGACCGCCAGCGTGCCCAGGCGGACCTGGACGCCGTGTATGCCGCCGGGGAGGAGAGCCTGGAGAAAATCCGAGACAACGACGTCCGGGCCGAGGCCCTGCGGGGCCAGGTGTCCCAGCTGGACGCCGCCGCCCAGGAGGAGACCTCCGCCATGGCCGTGCTGGAAAACAGCCTGAGCCACGATAAACAGACCCTGGAGCGGCTGGACCGGGAGCTGGCGGACACCCAGCAGCGGGCCGGTAATCTCCGGACCCAGGCCGACGCCCTGACAGACCGCATAGACCAGATCGACGCAGAGGCCCAGGACCTGACCCGGCAGCTGGAGGAGCTGATGGACGCCCTGCGGCAGCTGGCCGAAAGCGCCGGAAGCGCCCAGCAGGAAGCCGAGGCCCTGCGGGCCAAGGAGACCCTGGCCGTGGCTGACGCCGCCCGGGGCCGGACGGAGCTGGCCGCTCTGGACGCCACCCGGACCCAGGCCCAGGCCCGTCAGGCCGCCATCGCCGCCGACAGCGCCGCCGCCCGGGAAAAGCTGGACCAATGCCGCCGGGAGGCCGAAGAAAACAACGCCTCCCTGACTGCCGCCCGGGAGGAGGAGCAGGCCGCCGCCAACGTCATCCAGGGCCACAGCCTGAAGATGGAGGGCCGGCGCCGCCGGGCCCAGGAGGCCGCCCAGCAGGCCGAACAGCTGCGCCGGCAGCTGGCCGCCATGGAGGACCGCATCCGTCTGCTGACGGAGATGGAGAAGGACTACGAGGGCTTCTCCCGGGCGGTGAAGGGCGTGATGCAGGCGGCGGACCGGGGCACCCTGTCCGGGATCCACGGCCCCGTGGCAAGCCTTATGACCACCGACCCCCAATACACCGTGGCCCTGGAGATCGCCCTGGGCGCGGCTTTGCAGAACATCGTGGTGGACCGGGACACCGACGCCAAGGAGGCCATCGCCTTCCTGAAGCGCCGGGACGCGGGCCGCGCCACGTTCCTGCCCATGAGCGCCATCCGAGGCGATATGCTCCGGGAGCCGCGCCTGGCCCAGGAATACGGCTTCGTGGGCATCGCCTCCCAGCTGGTGACGTATGACGCCCGGTATGACGGCATTTTCCAGAATCTGCTGGGCCGCACCGTGGTGGTGGAGGACCTGGACTGCGGCGTGAATATGGCCCGTCGGTATCAGAACCGCTTCCGCATCGTCACCCTGGACGGTCAGGTCATCAACCGGGGCGGCTCCATGACCGGCGGCAGCGTCAGCCGCAGCGCCGGGGTCCTGTCCCGGGCCAGCGAGCTGTCCGGGCTGCGGGAGCAGCTGACGGGACTAAAAGCCTCCCTGGGCCAGGCCGCCCACCGGGCGGAGGAAACCGGCCGGGACCTGCAAAAGGCCCAGTATGAGCTGGATGTGGCCCGAGAGCAGCAGCAGAACGCCGCCCAGCAGGTGCTGGCTCTGGAGACCCGCGGCCAGCACTATGACAGTCTGCGGGAGACTTTGAATGCCACCCTGGAGGCCCTGGACGCCGAAAACCTCCGGCTTACCCGGCAGACGGCGGACGGTGACGCCCGCAGCCGGGAGCTTCAGACGAAGATCGACGGTCAGGAGGACCTGGCCCGGCAGCTGCGCCAACAGGCCCAGAACTGCCTGGCCGGGCAGAGCGACCTGCAATCGAAAACCGGCGGCATCTCCGACCGGATCACCCGCTGCAAGGAGCAGCAGGCCGCCCTGGCCGCCGAGCGTCAGGGAGCGGAGAGCCGCCTGGCGGACCTGCGCCAGCTGATGACGGACCTGGACGGCGACTGCCGCAGCCGGGAGGATCTGGCCCGGCAGCTGCATGAATCCCAGGTCCGGGCACGGGAGCAAATGGCGGAGCATCAGGCCCGATGCGACTCCCTGCACCGGCAGGCGGAGGACCTGCGCGGGCAGCTGCAGACCCTCCAGCAGGAGAAGCTGGACCTGGAGCAGCAGCGCACGGCCCTGAACCGCCAGACCCAGACCTGCAACGACGCGGTGATCGCCGCCCAGCAGGAGCTGTCCCGGCTGGAGCAGAAGCGCAGCGCCGCCGCCATGGAGGAGAAAACCATTCTCGATAAGCTCTGGGAGCGGTATGAGCTGAGCCATTCCGAGGCCCAGGCCCAGCGGGTGGAGCTGGAGAGCGTCCCCAAGGCCACCCGCCGCATCGGCGAGCTGAACCGGTCCATCAAGGCCCTGGGCACCCCCAACATCGGGGCCATCGAGGAGTATGAGCGGGTCAACGGGCGGTATACCTATCTGTCCGACCAGCGGGCGGACGTGGAAAAAGCCAAGGGCGAGCTCACCGGCGTCATCGACCAGCTGACCCAGCAGATGACGGATATCTTCGCCCAGCAGTTCAGGCTCCTGAACGACAGCTTCCAGGAGACGTTTCTGGAGCTGTTCGGCGGGGGCAAGGCCCGGCTGGAGCTGGAGGATGAAAAGGACATCCTCAACTGCGGCATTGAGATCAAGGTGCAGCCCCCGGGCAAGCAGCTGAAAACCATCACCCTGCTGTCCGGCGGCGAAAAGGCCTTTGTGGCCATCGCCCTGTACTTCGCCATTCTCAAGGTCCACCCCACCCCCTTCTGCGTGATGGACGAGATCGAGGCCGCCCTGGACGAGGCCAACGTGGTGCGCTATGCCCGCTATATGCGGCGCATCGCCGGAAAGACCCAGTTCATCGTCATCACCCACCGGCGGGGCACCATGGAGGAGGCCGACGTGCTCTACGGCGTCACCATGCAGGAGCGGGGCGTCAGCCGGATCCTCACCATCAACCTCAACGATATGGCCAAAAAGCTGAATATAAAGTAAGGAGACACGATTATGGGACTGTTCAAAAAATTCCGGGACGCGTGGTTTGCGCCCATGTCCTTCGACTCTCTGGACGACGATTTTTATGACCGGCTGGAGGAATCCCTGATCCTGGCGGACGTGGGCATGGACGTAGCCCTGGACGCCACCGAGAAGCTGCGCCGCCGGGCCTATGACGACCGTCTGCTGACGGCGGACCAGGTGAAGGGCGCTCTGCGGGAAATCCTGGCCGAGAAGCTGGAAGTGGGCGACAGCCGACTGAACCTGTCCACCCAGCCCAGCGTCATTCTGGTCATCGGCGTCAACGGCGTGGGCAAGACCACATCCATCGGCAAGCTGGCCTATCAGCTGAAAAAACAGGGCAAGAAGGTCCTGCTGTGCGCCGGTGACACCTTCCGGGCCGCCGCCGCCGACCAGCTGGAGATCTGGGCCAACCGGGCCGGGGTGGACATCGTCCGCCAGAACGAGGGCGCAGACCCCGGCGCCGTGCTGTTCGACGCCCTGGCCGCTGCCAAGGCCCGCCGCAGCGACGTGGTGCTGGTGGACACCGCCGGGCGGCTGCACAACAAGGCCAACCTCATGAAGGAGCTGGCTAAGCTCCGGAAGATCATCGACCGGGAGCTGCCCGGGGCCGCCAAGGAGACCCTGCTGGTGCTGGACGCCACCACCGGCCAGAACGGCCTCATCCAGGCCCGGCAGTTCAAGGAGACCGCCGGTCTGACGGGCATCGTGCTGACCAAGCTGGACGGCACCGCCAAGGGCGGCATCGTCATCGCCATCGCCCAGGAGCTGCAGGTGCCGGTGAAGTATGTGGGCCTGGGCGAGGGCATCAAGGACCTGGCCCCCTTCGATGCCAAGGAATTTGTGGGCGATCTGTTCTGATGGGAGGGACGAATATGATCCGTGCCGACGGAAGAAAGTATGACGAAAGCCGCCCGGTGGAGATCACCACGGGCTTTATCAAGTTTGCCGAGGGCAGCGCCCTGATTCGCTGCGGCGACACGGTGGTGCTGTGCAACGCCTCGGTGGAGGACCGGGTCCCGCCCCATGTGCGCCCGGGCTGCGGCTGGGTCACGGCGGAGTATTCCATGCTGCCCCGGGCCAACCGGGAGCGGTCCCGCCGGGACGTGGACAAGCTGAAGCTGTCCGGCCGCAGCGCCGAAATCCAGCGGCTCATCGGCCGGAGCCTGCGGGCGGCGGTGGATATGCGCCGCCTGGGCGAGCGCACCATCACCATCGACTGCGACGTGCTCCAGGGTGACGGCGGCACCCGCACCGCCTCCGTTACCGGGGGCTTCGTGGCCCTGGCCCTGGCCTGCCGGGGCCTTCTGGAGCAGGGGCTGGTGAAGGCCATGCCCATCCGCCACTATGTGGCCGGTATCTCCGCCGGTATCGTGGACAACGTACCCATGCTGGACCTGCAATACTCCGAGGACAGCCGGGCCATGGTGGACCTGAACTGCGTCATGAATGAGCAGGGCGGCATTATCGAGCTGCAGGGCACCGGCGAGGGCCGTGCCTTCACGCCTCGGGAGCAGCAGGAGCTGGTGGCTCTGTGCGCCCAGGGCAACGCCCGGCTGATCCAGCTGGAGAAAAACATATTGGGGGAAATTCTATGAAATTCGTTTTGGCATCCCACAACCGCAAGAAGCTGGCGGAAATGCAGGAGATCTTAGGTGAGCTGGGGGTGGAGGTGGTCCTCCAGTCCGACGTGGGCCTGGACCTGGAGCCGGAGGAAAACGGCGTCACCTTCGCCGAAAACGCCGCCATCAAGGCCATGGCCGTCATGCAGGCCAGCGGCCTGCCCGCCATTGCCGACGACTCCGGCCTGTGCGTGGACGCGCTGAATGGCGCACCGGGCATCTATTCCGCCCGATACGGCGGCGTGGACAGTGACCAGGCCCGCTATCGCCTGCTGCTGGAGAATCTCCGGGGTGCTGGGGCCCGCACCGCCCATTTCCACACCGCCATCGTCTGCTGCTTTCCCAATGGGGACCGGCTGGACGCCGCCGGAGATTGCTTCGGCACCATTGCCTATGCACCCCAGGGGGACAACGGCTTCGGCTATGACCCGGTGTTTTTCGTGCCGGAGCTGCGCAAGACCTTTGCCCAGCTGACGCCGGAGGAGAAAAACGCCATCAGCCACCGCGGCAACGCCCTGCGGGCCTTCGCGGCGGAGCTGAAAACCTATCTGGAAAAGAACTGAGGAGCATCTATGGAACTGACAAGCAAGCAGAGAGCCCAGCTGCGGGGCATGGCCGCCAACCTGGACACCATCGTCCACGTGGGCAAGGACGGCATCGGCGACAACCTGGTCAAGCAGGTCAACGACGCTCTGGAGGCCCGGGAGCTCATCAAGGGCCGGGTGCTGGAAAACTCCATGTACACCGCCCGGGAGGCGGCAGAGGAGCTGAAGGTGGCCGCCCGCTGCGAGGTGGTGCAGGTCATCGGCAGCAAATTCGTTCTCTTCCGCTATCAGCACAACAAGGACAAGCGGAAGATCGAGCTGGAAAAAGACAGGAAGCGCAGCGTATGAAGATCGGCATCTACGGCGGCACCTTCAACCCCATCCACCGGGGCCATCTGACGGCGGCCCGGGCGGCTATGGACGTCCTGGGGCTGGACCGTCTGCTGCTGATCCCCGCCAGCGTTCCGCCCCACAAGGCCCTGCCCCAGGGCAGCGCCGACGCCGCCGACCGGCTGGAGATGGCGGCTCTGGCCTGTGCGGAGCTGGGCCCCCAGGCCCAGGCCCTGGACACGGAGCTGCACCGCACCGGCCCCAGCTATACGGTGGATACCCTGCGCCAGCTGCGCATGGAGCATCCGGAGGATGAGCTGTGGCTTCTCATGGGGACGGATATGTTTTTGTCCCTGGAGCGCTGGTATCATGCGTCGGACATTCTGTCTCTGGCCCACATCGGGGCCTTTGACCGAGCCCACCCCCAGCCGGGGGAGGATCTGGCGGCCCAGAAGCGGCTGCTGGAGACGAAATACGGGGCCACTGTGGCCATCATCGCCAACCGGCAGGTCATCGACCTGTCCTCCACCCAGGTGCGGGAGGCCCTTGCCGCAGGCCGGGGCCGGGACCTGCTGACGGACCCCGTATATGGCTATATCCAGCGCCGGGGGCTTTACGGCGTTCACACGGACCTGCATCACCTGACCCCGGACCAGCTGCGGCCCATCGCCCTGAGCTATCTGAAGCCCAAGCGCATGCCCCATGTGCTGGGCACGGAGCAGGAGGCCGTGCGCCTGGCCCGGCAGTATGGGGCCGACGAGACCCAGTCCCGGATCGCCGCCCTGCTCCACGACTGCACCAAGAAGCTGGACATGGACCGGCAGCTGGCCCTGTGCCGGCAGTACGGCATCCCCCTGGACGACCTGGAGCGGCACGCCCTGAAGCTGCTGCACGCCAAAACCGGCGCGGCCATCGCCCGGGACGTGTTCGGCGTGGATGACGCGGTCTATCGCGCCATCTACTGGCACACCACCGGCCACCCCAACATGACCAAGCTGGAAAAAATCATCTATCTGGCGGATTATATCGAGCCCAGCCGGGACTTCCCCGGGGTGGACGACCTGCGCCGGGCGGTCCATGCCGACCTGGACCGGGGCCTGCTGAAGGCGCTGGACGACAGCATCCGGGATATGCAGCAGTGGGGCAACCCCGTGCATCACAACACCCTGGACGCCCGAGACTATTTATTGAGAGGTAAACAGATATGAAAACTGCGAAGGAACTGGCCCTTATGGCGGCCCGGGCCTTGTCCGACAAGAAGGGCCGGGAGATCCAGGTGCTGGAGATCGGCGATCTGACCACCCTGGCGGACTATTTCGTCATCGCCACCGGCTCCTCCAATACCCAGATCAACGCCCTGGTGGACAACGTGGAAAAGGTCCTCCGGGAGGAGGCCCAGGAGGAGCCCCTGCACCGGGAGGGCTATCGGGCCGGCACCTGGGTGCTGCTGGACTACGGCTGCATCGCCATCCACGTCTTCAACGCCGAGGCCCGGGAGTTTTATGGCCTGGAGCGCCTGTGGCGCGACGGCAAGCCCCTGGACCTGACCGGCGTGGTGGATTGACAGCCATGAAGCTGGTTGTCGATCAACTGCAAAAGCGCTTCGGGACCCAGGAGGTGCTGCGGGGCGCGTCCTTCACCTTTGAACAGGGAAAGATCTACGGTCTTATCGGCCGCAATGGCGCGGGAAAGACCACGTTCTTCAACTGCCTCAACGAGGACCTCACCGCCGACGGCGGATCCTTCCACCTGGAGGACGACACCGGTGCCGCCCGGCCCGTCACCGCCGACGACATGGGCTATGTGCTCTCCACCCCGGTGGTGCCGGAGTTTCTCACCGCCCGGGAATTTCTGCAATTCTTCCTGGAGATCAACCGGGGCAAAATTCCCTACCCCAAGGCCCCGGACGTGTATCTGGACTATATGTGCATCGAACCGGCCGACCGGGGAAAGCTGCTGAAGGATTTCTCCCACGGCATGAAAAACAAGATGCAGATGCTGGTGAACATCATGGCGGACCCCGCCGTGCTGCTGCTGGACGAGCCGCTGACCTCCTTCGACGTGGTGGTGGCCGACGAGATGAAAGCCCTGCTGCGGCGGATCAAGACCCGGCATATCATCCTGCTGTCCACCCATGTCATGGATCTGGCCCTGGATCTGTGCGACGATATCGTGATCCTGCACCATGGGGTCCTGCAGGAGGTGCGGCGGGAGGACCTGGCCGATGAGGCGTACAAGGACCGCATCATCGCCGCCCTGAAGGAGGAGCCGGATGTGGTTTGACACCCTGATCCTCCAGCTGCGGCTGCACATGGCCTACCGGGTCAATGGGATTTTATACCGTCTGCGGTTTCTGCGCCTGCCCTATGAAAACAGCTTTGCCAAGACCCTGGGGCTGGTGCTGGCCGTCCTGCGGGAGATTTTCGGCATACTGCTGGGAAAGCTCCTGTATATGGCGGTGTTTTTCGCCGCTCCCCTGCTGCTGATCCGCCGGGAGCTGCCGCCGGAGCTGTACGGCCACCTGCTGGTGTTTCTGACGCTGATCGGCGGTATTTTCAACAACAATCTGCTGAATGGCGGCCGGGACGCCTATTACGCCGTGATCCTCCTGCGGATGGACGCCCGGCGTTACACCCTGTCAGCGTATGGGTACTATCTGCTGAAAACCGCCGTGGGCTTCCTGGCGGCGGCGCTGTTGGTGGGGCATCTGATCCTGAGGCAGGGGCTGGCCCTGTGCCTGCTGACCCCGGTGCTGGTGTGCGGCGTCAAGCTCCTCTCCGCGGGACTGGAGCTGCGGCATTTCCACCGACGGGGTATCCTGCCCCGGGACGAAAAGAGGTTTTCCCTGCTGCAGGGAACCTCCGTTCTTCTGCTGGCGGCGGCGTATCTGCCCCCTCTCCTGCTGAACCGGGCCCTGCCCTCCGCCGCCGTATACGCTGTCTGCGGGCTGGCGGCGGCTGGCGGCGCGTGGGGCGCCGTATATCTGCTACACTTTTCCGGCTATCGCCGGGTATACCGGCACCTGTTCACGGCGGACGTATCCCTGCTCAGCGGCAACGATCCCCAGGCGGCGGCCCGGGAGACCCAGGCCCAGTATCAGAGCAAGCTGACCCTGGACGCAGGCCCGGACAGCCGGAAAACCGGCTGCGCCCGGTTCAACGAGCTGTTTGTGCGCCGCAATTACCGGCTTCTGATGCGTCCGGCCCGGCGCACCGCCGTTATTGCCGGGGCCGCGCTGGCCCCGGGCTGCGCCGCCTGTCTGGCGCTGCCGGAGATAGCCGCCGCCATCAACGGCGCACTGGTTCCGGCGTTGCCGATGATGCTGCTTCTGATGTACTTCATCAACCGGGGCAACACCGTGACCCAGGTCCTGTTCTTCAACTGCGACAGCAGTATGCTGTCCTACCGGTTTTACCGGCAGCCCCGGGTCATCCTGGGCATTTTCACGGCCCGGCTGAAATCCCTGACGGCCATCAACCTGCTGCCCACCGCCGTCATCGCCCTGGGGCTTCCCCTGCTTCTGCTGTGCAGCGGCGGCACGGACACCCCCACGGATTATCTGGTGCTGCCCCTGGCCATTCTGGCCATGTCCGTGTTTTTCTCGGTGCACTACCTGGTGCTGTACTATCTGCTGCAGCCCTACACCGCCGGGCTGGAGAACACCAGCTTCGGCTATCGCCTGATCACGGGCCTGACCTATTTTGTCTGCTACATGATCTACGCCAACGTCCACGGGGCAACGATGGCCTTCGGCATCGGCATGATTGTCTTTGCCGCCGCGTATGTGGCCGCGGCCCTGCTGCTGGCCTATCGCCTGGCCCCCAGGACCTTCAAGCTGCGCACATAACAAAGCGCCTCTGGCCGAAAAGGCCGGAGGCGCTCGCTATTTTTTCTGTTATTCTCCCTTAAGCTCCCGCCGGATGGTCCGGAAGCGCTCCGGGATCTCCTGCTCCGTCATGCTCTTGGGAGCCTGCACGGTTCCGGCCTCTCTGGCCGTCTCATAAAACCAGCATTCGTACTCCACGGTTTCCAGGGTGTGTTGCATCTCCTCGATCCGGCGGCACAGCACCTCCCGCTGGTTCCGGAACATCTCCAGCCGGTCGCTGATGGTGTCGTCCCCCTGGGCGGACAGCTGGATGTAATGCCGGATGTCCCGAATGGACATTCCCGCCTTTTTCATGCAGCCGATCATCCGCAGCCACTCATAGTCCGACTCCTGAAACACCCGGATCCCCCCGGGGGAGCGCTCCACCTGGGGCAGCAGCCCCTCCTTATCGTAATACCGCAGCGTGGAGGCAGGCACCCCCAGCCGTTTTGCCATTTCGCCCACCGTATAGGCCATAAAAATCCTCCATTCCGTTGGTTCGCTTTCCGGTCAGCCCTCCACCGCCGGAAACAGGTCCCAGGGGTAGGTCCGGGGCGGCGGGCAGAACACGTCCACCGCTCTGCCGGTGACCGGATGGCGGAAGGCCAGGCGGCAGGACCACAGGGCCGCCGTGCAGTTGGGGTCCTTGCTGCCGTATCGGATATCCCCCAGCAGCGGCAGCCCCCGGGAGGAAAACTGCACCCGGATCTGGTGGGTGCGTCCGGTGTGCAGCCGCACCCGCACCAGAGACAGCTCCTCCGTCCGGGACAGCTCCCGGTATTCCAGGCTGGCCTCCCGGACGCCCTTCCGGGGACGCTTCACCACATAGCTCTTGTTGCGCCCGGCGTCCCGGAACAGCAGGTCCGTCAGGGTGGCGGCAGGCTCCTGCGGATGGCCCCGCAGCACCGCCAGATATTCCTTCACCAGCTCATGGGCCTGCACAGCGGCGGTGAGTTTTCCGGTGACCTCCCGCCGCCGGGAGAACACCATGACCCCGCCGGTGATCTTGTCCAGCCGGTGCACCGTGGCGATATAGGGGTTCTTCTGCCCCTGGGCCAGGTAGTGCTCCCGCAGCAGCTGCGGCATACACCGGCCGCTTTCGCTGTCCTCCGACAGCACCCCCACGGGCTTGCAGCAGATCACCAGGTGGGCGTCCTCATACAGAATCTTCAGCGGCTCCATGGCTCACCAGCGGCGGCGGCCCCGATAGGTCCGGCGCTGGCGGCGCTTCCCGCCCCGGCTGCCGTACCGCCGGCTGCGGCGGCCCAGCTTCAGCCACAGAATGAACACGATCACCAGCACCACAACGGCCACCAGAGCCAGCTTCACCCAGGTCTTGGCGAAAAACGCCTCCACGGCGGCCTTGGCCACCAGGAAACGGGACGCGGACACGTCCGCCTGGGCCAGCAGCGGCACCTCGGCGCACACCTGGTCGTTATAGGTAATGGTCAGGGTGCCCAGCTCCTGCCCGGCGGTGACGGGGGCGTTGACCACGTCCTCCTTCAGGGTGACGCTCTTGCGGATGTCCTCATCCTTTGCGTCCTTGGGCAGGAAGGCCTCCACGCTCTGGGCCGGATACAGCATCACCGTGTCCGTCTGCTTGGACAGGGCCACCGGCTGGCGGTACAGCTCGTCGGTGGCCGCCACCTGGCGCATGGAAAAGTTGTTGTATGCCCAGTTATACAGCTTGGCAGACTCGGAGAAGCTCTCCACGGTGGCGCCGTTTCCCTTGCAGCCCAGCACCACTGCCACCAGACGGCGGCCGCTGCGCTTGGCGGTGGACACCAGGCAATAGCCAGACTCCTCGGTGGAGCCGGTCTTGATGCCGTCGGCTCCGTCGTACTGATAGCCCATGATCCGCCAGTTGGAGATCAGGGAGTTGGTGGTGTACAGCTCTCGCTCCTCGGACATGTTGGTGGCGGGCACCACATAGGAGGCGGTGCTGCAGATCTTCATGAAGGTTTCGTTTTTCATGGCCTCCCGGGTGAACAGATAGATGTCCCAGGCGGTGGAATAATGGTTGGGGTCATGCAGGCCGTTGGGGTTGACGAAGTGGGTACCGGTGCAGCCCAGCTCCTGGGCCCGCTGATTCATCAGGGCCACAAAGGCGTCCTGGGATCCGGCCACCGTCTCCGCCAGGATGCAGGCCGCCTCGTTGGCGGACACCAGCATCATGCAGTACAGCAGCTGCTCCACCGTCAGCACCTCGCCCTCCTTGATGTCGGCGGAGCTGCCGGTGGGGTCCATGTCGTTGACCAGGGACGGCGCCGCCACCTGCTGGTCCAGGGTCAGCACCCCCTGGTCCACGGCCTCCAGGGTCAGCAGGGCGGTCATGACCTTGGTGATGCTGGCGGGATACTCGGTGTCCCGCTCGTTGAGCCCGTACAGCATCCGCCCGGACTCATAGTCCATCAGCAGGGCCGCCTTGGCGTTCACCTGGGGCAGGTCCACCGCACTGGCCTGGGGCACGCAGAACAGGCCCGTCAGCAGAAGCGTCAGCAAAAAAACAGATAAAAACCGGCGAATTTTCATTTTCTTTTTCTCCATCTATGCTATAATGGTGGTGGGATAAGGGACAGCGTGCCCGATCCCTGCTTATCACCTCTCATTATAAGCAAAATCCAACAGGGAGTCAACAACAGAGCCTATGGGAAAAGTTACAAAAACGGAAATATTTTTGCTGGTCCTGACGCTTCTGTTTGCGGCGGCGGCAGCGGCGCTGTTCTTCACCGGCCGCCCCCGGTCCGAGGGGTACACCGTCACCACCCAGCGGGACGACGCCGGTCCCCAGGAGCCGCAGTCCGGCCCCCTGAACATCAACACGGCCACCGCCGCCCAGTTGGAAACATTGGACGGCATCGGCCAGGTGCTGGCTCAGCGCATCGTGGACTACCGCAATGCCAACGGCCCCTTTGCCTCCGTAGACGGACTCCTGGAGGTCAAGGGCCTGGGACCCGGCATATTGGAAGCCATCCGCCCCCAGATCACCGCAGAGGAGGAACCATGAAAATTTTAGTAGTAGACGACGAGCAGCTGCTGGTCAAGGGCATCAAGTTCAACCTGGAAAACGAGGGCTATCAGGTGCTCACCGCCTATGACGGGGCCGCAGCCGTGGAGCTGGCCCGGCGGGAGAGCCTGGACCTGATCATCCTGGATCTGATGATGCCCCAGCTGTCCGGCAGCGAGGCCTGCATGAAGATCCGGGAGTTTTCCGACGTGCCCATCATCATGCTCACCGCCCGCAGCGAGGACGCGGACAAGCTCATGGGCTTTGCCTGCGGGGCCGACGACTATGTGACCAAGCCCTTCAACATCCTGGAGCTGAAAGCCCGGATCAAGGCCCTGCTGCGCCGGGCCAAGGGTCCCGCCCGGCCGGGCCGCAATCCCGCCCTGCTGACGGCAGGGGACTTGAGCCTGGATACCGAGCAGCGGGTGGCCATCCGGGACGGCCGCACCATCGACCTGACGGCCAAGGAATACGACCTGATCGAGCTGCTGATGAAAAATCCCCGGCGGGTCTACAGCCGGGAGAGCCTGATGAACCTGGTGTGGGGCTATTCCTACGCCGGGGACTACCGCACCGTGGACGTGCACATCCGCCGCCTGCGGGAGAAGCTGGAGCGGGTCCCGGCGGAGCCGGAATACATCATGACAAAGTGGGGAGTTGGTTACTATTTTGCGGGGGAAAACCAGCCTACAGTTTAAGTTCAGCATGAGCTATATCCTCATCATCCTGGCGGTGCTGGTGCTGCTGAATACCTATCCGCTGCTGGTGTCCCAGAGTCTGGTGTTCCGGACCAAGGAGACGGCCATGAAAAGCAGCGTCAAGATGGTGGAATCGGCCCTGTCGGGCCTGCCGGAGCTGACGGAGGAAAACGTGGGCCAGGCCCTGGCCTCGGTGGAGGAGACCGGTGTGTCCCGCCTGCTGGTGACGGACACCTCCGGCCGCATCCTGTTCGACACCCGGGAGGGCGGCAGCGCCAAGGGCATGTATGCCATGTATACCGAGATCGTCCAGGCTCTGGACGGCAGCGACGCCTTCTACTGCCGGTATGACAGCCATGCTTTTTTAAGCCGGGGCGCTTCCCCGGTGGTATACCGCAACCGCATCATCGGCGCGGTGTACGCCTATCAATACGACACCCAGCAGGCGGAGCTGCTGCAGAGCTTCCAGACCAACCTGACCCGCATCTCCCTGCTGATCGGCGTTCTGGTGGTTGCCCTCAGCGCTCTGCTGTCCCGGGCCTTCACCCGGAAGATCCGGGAACTGCTCCAGGCCATCCGCCAGGTCCGGGAGGGAGCCTACAGCCATCGGGCCTCCGTCCGGGGGAATGACGAGATCGCCCAGCTGGCCACGGAGTTCAACAGCCTGACGGACCGCCTGCAGACCACCGAGGCCGCCCGCCGCCGCTTTGTGTCCGACGCCAGCCACGAGCTGAAAACGCCCCTGGCCGGTATCCGTCTGCTGACGGACTCCATCCTCCAGACGGAGGACATGAACGCCGACACCACCCGGGAATTTGTGGAGGACATCGGCCGGGAGGCCCAGCGGCTCAGCCGCATCACCGAGGACCTGCTGCGCCTGACCCGGCTGGACAGCGGTATCCAGGACGCGGCCTATCCTGTGTCCGTGTCCCGGGTGCTGGAGCGGGTGGTCCGTATGCTGGGGGTGGTGGCCCGGGAAAAGGAGGTCACCCTGACCTATGAGACGGACGAGGACGCCGTGGTCCGGGCCACCGAGGACGACATCCACCAGATTCTCTATAACCTCATGGAAAACGGCATCAAGTATTCCGGCTCCATGGGCTTTGTCCACACCACCCTGAAAACCGTCGGCGACACCGTGGTGATCTCCGTGGAGGACAACGGCATCGGCATCCCCAACGAGGACATGGAGCACATATTCGAGCGGTTCTACCGGGTGGACAAGAATCGCTCCCGGGCCGTAGGCGGCACGGGTCTGGGTCTGAGCATCGTCAGCGACACCGTGCGCCGCCGGGGCGGCTCCATCCGGGCCCAGCACCGGCAGTCCGGCAGCGGCACCGTGTTCATCGTGGAGCTGCCCCTGGCCCGGCGAGAGGAGGCGGACGAATGAAAAAACGGATCTTTCTCCTGCTGCTTTGTCTGGCACTGCTGCTTACCGGCTGCGCCGCCAGCCGCCGTACGCCCAAACAGACCTTCCGGATCTACGGCCTGTCCGGCGCCCCGGGCGGCGACGCCATCTCCGCCGTGGACGTGGACTGGTCGGAGCGGAAAAGCCTCACCGTGGACCAGCAGGCCCAGGCGGCTCTGGAGCAGCTGCTGGGGGCGTGCACCGAGCCGGGCTACCGCACGCCCATCCCCCAGGGGGTGACGCTGCGCAGCTGCCAGCTTACCGGCGGCATGGCCCTGGTGGACTTCTCCCAGGGGTATGAGCAGCTGTCCGGCATCGACCTGACCATCGCCGACTACTGCGTCACCCTGACCCTGTCCCAGCTGCCCGGTATCTCCGTGGTCCGCATCACCGTGGAGGGCCAGGACCTGGCCTATCGGACCCACAGCCTGCTGCAGTCCCGGGAGGTGCTGATGACCAGCGAGGACGACGTGACCCGCACCCTGGGGGTGCGCCTGTTCTTCCCCGCCCGGGAAAGCGGCCTGCTGACGTCGGAATCCCGGACCCTGACCCTTCACGAGGGCGACAGCGCCGTGGAGGCCATCATGTCCGCCCTGATGGAGGGCCCCCAGACCGAGAGCCTGTCCCCTCTGCTGCCGGAGGGCTTCCAGATGCTGACGGTCCGGGTGGAAAGCGGCACCTGCTATCTAAATCTGCCCCGGTTGGACGTGTCCCTGCTGCCGGAGGGCCTGGAGGCCCAGCAGCTGCTGGTCCGGGGCTTGGTGAACTCCCTGTGCTCCGCCAACGGCGTGGACCGGGTCCAGCTGCTGCTGGACGGCCAGGTGGCCGCCTCCTTCGGCCAGGTGGACATCAGCGGCCCCCTGTACCGGGAGTGACCGCTCCGATTCCTGAAAAAAAGCGTGCCGCCCGCAGGCGGCTGTCCATAAAACAGGTTTCACGAAACAAATAATATGGCAGTTGCCGGACAAGGGTTGCTGACAAAAGGGGTATGTGCCGTTAAGACACATACCCCTTTGCCTTTTTGCTGTTTTAAAGGTTGATTATGGCTGATTTTTTGTCGTCACGCGTCTTTCGGAGGGCGCTTGATGGGATTTGCCGCCCTACTTGAAAAGTGGGCTGCAACAGTCGCTTTGCCAAAGGAAAAGTGAGAGCTATGTACTATCCAGAGGATACTGCAAGGAAGATCAATTCTGATTCATTCCGAATGGTTCATAGGTCAGCAGCTTTTTCTTCCAGAGGGTCTCCGTTTGGATCACTTCATCGGGCGTCACGGCCTTTGGCAGGAGCTGCAAAATCGAGAACTGGAAGTGCGTATACCTATCCGGGTAGTCGCAGAGCAGCTCCTTCATCAGCTTGTTGTCGCCGTGCAGCGACTTCACATAGTGTGTCCAGCGCCCCAATAAGCCTCCCTTGCCATAAGCGGAGCCAACATACTTCCGTCCGTTTTCCCGGTCAACAATGAGGTAGACCGCGTTGACGGTGGAAAGCGCCGTGTGCCACGATTCGTATGCCGTGGGATCCTGCACGATCTCCCGAAGCTCTTCATAGGTAAGGATCGCGTTTTCGTAGCCGGAAAAAATCTTCTTGTCCCGAATAGCCACAATAGGCTTTTCGTTTGTGCCTTTCTGCGCCCAAGCAAGCGCGCTTTTACCCCATTCGATCAAGAGCCTGCCTTCGTATTCCTTCAGCAGGTCAATGCGCTCCAGATTGTAAAACATCCGCTGCCCTTGGAACCAATCCTCCAGCGGGAAACCCTTTGGTTTCGTGTCCTGCGTGTCAATAACGCCGCCGTTTACCTTGTAGCAGGCGAAAAACTTTGCCGTCGTACTCTTGTCGCTGATAAATACGCACCAATAATCATACCCGTTGCTGAAGGTTTCACTCTGTACGCGGGTGTACTCCTCCACCATGTTCTTGTCATAGCATTCCTTGAATGCCTTGTCACCCAGCGAATGTCGGATCAGCTTTACCCGCTTTGGGTCAAGCCCCACATTTTTAAGCACATCGGAAAAGTTCAGAATCGCCATGGAAGTCCCTCCTTATTTTGTTCTCTATTTCAAATTCTACCACATATTTTTTCGTTGTAAAGCGCGCTTTCCCACTGGCGCAGGATCTCCGACAGCTCCGGCGTCAGACGCTTGCGGCACTCCTGCCGCAGTTCCTCTGGCACGCCGTAGGATGCCTCAGCGATGCTGCCGGTAATGGCGGCGAGGGTGTCGCTGTCGCCGCCGAGGGACACCGCCGTGCGCAGCGCATCCTCAAAACCTGTGCTTTCCAAAAACGCGGTGATCGCCTGCGGTACGGTTTCCTGACAACTCTCCACATGGTGATAGGCGGGGCGAATCTCATCGCAGCTGCGACTAAGGTCGTAGCCGAATTCGCGCTCCACATACGCTTTGATTTCCTCTTTTCCGTGACCTGTGCGGGCGAGAAAGATGGCCGCGGCGGTGGCCTGTGCGCCCTTGATGCCCTCCGGGTGGTCGTGGGTCACCTCGGCGGTGAGCCGCGCCAGATGCAGCGATTCCGCCATGTCCTTCGCCAGCCATGCGGCAGACGACACCCGCATGGCGCTGCCATTGCCGTAGCTGTGGTAGGGCTGCGGGTCGTCCTCATAGAGCCAGCCGCCAAAATGGGTGCCATAGCCCCGGTCGGGGTAGGCGCGGCCCAGCTGCTGCATCTCCCGTACCAACGCAGTTTTGATGGCGGCATCGTCCTGCCCACGGGTGCTGAGCAGCGCTTTCGCCACCGCCAGCGTCATCACCGTATCGTCTGTGAAGTCGGAACGGCGGCTGAACAGCGGGAAATCCTTTGCCTTATAGTTGTTGCAGTCGAACTCGTAGGGGCTGCCCACGATGTCGCCCAAAATCGCTCCGTACATACGCTTACCTCCCTCTTTTCTGCACGTCCTCGTCGATGCGGCGCTTCCAGTCGGCGCTAAGCGGCCGGGCGGCGCGGACACTGCACACCGCCTCGCTGATGACCTCGTAATTGAGCGCTGTGCCCGCCTCGTCGCACTTGTAGTTCACCGAGCGGTCCGCACCGATGCCGAAACGTGCCGCCTCCTTGGCCGCGTTGATGTTTGCGCCGAGGAACAAAAACTCCCAGCCGTACTTCTCCTTCTGCCGTTCAATCATGCGGCGCACACGCTCGTAATCGTAGCGGCGGCTGGCGTTTTCGTAGCCGTCGGTGGTGATGATGAACATCGTCTTCTCCGGCACATCCTCCCGGCGGGCGTACTTGTGGATGTTGCCGATGTGATGGATGGCGCCGCCCACGGCATCCAGCAGCGCCGTGCAGCCGCGGGTGAAGTACTCCCGCTCCGTCAGGGGCGGCACCTCGCTCAGCGGCAGGCGGTCATGGATGACCGTGCTGTCGTTGGCGAAAAGCACCGTGGAGACCAGGGCCTCGCCCGCCTCCTGCTTTTGCCTCGCGATCATGGAGTTGAAGCCGCCGATGGTGTCCGCCTCCAGCCCCGCCATGGAGCCGCTGCGATCCAGGATGAAAACCAATTCTGTCATAATGAAAACCCTCCTTCGTTTGATTGCGCTATCATTGTAGCGCAGCCGAAGGAGGGTTTGGTCGCCTGTGGGGCGACATTTAAGACATAGGCTTGCCTCTTTGATATTTATTCCAAATTATACTATCCAAGTCTCTTACAGTCAAATCAGGGTATCCACAGATCCGAAGCTCTTCGACTGCGCGTCTAAACAATATTTGGCATTCGTCATTTGGAATATCCGTGCCAAGTGCATTCTTTATGCAGCGGTGAATATGAACATCAGGTTTGCACCGATTGGGGTCTCCTGCCATCATGAACATATAATTTACCCCGGCGTCACCCATTCCTTTTACTGAACGCAAAACAAGTTCAAGCAGTGGTTCTTTAGCAAAATGACAAAAATCCTCAAATGTATCTATGTCCAAATATTCATGCAGCTTCGCCGCAATTTCATAGCATACCTCAGCCTTATTTCGGCCACTCAAGACTTGATTATTCTTCAATATATCCGCTGCAAATGCAGCGCAATCGGCAAATTCCTTTATATGGGCAATGAAATCAGATAATGTGTCCTGCGCAGAGTATATATCCCCTCCCATATATGTATCGGCATAGCGGTGCAAAACAGGGACGGTTACTGCGAAATATTTTTCTCTCAATGAATAAACGCAGTCGAGAATACATACGGGCAGGGACTGATAACGCTCAATCTTACGAACGCCCTTTATCTCCGCTTCAAAGTTTTTTGTGCAATACTGCGAAAATAGTTGTATCTGTTTTTCTGTAATCATTTGCCTTTCACGCCCCCAGCAAACTCTGGTCAAACGCGAACAGCGCCTCGTTGATTTTGAAAATGTCATAGTCCCGCTGCATGATGAAATACTCGATGATGACGTCGAACTTGCTGCTGGGGCTGAGGGCATAGCCCGCGCGGGCGATGAGGTCGCGGGTCTCCGGCAGGCTCAGCTCCAGCGCGATGGCGAAGGCCACCGCCGTGGGCTTGGAGGGCTTGTAGTCCGGGTTGTTGCGGATTTTCGAGAACAGCTTGCGATCCACATTGGCCTTCTTGTAAACCTCGGCGTCCTTTTTTCCGCTGCGGTCGATGAGCTTCAGCAGTGTCTCCGAAAACCCGGCGTCCAGATGCGCCAGCGCCTCGTCCAGCCCGGAGGTCGCCATGGGCGCGTCCCCGTAGGCGGTCAGCATCCGGCTTTCGACGACGCCCATGCGGCGCATCCGCTCCCGGCGGGAATCGGTGTGAGCATCCACATAGTGGTCGTCGATGTATGCGGCGATATCCGCGAACAGTTTGTTGCCGATCTGGTACGCCGCGCGGTCGAAAATGACGATGTACACCGTCATGTCGTTTTCAGCCAAAAATTCGCTGATGGCGTCCACCGCCACGCGGAGCGCCTGATCCTTTGGATAGCCAAAAACGCCGGAGGAGATCAGCGGAAATGCCACCGTCTCACAGCCGTGCTCCTTCGCCAGCGCAAGGCTGGTGCGATAGCAGGAGGCGAGTTGTTCCCGCTCGCCGTACTTACCGCCGTTCCACACAGGGCCCACGGTGTGGATGATGTAGCGGCACGGCAGGCGGTACGCGCCGGTGATCTTGGCCTCGCCGGTCCGGCAACCGCCCAGCGTCCGGCACTCCTGGAGCAGCTCCGGCCCCGCCGCCCGGTGGATGCAGCCATCCACGCCGCCACCGCCCAGCAGAGATTCCTTCGCCGCGTTGACGATGGCGTCTACGCTCATTTTCGTGATGTCATTGCGAACAATGATAAGGGGCATGATACTCACCTCTGCGCAATCATTATTTGAATTCATTATAGCAAAACAAAACCGATTTCACAATGGGTAAATCATTTCAAGCGCTCTTCTCTAAGGGCTTGGGACGATCCCCAAAATGAAACCAGGGCGTTTCAGCGGTCAGCCGGAACGCTCTGTTTTCTCGGTGTGGGTACTCACCGGATTTGCTTGCTGCTCTGCAAGAAAATCCCGGTCAGACCACGCCGTTTTTCGCAAGTGTAGCTACACTTGCTGTGCTTGCTCTTCCTCTCATAATCGCATTGACTCGAACGATTGTTCTTGTTATAATTAGACTGAGAGATTAAAAAAGTCTTGGAACGCAGCTGATTTTCATTGGCAAATGGCGGCGTTGCTGCAATTCTGGAACGAATGGAGTATTGCGGGCATACCGTGAACTTCAAAACGCACCGGCAGTCCTACAAAATCAAGAAGACCATCGAGAATCCACCGGAGCAATGGAAGATATTCCGCAACACCCACGAAGCCATTGTGGATGAGGACACCTTTCAGCGGGTACAGGAGTTGCGCCGCAACAAACGCAGACCGGCAAGAACGGGCAAGAGCAACCTCTTTTCCGGCGTTGCCTACTGTGCCGATTGCGGAGAAAAAATGTACTACTGCACCTCGCGGAACTTTGAAGAACGACAGGATCATTTCGTCTGCTCTACCTCTCGCAAGAAGGGAAAAGACGTGTGCGGAACGCACTTCATCCGTGCGGTTGTTCTGGAAAAGGGCGTGCTGAAATTTCTGCAAATCCTGCTTTGGTATATCTCCGATTGCGAGGATCTGTTCCGGAATAAGTTGGGTGCAAAGCGCAAGGAGGACTTCAAGAAAGAACTCGCCGCAAAGCGCAGACAGCTCACGCAGGCACAGCGCAGGATGGAAGAGCTTGACCGTCTGTTCAAACGGCTCTATGAGGACAATATCTCCGGCAAAATCAATGATAGCCGATTTGAAAAGCTGTCCGCCGACTATGAAAATGAGCAAACAGAGCTGACGGAGAAAATGCAGCTTTTGGAACAGGAGATTGCCCAGCAGGAGGAAGAAGCCGACAGCATTGAGCAGTTCATCCTCCGGGCGAAGAAATATCCCAACTTGCAGGAACTGACGCCCGCTGTGCTGCATGATCTTGTGAACAGGGTCTATGTTTCCGCGCCGGATAAGAGCAGCGGGCAGCGAGTGCAGGATGTGCATATCAGCCTTGCCTGCATTGGTTTCCTGCCGGAGAGCATCATTGCCGAAATGCTCACTCACGCATCAAAAAGCAGAACAGCGTGACTTTCGCCACGCTGTTCTCTCTTAACTTGATAAACCTGTCTTATACGCTGCTGCCCGCAGGCAGCACGCTTTTTTGAACTGTTTTGGCTTACTCCTGGTCCTCGTCGTCCTGGGCGTTGGCCAGGTCGCTGAGATCGAACTCCAGCTTCTCGCCGCAGTTGGGGCAGCGGATCTCGCCGCTCTCCAGGGTATCCTCGTCGAAGACGATCTCCTCCTCGCACACGGGGCAGGTGGTCTCGAAATAGGACTCGTCGTCATCGTCGTAGTCCTCATCCTCATCCTCGTCCACGTCATCATCCAGCTCGTAGAGGGCCTGCTCCACGTCGGACAGATCGTCGCTGACGGCGTCCAGGCCGTCCTCCACGTCGCACAGCTCGTCCTCCAGGTCCACGAACTTCTCAGCCATGTCGTCCAGCACGTCGATGATGGCAGCGATGAGCTTGCCCTCCTTGGTGTCGCTGTCCAGCGCCAGGCCCCCGGCCAGGCCCTTCAGATAAGCTACCTTCTCAGAAATTTCCATGTTCATGCTCCTTTCCTGATATGGGTGGTGGGAAAGCCGCAGTCCTTACTTGGCGCGGCCCAGGTACTCGCCGGTGCGGGTGTCGATGGTGATCTTGTCGCCGATGTTGATGAACAGGGGCACCTTCACCTCGGCGCCGGTCTCCACGGTGGCGGGCTTCAGGGTGTTGGTGGCGGTGTTGCCGGCCAGGCCCGGCTCGGTCTCGGTGACCTCCAGGTCCATGAAGTTGGGGCACTCCAGGCCGAACACGCTGCCCTTATAGCTCAGCACCTTGCACACGGTGTTCTCGGTGATGAAGCGGAACGCGTCGCCCAGCAGGTCCTTACCCAGGGGCACCATGTCGAAGGTCTCCTGGTCCATGAAGTAATACAGGTCGCCGTCGTTATAGCTGTAAGCCATGTCCTTGCGCTCCACGAAGGCTTCCTCGAACTTTGCGGTGGGGTTGAAGGAAGTTTCGGTGACGGCGCCGGTGACGATGTTCTTCATCTTGGTGCGCACGAAGGCCGCGCCCTTGCCGGGCTTGACGTGCTGGAATTCCACGACCTGCATGATCTTGCCGTCCATTTCAAAGGTCTTACCGTTACGGAAATCGCCGGCGGTAATGGTTGCCATATGTGTATCCTCCCATGTCATGAGAAAATAATCCTCAGCGGGAGTATTTCCTCGTATTCAAAAATTTGCCTATACAGCTCTATTATTTTACACGATAATAGGCGCTATTGCAAGAGCCAGACGGGATTTTTTCCCGGTTTTCCCGAAAAATCAGTCTCCAACAAAGCAAAGTTAAAAAGCCTCGCAGAGTTCACGGCCCGCAGGCCGTGAATCAAGTGCAATCCGTTTTTTGCGGCGGCGTGTACGTCGCAAAAAACACTTTGCGCGGAGAGAGTGTGTTCCGATGGGCTGCGTGCCCATCGGAACGCGCGGTTCGGAGCGAAATCTCTTTTGGTAGAAAAAGGGCGGTGCCCTTTTTCTACCAAGTTATTTTACAGAATCAGCAGGTCCTTCTTGGCCAGGGTGATATCCTGGCAGCCGTCCTCCTGCAGCACAACCACGTCCTCGATGCGGACGCCGAAGCGGCCGGGCAGATAGATGCCGGGCTCGGCGGACACGGCCGCGCCCAGGGGCAGGGGCTTGTTGTTGGCAGGGGTGGCGTTGGGGGACTCGTGAATTTCCACGCCCACGCTGTGGCCGAAGCTGTGGCCGAAATAGGGGCCGTAACCGGCGTCCTCGATGACCTTCCGGGCGGCGGCGTCCACGTCGTGGCCGGTGGCGCCGGCCTTGGCGGCGGCGATGCCCGCCAGCTGGGCCTGCAGCACGACGTTGTAGACCTTCTCCATCTCCTCGGTGACGTGGCCCACGGCCACGGTGCGGGTCATGTCAGAGCAATAGCCCTGATAGATGCAGCCGAAGTCCATGGTCACGAAGTCGCCGTCCTGGATCTTCCGGTCGGTGGGCACGGCGTGGGGCATACTGCCGTTGGGACCGCTGGCCACGATGGGGTCAAAGGACATATTCTCCGCGCCTCCGGCCAGCATCAGGTACTGCAGCCGGGCGGCGATCTCCTTCTCGGTGACGCCGGGCTTGATCTCCTTGACGATCTGGTCCAGAGCGGCCTCGGCGATGCGCTGGGCGGCGATCATCCGCTGGATCTCCTCCTCGTCCTTGCTCTGGCGCAGGGAGATCAGCAGCTCCGTGGCGGGCACCATCTGGCAGTGCAGCTTCTCGGAATAGTGGCGATAGTCCGCCACGGTCATGTACGCATCCTCGAAGCCCAGCTTCTGCACATGGGTCTTTTCCATGGCGGCGTTGATCAGGTCCACATAGGGGTGGGCGGCGTCGGTCATGGCGATCTCGGCGTCCTGCACCTTGTTGTGGGCGGCCTCGATATAGCGGGAGTCGGTGAAATAGAAGTTCCCCTCCCGGGTCACCAGGGCCACGCCGTCGGTGCCGGTGGAGTGGAAGCCGGAGGCATAGAAGCGGTTGGCCTCGCAGGTCAGCAGCATACCGTCCAGCTCATAGGCAGACAGCTTTTCCGCAATTTTCGCAAAATGGTTCATAATCAAAACTCCTTTCAGATCCGGTGAACGTCACCGGCTAAATGCTTCCAGGGGGCCTGGAGGGCATGCAGCACCTTCTGCCACGGGGTCCTGGCCCCGCCGACCGGCTCCACCATCAGGGCCGTGACGCCGCTGAGGTTGGCCCCCAGCATATCCGTCAGCAGCTTATCTCCCAGCATGGCCGTGTGGGCGGGGTCGGTCCCCGCCTGGTCCATGGCCCGGCGAAAGCCCGCCGTCTGCGGCTTTTTGGCGTGGCCCACATAGGTGATCCCCAGGTCGCGGCAGAACTGCTCCACCCGCCGGGGGCTGCGGTTGTTGGACAGGATCATCACCCGGATCCCCGCCGCCTGTAAGCGGCTGAGCCAATCGCGCACCGCCTGGTCGGGGCGGGACACGCTTTTGGGGGCCAGGGTATAGTCCAGATCGCTGAGCAGCAGCCGGATGCCCCTGCTCTGCAGCAGCTCCGGCGTGATCTGCTGATAGCTTTCGTATACCCCGTCCGGCACCAGAGAAATACGCATACACCAGTTCCCTTTCTCATAGCTTTGGCTATAGTGTAGCATTTTTTTCATGGGAACGCAAGGGGGGATCTCCATGCCGCTGTATCTTGCCGCCACACCGGACCGTCTGACCCGGGCCCGGGCCGTGACGCCGCGCCTGGCCCACGTGGCCTATCGTCTGGGCCCCGGCTCGGAGCTGCTGGCCGCGCCGCTTCCGCCTGCTCTGCGGGGCGGGCTGATGGTGCTGTCGGACTGGGACTGTCCGCCGGTGGAGGAACCGGACCGCCTGGCCCGGCAGATTGCCCGGACCTGCCTGCGGCGGGGCTACGCCGGGGCGGCGGCGGACTTTGACCCGCCTGCCCGGCCGGACCGTCTGGCCCTGCTGGAGGCGCTTTCTCCCCTGCTGGCCTCCTGCGGCCGGACCCTGTATGTTCCGGAGCACTGCCCCATCGCCGGGGCGACGATACTGCTGTGCACCGCCCTGTCCGGCGGAACGCTGAAGGGCCGGCTGACCCAGGCGGTGGACCAATACGGGGCGGAGCACCTGGCCCTGGACCTGCAGCGGCTGGCCATGGACTTCCCCCTCCCCTGCCCCGGAGGTCAGGGCACGCCCCTGACCCTTCCCCAGCTGGAGGCCCTGGCCGCAGGCCGCCCCACCTTCTATTCCGACGCCCTGTGCGCCCGGTATTTCACCCTGACCCGGCAGGGGCAGACCCACTTCGTCCTTTTTGACGACGCCCGGACCCTTCGCCGGAAGCTGGACCTGGCCCGTCAGCTGGGCATCCGGGATGCCCTGGTGATGCTGCCGGAGGTGGAGGACCTTCTGGAGCCGCTGTTCGCCGGGGAAAGATAAAATCCCTCCGTTTTGATACATCGTACCCAAACGGAAGGATTCCCTTTTTATAAGCCGCGCACGGTTATTGCCGCTCCAGCACATGTACGGTCACCGGAAAGCTTTCATTTCCGGGCATTACGCCTGTCACCATCCGGACCGTGGTAAATCCAAATTTGGCATACAGAGCCAGAGCCGGTTCATTCCCGTCCAGAACTTCGATCTCCGCGTCATCCTGCACTCTCTCCAGCGCAAAACGCATCAGCTCTGACCCGACTCCCTGCCGGGCGCAGCTTCGGTCCACATAAAGCCACGCCAGCTCCGTGTCCGAAAATGCTATGAAGCCCACCACCAGTCCCTTATCCTCGGCCACATAGACCTGATATTCAAACAAGCCCTCTCTTTCCGCGGCGATGGACAGCGGCAGAAAGGCCGCCGGCAGGCCGGCATACTCCAGCTCACTTTTCCGGGCCGGATCGTGGACCTGACACAGGCGCTCAAAATCTTTTTCCTCATATTTCCGGATGCTCAGCTGCAATGACATTTTATACCTCCGACTTCGCAGATGCACCGGCATGCCGGGCCGCCTGTCAGAATAACTCCCCCAAAAGGAGCGTTGTCCCCTGAATCGGTAAAAAGCGTGCTGAACACAACGTCCAGCACGCTTTTTGAGACGATTAATAATATCTCTTGTTTCTGTTCTTGCGGGCAGCCTCGGACTTCTTGCGGCGCTTGACGCTGGGGCTTTCGTAGCACTCTCTTCTCCGCACTTCAGCCAGGACGCCTGCCTTGGCGCAGCTTCTCTTAAAACGCTTCAGAGCGCTGTCCAGGGACTCGCCTTCCTTGACGTGGACTTCGGACATCTATCTTCCCTCCCTCCGATGTATCCGGCTCGATCCAGGATACTCTTTAAGAGCCATTGGACATGACTTTAACAATAGCATTATACTGTGTAGACCCTGCCTTGTCAAGCCGTTTTCCAACATTTTTTACGATTCCGATTATTTCGCAGGCTTGACGATGAGGTTCATGAGCTTGTCCTTCACCAGGATGGTCTTTACCACGGTCATGCCCTCGGTGGCCTTTCTGACCTTGTCCAGCTCCATGGCGGCGGCCATGACGGTCTCCTGGCCGCTGCCGGCGGGGACGGTGACGGCGCCCTTGAGCTTGCCGTTGACCTGGATGGCCATGTCCACATGGGTGTCCACGGTCTTGCCCTCGTCATAGGCGGGCCAGGGCATCTGCATGGCCATCTTGCCGGTCTTTCCGGCGTAGCCGGTAAGCTCCCACATTTCCTCCACCATGTGGGGCGCAAACGGGGACAGCAGCAGCATCAGCTGCTCCAGGTCACCCCGGGTCAGACCGTTGGTATAGAACTCGTTGACCATGGCCATCAGGGCGGCGATGGCGGTGTTCATCTTCAGATCGTCGATGTCGGCGGTGACCTTCTTGATGGTCTTGTGGATCAGGGCCTCGTTCTTTTCGGAGATCTCGTCGCTGTCCTGGGCCAGGTCCATCAGGTTCCAGCAGCGGTCCAGGAACCGCTTGGAGCCCTTCACGGCCTCGTTGGACCAGGTGACGGCCTTTTCAAAGTCGCCGATGAACATGATGTGCAGGCGCATGGTGTCCGCACCGTACTGGGCCACAATGTCGTTGGGGTTGACCACGTTGCCCCGGGACTTGGACATCTTCTCGCCGCCCTCGCCCAGGATCATGCCGTGGCTGGTGCGCTTGGCATAGGGCTCCTTGGTGGGCACCACGCCGATGTCATACAGGAACTTGTGCCAGAACCGGGAGTACAGCAGGTGCAGGGTGGTGTGCTCCATGCCGCCGTTGTACCAATCCACGGGGCTCCAGTATTCCAGGGCCTCCTTGCTGGCCAGGGCCTTGTCGTTGTGGGGGTCCATATACCGCAGGAAGTACCAGCTGGAGCCGGCCCACTGGGGCATGGTATCGGTCTCCCGCTTGGCGGGGCCGCCGCAGCAGGGGCAGGTGGTGTTGACCCAGTCGGTCATCTTGCTCAGGGGGCTTTCGCCGTCGTCGGTGGGCTCATAGCTGTCCACCTGGGGCAGGACCAGCGGCAGCTGCTCCTCCGGCAGGGCCACCCAGCCGCACTTGGGGCAGTTCACCAGGGGGATGGGCTCGCCCCAGTACCGCTGGCGGGAGAACACCCAGTCCCGGAGCTTATAGTTGACCTTCTCCTTGCCGAAGCCCTGCTCCACCACATACTTCTTCATGGCGGGGATGGCTTCCTTCACGGTCATGCCGTTGAGGAACCCGGAGTTCACCATCACGGCGCTGTCGTCCTTGGCCACAAAGGCCTCCTTGGTGACGTCGCCGCCCTTGACCACCTCGATGATGGGCAGGCCGAACTTCGTGGCAAACTCCCAGTCGCGCTGGTCGTGGCCGGGAACGCCCATGACGATGCCGGTGCCGTAGCCCATGAGGACATAGTCGGACACGAACAGGGGCAGGGGCTTGTGGGTCACGGGGTTGATGGCCTCAATGCCCTCCAGCCGGACGCCGGTCTTTTCCTTGTTCAGCTCGCCCCGCTCAAAATCGGACTTGTGGGCAGCCTCCTCCTGATAGGCGGCCACGGCGTCCCAATTCTTAATCTTGGGCTGCCACTCCTTCAGCAGGGGGTGCTCCGGGGAGATGACCATATAGGTGGTACCGAACAGGGTATCGGCCCGGGTGGTGTACACCGTGACCCGGTCACCCACGTTGGTGTCGAAGGTGATCTCCGCGCCGGTGGAGCGGCCGATCCAGTTGCGCTGCTGGATCTTCACCCGCTCGATGAAGTCCACGTCCTCCAGATCGTCCAGCAGGCGCTGGGCATAGGCGGTGATCTTCAGCATCCACTGGCTCTTTTCCTTGCGGATGACCTCGCTGCCGCAGCGCTCGCACACGCCGTTGACCACTTCCTCGTTGGCCAGCACGCACTTGCAGCTGGTGCACCAGTTCACGGGCATGGTGGTCTTATAGGCCAGGCCCTTCTTGAACATCTGCAGGAATATCCACTGGGTCCACTTGTAATAGTTGGGGTCCGTGGTGTCCACCACCCGGTCCCAGTCGAAGCCGTAGCCCAGCATTTTCAGCTGGCTGGTGAAGTTGGCGATGTTCTGCTTGGTGACGATGGCCGGGTGGATGTGGTTCTTGATGGCGTAGTTCTCCGTGGGCAGGCCGAAGGCGTCAAACCCGATGGGGAACAGAACGTTGTAGCCCTCCATGCGCTTTTTCCGGGTGACGATGTCCATGGCGGTAAAGGGCCGGGGATGACCCACGTGCAGGCCCTGACCGGAGGGATAGGGGAACTCGATGAGCCCGTAGAACTTGGGGCGCTTGTCCCCGGTGACGGCGGCATAGGGCTTGGTCTCCTCCCACCGCTTCTGCCACTTTTTCTCAATGGCGGCAAAATCGTACTTCATATGCTTTTCTCCTTCTGATGATAAATATGACAAGAAAAATCCCCCGACCGCATAACACGGTCAGGGGCGAAATCACTCGCTGTACCACCCTGCTTCCGCGGAAGTTAAGCTCCGCGCTCGGGGCGCCTGTAACGGGGCGCGATCGTCCCGCCCTGTTCAGGCGGGAAACTCCGGGGCCAGTACAACGGAGCGCCTCCGCCGGCTCGCACCAGCCGCCGGCTCTCTTCAGGGGGACCTGCTCCGTCTTTTTCCCTTCGCAGTCTTTTGCGAAAATCAAGGATATTGTACCCGCTCTCCCCGGGTTTGTCAACCCCGGTTTTCCGGGAAAATTCCCCTCTCCGGCGGCAAAAATGTTGACGAAGCAGCCGCCAGCGCTTATAATAAGGAAAAATACCCGGCGCTTTCCCCCTTTGAAGCGCCGCAGAAGGAGCGTTATATGAAACAGATCATCCTCACCGGCGACCGGCCCACCGGCCGCCTGCACGTGGGCCACTATGTGGGCTCCCTGAAGGAGCGCGTGGCCCTTCAGAACTCCGGCAAGTTCGACGAGATCTATATCATGATCGCCGACGCCCAGGCCCTTACCGACAACGCCGAGCACCCGGAAAAGGTCCGCCAGAACATCATGAACGTGGCTCTGGACTATCTGGCCTGCGGCCTGGACCCGGAGAAATCCACCCTGTTCATCCAGTCCATGATCCCGGAGCTGACGGAGCTGACCTTCTATTATATGAACCTGGTCACCGTGTCCCGGGTCCAGCGCAACCCCACCGTCAAGGCGGAGATTCAGATGCGCAACTTTGAGGCCAGCATCCCCGTGGGCTTCTTCTGCTATCCCATCAGCCAGGCGGCGGACATCACCGCCTTCCGGGCCACCGCCGTCCCCGTGGGCGAGGATCAGCTGCCCATGCTGGAGCAGTGCAAGGAGATCGTCCACAAGTTCAACGCCGTCTATGGCGACACCCTGGTGGATCCCCAGATCATCCTGCCCAAGAACCAGGCGTGTCTGCGCCTGCCGGGCATTGATGGCAAGGCCAAGATGAGCAAGTCCCTGGGCAACTGCATCTACCTGTCCGACAGTCCCGAGGACATCCGCACCAAGGTCATGTCCATGTTCACCGACCCCACCCATCTGCGCCGGGAGGACCCCGGCCACACCGAGGGAAACCCTGTCTTCATCTATCTGGACGCCTTCTGCCGCCCGGAGTATTTCCCGGAGTTCCTGCCGGAATACAGCGGGCTGGATGAGCTGAAGGCCCACTATCAGCGGGGCGGTCTGGGGGATGTGAAGGTCAAGAAGTTCCTGAACAATGTCCTCCAGGCGGAGCTGGCCCCCATCCGCCAGCGCCGGGAGGATTGGGAGAAGCGTCTGCCCGACGTGTATGAGATTCTCCGCACCGGCAGCGAAACGGCCCGCAATACCGCCGCCTCCACCCTTCGCGATGTGCGTCACGCCATGCGCATTGACTACTTTGAGGACAACAACCTCCTGCGTCAGGACTGATTTAATCCCAAAAAAGCGTGCTGCCCGCAGGCAGCACGCTTTTTTACGCTCCGGGACCCTTGACAATATCGCGTGGCGATATTATAATGGCAGCATACAATATCGCAGCGCGATATTAAGCGGAAAAACACTGGAAGGAGGTGGAACACGGCCATGAAGGAGCGAGGGACTCTGACCGAGTCCATGTTCTATGTGCTGATGTCCTTTTTGCGGGGACAGATGTGCGGCATCGAGATCACGGAGTTTGTGGAGTGGAAAACTAACGGCCGGGTGCGGCTGGGTCCCGGGACCCTGTACACCCTGCTGGGGAAGTTTCAGGAGGAGGGCCTGATCCGGGAGACGGAGATTCAGGGCCGCAAGCGCAGCTATCAGATTACGGACGCGGGCCGGGCCGCCTTCCGGGAGGAGCTGGCGCGGCTGAGGGCCTGCGTGGAGGACGGAGAGGAGGAGAGCGCATGGACCGAGCAAGAAAAGTGAGGAAAATACTTCCGGTATACCCCTGTGACATCCGGGGGCTGGAGGCCTGGCTGGAGGAGCAGGCCAACGCCGGGCTGTTTCCGGTGTCCATCGGCAGCTGGGCGGTCTTTACCACCGACGGCGTGCCCGGCACCAGGTTCCGCCTGGAGCCCTATGACCAGGGCAGGACGGCTCCCACGGAGGAGCAGCAGGAGCTGTATCGAAGGGCGGGCTGGTCATATGCCCTGAACGTGGCCCCCGCCGGGTGCTGGCTGTTTTACACGGCGGATCCCGCCGCCGTGGAGCTGTACTCCGACCACGAAAGCCGGGGCCTTTCCCTGGAGCGGCTGGAGCGGGCCGCGCGCCGGGCCTGGCAGCGCAGCCTGCTGCTGGGGGTGGTCCTGGCTGCCGTATCTGTGTGGCTGCTGCTGTTCTGGAGCGGCGGCATGGCGGCCCGGGGCGGTCTGCCGCTGGTGTGGCTGCGGGTATTTGACCCGACGTTTCTGGTGCTGCTGCTGTGTCAGGGGGTGGCATTCGGCAGAAGCTGCCGGAACGCGAGACTGCTGCGCAGAGCCTGTCAGGCCCTGCGGCTGGGGATGGATATGCCGCCCTCCGCCGAACCCAGCGGAAGGATCGTGTGGGAGAACGTGATCTTCCTGGCGGCGGTTTTCCTGCTGGCACTGCTGCTGGCGGGACAGTGGATGGAGCGCCGGGGCGTCCCCCTGGAGGACTTCCGGCAGCCCTATGTGGAGCTGCAGGAGCTGGAGAGCACTCCGGTGGTCCTGTTTGACCCATCCTCCGGCCACGATTCCCGGGCCTACAGGGAGCATTCTCTGCTGGTCCCGGCCTGGTATTCCGTCACCCAGCAGGCCCGCAGTCCGGAAAACGGCGCAAGCTACTACGCGCCTCAGCTGGAGGCCATGTATTTCCGCCTGCTGCTGCCCTCCATGGCCCGGTCCGTGGCCCAGGCCCAGATGGAGCAGTACCGGCTGGTGAACCTGTCCTGGAGCTATGAGACCCTGGAGCATCCAGGGCTGGACTTTGTGCTTCTGGCCTGGGAGTCGGAGGGCCTCTGGCAGATGGCGGCCCTGGGCCGGGGCGGCCAGGTGGCCGTGTTCCTGTACTGCGGCCAGGAGCAGCTGCGGGATCATCTGGACCTTCTGTCGTCCTGGGTGCGGTAAGACGGCGAAAAAAATCCTGTCCCTGTAGGGACAGGATTTTTTATGGTCTTTTACGCGTCGATTCCCCGGCTGGTGAGGTACTTCTTCACCATCAGGGCTACCTTGAAGGTGATGGCGTCGTCAAACTCCCGCAGGTCCAGCCCCGTCAGCTTCTTGATCTTCTCCAGCCGGTACACCAGGGTGTTCCGGTGGACAAACAGCTTCCGGGCCGTCTCGGACACGTTCAGGTTGTTCTCGAAGAACTTATAGATGGTGAACAGCGTCTCCTGATCCAGGGCGTCAATGGGATTCTTCTTGAAAACCTCCTGCAGGAACATCTCGCACAGGGTGGTGGGCAGCTGATAGATCAGCCGGCCGATGCCCAGGTTCTCATAGTTGATGACATAGCGCTCGGTGTCAAAGACCTTGCCCACCTCAATGGCGATCTGGGCCTCCTTATAGGCCTTGGCCAGATCCCGCAGGTGCAGGGCCAGGGTGCCGATGCCCACGAACACGGTGCTCTCGCCGTCCACCCGCAGGGCCTCCTCGATGGAGGCGGCGACCTTTTCCAGGTCCTTGCCGCAGGCGCCCTCGGGCATCTGGTGGATCAGGGCCACGTCGTCGTCGCCCACGCTCAGCACGAAATCATTCTGCCGGTCCGGGAACATATTCTGCACCACGTCCACGGGAATGGCCTCGGCCCGGTCGTCCACCGGGCGGATGACAAACACGCCCCGGGGCACCTCCGCCGCCACATGCAGCTCCTTGGCCCGCATGTAGATATCGCTGATCAGGATATTATCCGAGATGATGTTCTTAATAAAGGAGCCCTTATCGTGCTTTTCCTCATAATAGACCTTGGCGGCGTTCAGGGCCACGCAGGCCATGGAGCACACGGTGCGTCCCACGCTGTCGTCGCCGCTGGTGAAAACCGCATAGTCAAAGTGGGTGCCCCAGCCGGGCATAGCCTTGAAGGTCTTGCCCTCCATGGTCACGCAGTTGCCCTCCGCCGCGGCGATAGGCTCCACATATTTGGTCCACTTCTTGCCGATACCGGTGAGCTCGCTGCACGCGATCACCGTGCCCTCGGAGTCGATAACGCCGATGGTGCGGTCCGTGGTCTCCTTGAATTGCAGCACAACATTTTGAAAAATTCTTCCAGACATTCTTGTTCCTCCCGCCGATGATTTGGGCTGTGGGTATTTTGTGCAAACTGTCAGGCCGTTACCCCTATTATATCGTCAGAATCACGGATTTGCAAGTATTTTTTTATCTTTTCTACAAATTTCCTGGAAATTTTTTTGCAGTTATGTCGATAAACGCCTCTACCGGCAGTCCGCAAGAGCTTTTTTCTCCTCCGCCGTCAGCATCCGGAAGGCCCCGGGAGTCAGCTCCGGGTCCAGCCGCAGGGGGCCCATGGACAGCCGCTTCAGGTACGTCACCTGCTTTCCCCGGGCCGCCAGCATCCGCTTCACCTGATGGAACTTCCCCTCCCGCAGGGTCACCAGGCACTCCCCCGGCGACAAAATCTCCAGCCCGGCGGGCAGGCACTCCAGTCCATCCCCCAGGGTCATTCCGGCGGCGAAGGCCGCAGCATCGGCAGGCTCCAGCGCCCCCTCCACCCGGGCATAGTACACCTTGTCCACGTGGGACCTGGGAGCCAGCAGCCGGTGGGCCAGGAGTCCATCGTTGGTCAGCAGCAGCAGGCCCTCCGTGTCCTTATCCAGCCGCCCTACCGGCGACAGGCCCCGCCGCCGCAGCTCCCCGGGCAGCAGGTCCAGCACCGTCTGCTGGCGGCTGTCCTCGGTGGCGGACAGCACCCCGGCGGGTTTGTGCAGCATCACGTAGGTGAACCGCTCCGTCTCCACCGGCTGGCCGTCCACGGTGATGGCGGCCGCCTCCGGGGCCACCTTCTCCTCCGCCGTCCGGGCGGTCTGTCCGTCCACCCGCACCCGGCCCTGGCGCACCAGCTCCTTTACCTCCCGCCGGGACCACCGTCCGGTTCCGGCCAGGATTTTGTCCAGCCGCTCCATATCTGCACCTCCTGCAATTTCTTCCGTAAGCATAGCATAGTTTTGGGCAAAATGGAATAAGAAATGTACGAGGTGATGGTATGGTGGTATTCATGAAGCGGCGGCAGCTGGCAGCCGCCGCCCTGGGGGTCCTGGCGGCCCTGACGCTACTGTTTGTGATTCCCGGTTGTCAGCGGGACAGCGGCGGGACGGAGCCGGTACAGGCCGCCGACAATGCCGCCCGGGTGGCGTATCTGGAGAGCCTGGGCTGGCAGGTGACGCCGGAGCCTCTGGAGACGCTGAGTCTCCTGCTGCCGGAGGACCTGTCCGCCCATGCGGAGTATGCGGCCCTGCAAAAGGGACTTGGCCTGCCCTTTGACCGGTGCGGCGGCAAAACCGTTACCCGGTATACCTATACGGTGCTGAACTATCCCGATGCTCCCCAGGGGGTCCAGGCAAACCTGTTTGTCTGCGGCGACCAGGTCATAGCCGGGGACATCACATCCCTGGGAGAAAACAGTTTCCGCAAAAGCCTGGAATTTCCCCAATGAAAAAGCCTCCCCGGCGGCGCAGCCGTTGCGCCGTCCGGGGAATTGTGCTATACGAGGAGATACTCCCATGGACATCACGCAATTTGTCATGGCCTACGGCGTGGAGCAGGACCGCCTATCCCCGCCTGCCGCTGACGGCGGAAAACGCCGCCGCCATCCCCTGCCGCCAGGTGCTGGGAGCCTACTCCGTGTCCTTCACCCGGCAGGATTGAATCCCCCGCCCGCCGGTTGGTTTTTTCCCCTTGCAGCCGCCGCCGCTTCGTGGTATAATGTGCTGTATTATAGGATGGATAGGTAGTATTTTACGAGAGGAGCATCTGTTAATGCGCGTCATCGACCTGGAAAACATCAATTACGCCATGCGCAATGAGACGCAGTTCGTTCTGCGCTGCGAGGAAGTATTTCACGACAAGATCAGCGCCGCTGCGGCGGCGATCCTGTCCAACCGCCAGGAAAAGCCCGTGGTGGCCCTGACGGGTCCCTCCGGCTCCGGCAAGACCACCACCGCCATGCGGCTTCAGGAATACCTGCAGAATCTGGGCGTCAAGGTGTGTCTGCTGAGTATGGACAATTTCTTCCTGCCGCTGGACAAGCGTCCCCCCGAGGCCACAGACTGGGAGTCTCCCTACTGCGTGGACGTGGACACCCTGCTGACCTGCATCTCCCAGCTGCTGGACGGCATGGAGGCCGATATTCCCTGGTATGACTTCAAAAATGGCGTCACCGGCGGCTACAGGAAGATGCAGGGTGAAAAGGACTGCATCGTCATCGCCGAGGGCATCCACATGCTCAACCCCCTGATCTTCGACAAGCTCCGGGGCATCGCCAACGGCGTGTATGTGGCCCCCCGGACCCGTATCATCACCAACGACGACAGAATCGTCCGCCCCGAGCAGCTGCGGGTGGCCCGCCGCCTGATCCGGGACTATAACACCCGGGGCCACTCCCTGCAGGAAACCGTGGAGCGGGCCGAAAGCGTGGACCGGGGTGAGATCAACTACATCATGCCCCACAAGGGCAACGCCGCCATTCATATCGACACCTTCCACGATTACGAGCCCTGCATCCTGGCCAAATACCTCAACGAGATTCCCCAGTTCCGCCAGGAGCTGACCCCGGAGTACCTGGAAAAGCACGGTCTGACGGACCTGATGAAGGTGGTGGGCGGCGTTCCTCCGCTGCACACCCACTATGTTCCCCGCAACTCCATCGTCCGCGAGTTCGTGGGCGGCAGCTGCTATGAGTATTAAACCTGTCACCTTTTGATGCTTTGAGAGGAGTGGAAATATCATGAAAATCATCACCATCAGCCGTGAATTCGGCTCCGGCGGCCGCGAGCTGGGCAAGCGCCTGGCCGAGGAGCTGGGCATCCATTGCTACGATCACGAGATCATCGAGCTCATCGCCAAGGAGCACGGCTTCGATGAGCGGTATGTGGCCAACATCTCTGAAAAGTGCATCGAGGCCGCCTACCCCACGACCATCGGCCACCGTTTCGCCATGCCCCCGGTGCAGATCATGGACCAGGGCTTCCAGGTTGCCGCCGCCCAGCAGCAGATCATTGAGAACTTCGCCAAGCAGGGGGACTGCGTCATCGTGGGCCGCTGCGCCGACGTGATCCTGAAGGACTATCATCCCCTGAACCTGTTCGTCTATGCCAACGCTGAGTCCAAGATCCAGCGCTGCATCGACCGGGCCCCGGAGGGGGAGCACCTGTCCCGCAACGACATTGCCCGCCGCATGAAGCAGGTGGACAAGAACCGCGCCCAGTACCGTCAGATGTTCGCCGACTCCAAGTGGGGCGCCAAGGAGACGTACCACCTGTGCGTCAACACCTCCGGCCACCAGATCAAGGACCTGATCCCGGGCCTGGCCGCCTTCGTCCGCTGCTGGTACGGCGAAAAGTAACTCCATAAGTTCCGCAAAGTGCTTGACATTCCGGGCAAAAGCGGCTATAACACCCCTCGCGTGCTCGGAGGGCAAGTCATTCGCTGGAAATGACGAGCCGGATAAGGCAACAGGCTGAAATGCCTGTGCTTTATCCGGCTTTTTTTCGTTCCAGGCCTGCGCTTTGCATCTTCATTCCCAAGGAGGCAGCCGTATGAATTTCCTGACGGACAAAATTCGTCCCATCCACTTTAAGTATCTCGCCGCCGCCTTCGGCAGCGCCCTGATCACCTCTATCTACGGCGTGGTGGACGCCGCCATGGTGGGCCAGTATCAGGGCCCCACCGGCACGGCAGCCCTGGCCGTGGTGGCCCCGGTCTGGAACATTATTTATAGTCTGGGCCTTCTCACCGGCATCGGCGGCAGCGTGCTGCTGAGCACCCTGCGGGGTCAGGCCCCGGCAACGAAAAGCGCTCCAACGAGTATTTCACGGCGGCAGTCCTGGCAACGGCGGTCCTGTCCCTTCTCTCCTGGGCGGCGCTGATTCTCTTTGACCGCCAGCTCCTGACGCTGTTCGGCGCGGAGGAGACCCTGCTGCCGCTGGCCCGGGCGTATCTGTTCTCCATCAAGTTTGTGGTGCCCAGCTTCCTGTTCACCCAGTTGATGTCGGCGTTTCTGCGCAACGACGGCGACCCGGCCCTGGCCACCAAGGCGGTGCTGTTCGGCGGCGTGTTCAACGTGTTCGGCGACTATTTCTTCGTGTTCACCCTGGACATGGGCATCATGGGCGCGGGCAATGCCGAACAGGTGCTGAATGAGTACCATTTTGATCAGCACCACCGGATCGGTTCCAGGGCGTCCGTTGTCATGACAGTAGTACGGGTTCAGTCGTTCATACAGCCACTCATAGTCCATGACCTTCTCAATCTTCCGCAGCAGATGGCCTTTCGGAACTAGTGCATCCAAATCTACAATGATCGGCTCGTGCCGCGCGTCTTTTCTCCAGCCTTCCATGAAAACACCTCTGTTTCCTCTATTATAGCAGAAATAGGGCCGGTTGGGTAGTTTTTTGACAGACTGAAGCCCTCCGGCGTGGCCGGAGGGCTTATTATATGCTTATCCCTGCACTGCTTTCAGCACCCGGTCATAGATGCTCTGCGCCAGAGGCAGGGCCTCGTCCAGCAGGATCTGCCCCCGGGTGCGGTACTGGGCGGCGAAGGCCGCGTCCCGGATGCTCCCCAGGTTGATGAGCACGTTCAGCCACGCCCCCTGCACGGCGGACCCCAGATGCAGGGCCGCGCAGCCCAGGTCGCTGGCGGCGCTGGCGTTGGACCGGTCCACCAGCCCATCCGTCAGCCGCAGCGCCTCCAGAGACAGCTCCATCATCTCAAAGGGCGTCTTTGTGCAGCCCTGCAGGGCTTCCTGCATGGCGGCGGCCCGGGCCTCCTTCTCCTGGTCCGTGCCCTTGGGCATGGCGAACACGGCGGACACCGCGTTGAAGGCCTCCGTGTCCCGCTCCATCACGTCCAGGAACCGGTGCTCCAGGTCCCGGGCCTTTTCCAGGGTCTCCCGGGCCAGGCCGTCAAACTCGGCGTACTTCTTCCGTCCCACGGTCAGGGACCCCACCATGGCGGTCAGCGCCGCCCCCAAGGCCCCGGCCAGAGCGGCGGCGGAGCCGCCGCCGGGCGCGGGCGCGTCGGAACCCAGCAGGTCCGCAAACCCCCGCACCGTCAATTCAGCAAGCTGCATAGCGTCCTCCTTATTCCATCCCCACCAGGTGATACTCCATCACCTGCTTGTGGCAGTCGAAGTTTTCCAGCTTCAGATAGTATTCCGCGCAGTCGATCAGCGCCTTGGCCGGGGTCAGACCCACCAGCTCCGTGCCGATGATGCGCACGCCCCACCGGTCCGCCAGGGCCCGGATCATCTCATAGGCGTAGTACAGCGGCGTCCCCTCATAGTTCACCATGTTCATGGACACCTGGGCCACGTTCCGGTCCTCCAGCAGCAGGCCGATGGCCTTGCAGAACTTGAACCCGCCGGAGGAGCCCCGGATGGCCTTGGCAATGGACTTGGCGATCTCCACGTTGTCCGTGTCCAGGTTCACGTTGAAGGCCACCAGCGGCATCCGCGCGCCGATGGCGATGATCCCGGCGGTGGGGTGGATTTTCCGCTGGCCGAAATCCGGGGCCCATTCCGGCTCCAGCAGCTTCTCGGGCATTCCCTCGAACTGCCCCTTCCGGATCTTGGCCAGGTTCACCCGCCCCGGAGCCGTGGCCGACTCCTCATACAGGAAGCTGGGAATCCCCAGCTCCTCCCAGATGCGCCGGGCCACCTGCCGGGAAAGCTCCACGCACTCCTCCACGGTCACGTCCATGGTGGGCACAAAGGGGATCACGTCCGTGGCCCCCATCCGGGGATGAGCGCCCTGGTGTTTGGTCATGTCGATGACCTCCATGGCCCGCTTGGCCAGCCGGAACGCCGCCTCGCCGATGCCCTCCGGGGACCCCACCAGCGTGAACACGCACCGGTTATGGGTGCCGTCGGACTGCACGTCCAACACCGTGCACCCGGCCACGGCCTGGGCAGTCTCCACCAGGGCGTTGAAGGCGGCCTCGTCCCGCTCCCGGCTGACGCTGAAATTGGGGATGCATTCCACAAGCTTCATCATATGTTTTTTCCTCCCTATTCTCTCTTTTTATGCGCTTCCCGGGACGGGGCCCACAGGCCCCGCCCTGGGGGAAATTTACTGCAATTCTCCGCAGACGGCTTCCGCCGCCCGGGAAATGGCGTGGGCCTTCACCAGCTCATCCGCCTGCACCATCAGCGGGTGCATCACCACGTCCTGGTCCACCGGCGGAATCGCCTGGCGGATGCGGTCGTACACCGCCCGGGTGGCCGGGGACAGTCCGTCCTCGCCCCGCAGCCACGCCGCCTGGGCCCCGGCAAACAGCTCGATGCCCAGCACCTTCTGGCTGTTGTCCAGGATCATCAGCGCCTTCCGGGCGGCGGTGGTGCCCATGCTGACGTGGTCCTCCTGGTTGGCCGACGACGGGATGGAGTCCACCGATGCCGGATGGGCGTATACCTTGCTCTCCGACACCATGGACGCTGCGGCGTACTGGGCGATCATGAAGCCCGAGTGCACCCCGCCGTGTCTGGTCAGGAAGGCCGGCAGCCCCTCGGACAGGGCCGGATTCACCAGCCGCTCCAGCCGCCGCTCCGACACGTTGGCGTATTCCGCCAGGGCGATGCCCAGAAAGTCCATGGCCAGGGCCACCGGCTGCCCGTGGAAATTGCCGCCGGAGATGGCCTCATCCTCCTCCGGGAAGATCAGGGGGTTGTCGGTGACGGCGTTGATCTCCCGGCTTACCACGCCCCACACATAGCCGATGGCGTCCCGGCTGGCCCCGTGAATCTGGGGCGTGCAGCGGATGGCGTAGGCGTCCTGCACCTTGTCCGGATTCAGGTCGAAGGACAGCCCGCTGCCCTCCAGCAGCCGCCGCAGGTTCTCCGCCGTGGTGATCTGCCCCGGCTGGCCCCGCAGGGCGTGCACCTTGGGATCGAAGGCCTTCCGGATGCCGTGCAGGGCCTGGCAGGTCATGGCGGCGGCGATGTCCGCCGTTTTGGCCAGGTCCCGGGCGTCATACACCGCCTGGCAGGCGATGGCCGTCATGATCTGGGTGCCGTTGATCAGGGCCAGGCCCTCCTTGGCGGCCAGCTGGATGGTGTCGATGCCGGCGGCGGCCATGGCCTCCCGGCCCGGCATCACCCGGCCCTGATACTCCGCCTCGCCCTCGCCCAGCATCACCAGCACCATGTGGGACAGGGGCGCCAGGTCGCCGCTGGCCCCCAGGGACCCCTTCTCCGGGATGATCGGATGGACCCCCCGGTTCAGCATCTGCAAAAGCGTCTCCATGGTGGACAGGCGGATGCCGGAATTGCCCCGGGCCAGGGCGTTCAGCCGCAGCAGCATAGCCGCCCGCACCACCCGGGTGTCCAGAGGCTCCCCCATTCCGCAGGCGTGGGAGATGATCAGATTCCTTTGTAGTTGGGCCGTCTCCTCCTCCGGCACAAACACCGTGGAGAACTTGCCGAACCCGGTGGTCAGGCCGTATACCACGGCCTTGTCCGCCAGCTTCCGGTCCACATAGGCCCGGGCGGCCCGAATCTTCTCCGCCGCCTCCGGCGCGATGGCCACCGTCTCCCCCTGCCGGGAGACGGCGATGACCTGTTCAATGGTCAGGTCGTGTCCGTTGATATAGATCATGTTCCGTTCCTCCTACTCTTCATGCACGATCCGTCCCTTCTTCATCACCGTGCCCACCAGGTTGCTGCCGAACCGATAGCACACATAGTCCAGGTCCGGCGCGTTCCACAGCAGCAGATCCGCCTGCTTCCCCGGCTCCACGGAGCCGATGGTCCCGGCCCGGCCGATGGCGGCGGCGGCGTTCAGCGTCACCGCCGTCAGCACCTCCTCCGGTGTCATCCGGTATTTCAGGCACGCGATGTTCATGGCCAGCTGCAGGCTGCTGCCGGGGCAGGACCCGGGATTGAAGTCCGTGGCCACCGCCACCGGCACCCCGGCCCCGATCATCTCCCGGGCCGGAGCATAGGCCGCCCCCAGATAGAAGCTGGTGGCCGGCAGACAGCACGCCACGGTGCCTCCCGCCGCCAGACTCCGGATCCCCTCCGGCGGGCATACGATCAGGTGCTCGGCGCTGATGGCCCCGATCTCTCCCGCCAGCTGGGAGCCGCCGATGGCGGCGATCTCGTCGGCGTGGACCTTGGGCCGCAGCCCGTGGGCCAGTCCCGCCTCCAGAATGGTCCGGCTCTCCCGGGCGGTGAACACGCCCTCCTCGCAGAACACGTCGCAGAACTCCGCCAGGCCCTCCCGGGCCGCGCAGGGGATCATCTCCCGGCACAGCAGGCGGATATAGTCCTCCCGCCGCTCCCGGTATTCCTCCGGCAGGGCGTGGGCCCCCATAAACGTGGCCGCCAGCTCCACTGGCTGCGTCTCGTTCAGCCGCCGGATCACCCGCAGCTGCTTGTATTCCTGCTCCGGCTCCAGGCCGTAGCCGCTTTTGGCCTCGCAGGTGGTCACGCCCATCCGCAGCATCTCCGCCAGGACCGCTTCCGCCTTGTGCGCCAGCTGCTCCTCCGACGCCGCCCGGGTGGCCCGGACGGTGGACAGAATGCCGCCTCCCTGGGCCAGAATGTCCAGATACGGCACGCCCCGGAGCTTCTGCCCCAGCTCATTCTGCCGCCACCCGCCGAAGATCAGGTGCGTATGGGCGTCCACCAGTCCCGGGGTCACCAGCCGTCCCCCGGCGTCGATGACCCGGTCGCCCTCCGCCGGAGCAGGGGTCCCCTGCCCCACGGCGGCAATGGTCTCGCCGCATAGCTCCACCCAGGCGTTCCGCAGCAGCGTCACGTCTCCCTGCTGCGTGCCCCGCCGGGCGGAATGGCCCCGGGGCGTGGCCAGCAGGCCGATGTTCGTAATGTAGGTACCCATGGTCCCTCCTTACCGGGTCCCGTGGAGCACGGCGGCGATGATGTCGTCGTCCTCCGGCGCGGCATAGGGCAGGGTGATATGATCCTGCCCCGCATACAGGCGGTTATACTCCATGGCCGTGGTGACGGCGTTGTCGTTCCGGGCCCAGCTGCGCCGGGCCACACCCACCATGGTGTCCCAGGGCATACTCATACGCAGGATGGTGTCCACCCGCTCCGAGCCGTCCAGCACCATGCCGAACCCGCCGTTGATGGACTTGCCGATGCCCACGCCGCCGCCGTTGTGCAGGGCGATAAGGCTCATGCCCCGGGCGGCGTTTCCGGCGTAGCACTGGGTGGCCATGTCCGCCATGATATTGGAGCCGTCCTTGATGTTGGAGGTCTCCCGGAAGGGGGAGTCCGTTCCCCCGGTGTCGTGGTGGTCCCGGCCCAGCATCACGGGGCCGATCTCGCCGTTGCGCACCATCTCGTTGAACTTCAGCGCGATGTTCATGCGCCCCATGGCGTCCTGATACAGGATGCGGCACTGGGTGCCCACCACCATGCGGTTGCGCTTGGCGTCCCGGACCCACACATAGTTGTCATAGTCCTGATACCGCCGGTTGTGGGCCAGGATATACTCCGCCGCTGCGGCGTCGGTCTTGTCCAGGTCCTCGCTGCGGCCGGACAGGCAGCACCACCGGAAGGGCCCGTAGCCGAAGTCGAACAGGCACGGCCCCAGAATGTCCTCCACATAGGAGGGGAACACGAACCCGTCCAGGTCGTTTTCGCCGTTGCGGCACACGTCCCGCACCCCCGCGTCAAACACGGCCTTCAGGAAGCTGTTGCCATAGTCGAAGAAATACGTCCCCCGGTCGTGGAACCGGCAGATCATCTCATAGTGCCGCCGCAGGGATTTGTCCACCAGCTTCCGGAACTTCTCCGGGTCGTGGTCCAGCATCTCCGTCCGCTGGGCGAAGGTCAGCCCCTGGGGGCAGTATCCGCCGTCATAGGGCACATGGCAGGAGGTCTGGTCGCTGAGCAGGTCCACGTGCACATCGTTTTTGTACAGGTATTCCAGCAGGTCCACCACGTTGCCGTGATAGGCGATGGCGCAGGGGGTCCGGTCCGCCAGGTGCCGCCGGGCCATGGCCAACGCCTCCTCCAGGCTGTCGGTGCGCCGGCTGACCCATCCCTGGGTATAGCGGGTCTCGATGCGGGAGTCGTCCACCTCTGCGATGATGGACACGGCCCCGGCGATCTCCGCCGCCTTGCCCTGGGCGCCGCTCATGCCGCCCAGGCCCGCCGACACGAACAGCCGCCCCGCCAGGTTCCCGTCGGCGGGGATCCCCAGCTTCAGCCGCCCGGCGTTGAGCAGGGTGTTGAAGGTCCCGTGGACGATGCCCTGGGGGCCGATATACATCCAGCCGCCGGCCGTCATCTGTCCATAGTTTGCCACGCCCAGGGCGGCGGCGCGATTGAAGTTCTTCTGGTCGTCAAAGGTCCCCACCATCAGGCCGTTGGTGATGATGCACCGGGGGGCCAGCTTATGGCTGTGGAACAGCCCCAGGGGGTGGCCGGACATGACCACCAGGGTCTGCTCGTCCGTCATGACCTCCAGATATTTCTTGATGAGCCGGTACTGCATCCAGTTCTGGCACACCTGCCCCGTCTCGCCGTAGGTCACCAGCTCATAGGGGTACAGGGCCACGTCAAAGTCCAGGTTGTTGTCGATCATCACCTGGAAGGCCTTGGCCTCGATGCAGCTGCCCTTGTATTGGTCAATGGGCTTGCCGTGCAGCTCCCCCTCCGGCCGGAAGCGATAGCCGTAGATCCGGCCGTGCTCCTCCAGCTCCCGGGCAAACTCCCGGGCCATCTGCAGATGGTGGTCCGGGTGGATATACCGCAGGGCGTTGCGGATGGCCAGGGCCTTGTCCGCCTCGGACAGATGCGCCTCCCGCCGGGGGGCCCGGCGGATCCCCTCCCGAAAGGCGGGGACCTTCGGCAGTTCATAGTCCAGCTTCACCGTCATCGCGTTGTCCACATCATAAAATGCCATATGCTGCCTCCTGTCTTGTATTACGATTATTCCAATTCAATATTATATTCGATTGCCGCAAATCTGTCAATTCATCGAAAAAAAGAATGGTTTTACCAATTCCTTTTGTGCTTTTTTATAATATTCCCTCAAAAGTTTCCTCCGGCTCACCTTCCCGGCCAAATCCGGAACCCCCGGCCCCCGCCGCTTTACTGCACTGCCGGGATGACCCCGCACTTTCGCGGATAAAATTTTTTCGTAATCATTTGTTACCGTCTTGTAATCGAATCGTTCTTGCATTTCCCCCGACGGTTTTCTACAATATAAAACAGAATTGATTTAGGGGGACCTTCTCATGAAAAAGAAAACCATTGCCGCCCTGGCCGCAGGGGGAGCCCTGCTGCTGGCCGCCGTTGTCATCGGCGTGCTGAGCCTGGTCCGGGGCTATTTTATTCTGCTGCCGCCCACCCATATGCAGCTCAACGGCCAGACGGAGGAGCACATCGCCGCCTTCGCCGCCTACACGGACCCCGGGGCCCGGCTGCTGCGGGGCGGCGATCCCACCGACGCCGCCGTCACCGTGGAGGGCCGGGTGAACACCGACGTCCCCGGGGACTATACCCTGACCTATCAGGCGAACTTCCGGGGCCGCAGCTACACCGCAAAGCGCCTGGTCCATGTGGAGGACCGGGAGGCCCCGGAGCTGGCCCTCACCGGCCAGGCGGAGGTCACCGTCTCCCGCTATGACCTGTTCCAGGACCCGGGAGCCACCGCCCGAGACCGCTGTGACGGCGACCTGACCGCCTCCATCCAGGTAACGGACAAAGCCTCCGGCGACGTCCACACCCTGACCTACACCGTTACCGACAAGGCCGGAAACGCCGCCACCGCCACCCGCCGGGTGACGGTCCGGGACATCGTGGCCCCGGTGATCACCCTGTCCGGCCAGCGGGAGCTGTTCGTTCCCCTGGGCGGCGCCTATCAGGAGCCGGGCTACACCGCCCAGGACGACGCCGACGGCGATCTGACCGCCTCCGTCACCCGGGCCGGTACCGTGAACACCGCCTCCCCCGGGGTCTATACCCTGACCTATACCGTCACCGACAAGGCCGGCAACACTGCCACCGCCACCCGGCAGGTGTCGGTGTATGAGAACTCCTCCGGCGGAAGCCCCGTGTACCTGACCTTCGACGACGGCCCCAGCGACCGGGTGACTCCCCGGGTGCTGGACACCCTGAAGGAGTATAACGTCCACGCCACCTTCTTCATCGTCAACTACGGGGAGTCCGGCAAGGCCCTGATCCGCCGGATGATCGACGAGGGCCACACCGTGGCCATCCACGGCTACTCCCACGATTACGCCGCCATTTATAAGAGCGACGAGGCCTTCATGCAGAACATCTACCGTCTGCGGGACCGGCTCCGTTCGGATTTCGGGTATGAAGCCGCCATCATCCGCTTCCCCGGCGGCAGTTCCAACACCGTCAGCCGCCAGTACAGCGTGGGCATCATGAGCCGTCTGGCCCAGCGGGTCCAGGCGGAGGGCTTCACCTATTTTGACCGGAATGTGTCCAGCGGCGATGCCGCCGGTACCCCCGCCTCCTCCGGCCAGATCTATAACAACGTCACCTCCGCCCTGCGCCATGGCCGCAGCAACGTGGTGCTGATGCACGACGCCGGGGCCAAGGGCACCACCGCCGACGCCCTGCCGGATATCATCCGCTACTGCCTGGCCAATGGCTACAGCATCCAGCCCATCACTCCCGCCACCAAGCCCGTCCACCACGGCATCGCCAACTGAATACGCCAGGAGCCCAGCTGTCGATTGATGCACAGCCGGGCTCCCGGACATTCTTCGGCAAAGCTCCCAAAAACAGCGCTTTCAGTCTGTTAAATCCTCCAAATATGCAATTCCCGCGTAAACGTGCGTTGCAGAATGGATGGTGCGGTATTTACACTAGTAGAGGAGTGTCATCTGCTCCATCCAAGAACGGAGGCTTCACCATGAGAAACAGAATCAGGCTTTTTGGGGGGAAGAAAACGGAGATCTTCCACCTGGACAACCAGGTGGGGGCCATCGCCTTCATTCCCGTTCTCAACGTGATCTATTACCTTTTGACCCTGGTCACAGCCAGACAGCGCAGATTCGCCCTCTTTCTGGAGACCGTCCTTCTGCTGGCCATCGGCAGTCTGCTGATCCGCTTATCAACCGGGTGGCTCCTTGGCGCGGTGTTTGCACATGTTCTGACGTGCATCGGCATCGGCATCCAGCAGCAGCTGCTGGACGCCTCCCCCGACTCCCGGAAGAAGCTGGGATATGTCATTCTGTTTTCCGCAGTATTTGTGCTGGCCATGCTGGCGATCGCATTTGCAGGCCGGAATGCGCAGAACAAAATGCAGCCGGTCTGCCAGGAGGCCCTGGAGGCTCTGACCCAGCGGGACGCGGAACGCTGGCAGTCCTGCCTCCACCCCACCAAGGCGGCGGATGAGCTGCGGGACATGGACGCCTTTTTGTCCGAGCTGAGTATCCCCCTGCACGGCGATTGGCAGCTGGAGCGTATGACGGGCCACGAGACGGAGATATCGGACAAGGACCACTACACCACCGCCGAGTTTCGCGCATCGGCGGATGGCCGGACCTACCGGATCACGATCACCCACCTGCGCAGCTATGAAGGGTCCGGTATCGTGGACTTCACAATTCGCCCGGACTGAAATACCGTTGAAAAATGAATCCGCGCAGTGCACCGGCACATGAAGCCGGAGGATCACTGCCAAAAGCAGCGGCGGCACTTTCGTGCCGCCGCTGCGCTGTTCTTCTTATCGCTGAATATCCAGGTCCGCCGTCACCTGGTAATAGTCGCAGGCGTGGGCGGTATAGCCGGTGACATGGCTGCGGGAGATCATGTTCATCTCCAGGAAGGAGCAGAACACATAGGCGTTGTCGTCCAGAATGGCCTGCTGCAGCCGGACGGCCAGCTCACTCCGGCGGGCGGTGTCGAACTCTCCGGCCAGCCGGCTGACCATTCCGGTCACCTCCGCATTGTCATACCTGCCGAAGTTATAGCTCATCCCCGGCACACAGCAGGAGGTGAAGAAATACTGGGGGTCCCCGGAGGGGGCGGTGACCATGGCGGAGGCGTACACGTCCCAGCTGTTCATGTCCGCCAGGAACTCCCGGCGGTTGGCCGTGCAGTTGATGTCCACCTCCATGCCGATGTCCTTCAGGGTGGCCTGGGCGGACTCCGCCAGCAGGGGAAGCTCCTGGCGGCTGGGATAGGTCAGCCAGCGGACGGTCAGCTTCACGCCGTCCTTCTCCCGGATGCCGTCGCCGTCGGTATCCCGCCACCCGGCGGCCTCCAGCACCTGCCGCGCGCCCTCCGGGTCATAGCTCTCGGTGGTCACGTTTTCGCCGCCGAAGCCGGAAAAGCCGTCCGGGAAAGCGCCGGTGCCCACGACCCCGTGGCCGTCCAGCAGAGCCGTCACAAAGCCCTGCTTGTCAATGCCCATGGCGATGGCCTTGCGAACGGCGGGGTCCTGCATCACGGGGCTGGCCATGTTCATGGAGGCAAAGAAAGCCCGGGAGGTCTGGATGGCCGAGAACTGATAGTCGTCGTTTTCAAAGTTGGGATACGCCTCATAGGCCATGCCGTAGGCCGCGTCGATGTTCCCGGCCTGCAGGGCCGCCGACAGGGTGTCGCCGTCGGAGATGGTGCGGATGGTCAGCTTGTCCAGCTTGGGACTGCCGTTCCAGTAGTTTTCGTTTTTGGTGAGGGTCAGGTGGTCGTCCGTGACCAGCTCCTGCACCACATAGGGGCCGGTACCGGCCACGATGCCCTTCTCAAAGTCGCTGGCGTCCACGTCGATGATGCAGCCGTAGGGGTCCCCCAGATAGTTCATCAGGGCAGGATTGGGCTGACTGGTGACGATGGTCAGGGTCTGGCCCTCCGCCTGCATATCGGCGATCTTGGTATCGCCGGGGGCACGGTCGTGGTTTTCCAGCAGGTGCTCCAGGCACTGCTTCACCGCCGCCGCATCCATCTTCCGGCCGCTGGAGAAGGTGACATCGTCCTGCAGAACGATGGTCCAGGTCCGGTCGCCGTCGTTGCTCCAGGACTTGGCCAGCCACGGCTCCAGCTCCATGGAGTCCGTATACCGCACCAGGGTCTCGCCGATGCCGTAGCGGATGCAGGCCCAGCCGTTATAGGTCCGGTGGGGATCCACTGTCTCCTCCCAGTTTTCGGAGTTGAAGGTGGTGTCGCCGATGACCATGGCCTTCTCCCCGGTCTCCGGCGCGGTATTCCCGCAGCCGGCCAGAAGCGTCAGCACCAGGCTCAGGGCCGTCAGCAGCAGAAGCGCTCTTTTTCCTCTCATCTCTCTTGTTTCCTTTCTGTTTTTCTATATCACAGCACGCTGTCGATCAGGTGCCGGGTATACGCGTGCTGCGGGCGGCAGATCACCTCATCCGGCGTCCCCTGCTCCACGATTTCGCCCCGGTGCATCACCAGCACCCGGTGGCAGAACTGCTGCACCAGGGAGATGTCGTGGCAGATAAACAGGATGGCCAGGTCCCCCTCCAGGCCGCGCAGCAGGTCCAGGATCTCCTTCTGAACGGTGACGTCCAGGGCCGAGGTGGCCTCGTCGCAGATCAGCACCTTCGGCCCCATGGCCAGGGCCCGGGCGATGGCCGCCCGCTGGCACTGCCCGCCGCTGACCTCATGGGGATAGCGCCGGGCAAACTCCCCCGGCAGGCCGCAGCGCTCCATAAGGCGCACCGCCTCCTGCCGGGCCTCCCGGCGGGACAGGCCGCGCAGGCTCTCCCCCACCCCGTCCCCTAAGGTGCGGCGGGGGTCGAAGGACTCCGCCGGGGTCTGGAACACCATCTGTATCTTCCGGTACACCCGGCGCAGGTCCCGGCCGGTGACGGAGGTGATGTCCTCCCCGTCCAGGAGGATGCGCCCTCCGTCGGCGTCCAGCAGCCGGGTGATGAGGTTGGCCACGGTGGTTTTCCCGCTGCCGCTTTCGCCGATGATCCCCAGGCGCTCCCCGGGCCGCAGGTCGAAGCTGACGCCGTTTACGGCCGTCTGCTTCCCCTGTCCCGGGCGGGAGAAGGTTTTGGTCAGCTCCCGAACAGACAGGATCGGTTCCATTTCACGCCCTCCTCAGTTTCGGCACGGCCTCCAGCAGCCGCCGGGTATAGTCCGCCCGGGGCTGCCGCAGCACCTGCCGGGTCTCTCCGGCCTCCACAATCTCACCGCGGCGCATTACCAGCACCCGGTCCGCCATGGCGGCCACCAGCCCCAGATTGTGGGACACCAGCACCACGGCCGTTCCGAAGCTCTCCCGCACCAGAAGCAGCTCCTCCAGGACCTGCTTCTGGGCGGACACGTCCAGGGCAGCGGTAGGCTCATCCGCCAGCAGCACCCGGGGCCGCAGCAGCATGGCCGCCGCAATGCCCACCCGCTGCTGCATCCCGCCAGACAGCTCAAAGGGATAGCTATTCAGGATACGGGGGCCGTCCTCCAGGCCCAGCCGGTCCAGCAGCGCTCCGGCTTGCTGCCGGAAGGCCCTCTTATCCATCGGGCCGTGGGCCCGCATCATTTCGTATAGCTGATCTCCCACCCTGCGGACCGGGCAGAAGGCGCTGCCCGCACTCTGGAAGATCATGCCCAGCTCCGGGCCGTTCAGCCGCCGCCGGGCCCGGTGGGACAGGTCCGGAAGATTCTCCCCCCGATAGAGGATCTTTCCCCTGGTCACCAGGCCCCCGGGGCCCAGCAGACCCATGGCGGCCCGGAGCAGGGTGGATTTGCCGCAGCCGCTCTCCCCTACCACGCCCAGGATTTCCCCGGCGTGGAGGGTAAAGCTCACGCCGCGCACCGCCCGGACGCCGCCGTAGCACACGTCCGTCTGCCGGTATTCCAAAAGCGCCTCCATGGCCTCACCTCCCCCGGTTTTTGGGGTCCGCATAGTCCCGGACGGCGTCCCCCAGCAGATTGAAGATCATCACCGACACGAAAATGGCGATTCCCGGGGAAAAGGTGATCCACGGCGAGGTGGTCATCAGGCTGCGGGCATCGCTCATCATGCTGCCCCACTCGGCGATGGGAGGCTTGGCCCCCAGGCCCAGAAAGCTCAGGGCCGCCAGCTCCATCATCATGGTGCCGATATCCAGCACGGCCGTCACCAGAATGGGGCCCAGGATATTGGGCAGCATATGCCGCAGCAGAAGCCCCGCCGTGCCGCTGCCGGAGAGCCGCGCCGCCTGCATCCAGGGAGCCTCCCTTCGGGCCAGGGTCTGGCTGCGGGCCAGCCGGGCATATTTGGGCCAGGACACGGCGGCCAGCGCCAGAATGGCGTTGTGTAGCCCGCCCCCCAGGGCCCCGGCCACCGCCAGGGCGAACACCAGCCCGGGAAAGGCCAGGAATATATCGGATACGCGCATGAGCACCGTGTCCGCCCATCCGCCGAAAAAACCGCCGCAAAGGCCCACGGCGGTGCCGAGCACGGTGACCGCCGCCACCAGCAGCAGCGTGGAGAAAATGCTGGTGCGGCTCCCCACGATGACCCGGGACAGCATATCCCGGCCATAGCGGTCCGTCCCCAGCAGATGCTCCGCCGAGGGAGGGGCCTTGGCCTGGCTCAGGTCCTGCAAATAGGGGTCATAGGGGGTCAGATACGCGGAAAACGCCGAAAACAGAATCAGCAGCAGGGCCAGGATCCCGAAAATCACCAGCCGGGTTCTGACGCCGCGCCGGATGGATGGCTGTCTCATTCCCGGCTCACCCCCAGTCGGATCCGCGGGTCCAGCGCGTGGTATAAAAGGTCCGTGACCAGGTTCACCGCCACATAGATCACGGCCATCCACACCACATAGGCCTGGATCATGGGATAATCCCGCATGGTGATGGCGTCCACCGCCAGCTTGCCCACGCCGTCCCACTGGAAAATGCTCTCGATGATGGCCGTGCCCCCCAGCAGACTCCCTACGGACAGGGCCAGCAGGGTGAGGATGGTCAGCATGGCGCACCGGAGCACACTTCCGCGCAGAATGACTCCCTCCCGGACGCCCCGGGCCCGGGCGCCGGTGACGTAGTCCCGGTTCAGCTCCTCCAGCACGGCGGCCCGGACCTGGCGCATATACTTGGCGGACATGGCGATGGCCAGCGTCAGAGTGGGCAGAACGGCGCTGCGCAGGGAGGTCCCCTCCGACAGCACCGGCAGCAGCCTCCACCGGATGGAAAACACCTGCATCAGCAGCAGAGCCACGAAGAAATTGGGCAGGGCGTTGCCGATGAAGCTGCAAAACCGCAGGAAATAGTCCGTGAACCGGTCACGGCGCACGGCGGCCAGGATGCCCAGCGGCACCGACAGCAGCACCGTGGCCGCCACGGACAGGGCCGTCAGCAGCAGGGTGGCCGGCAGCTTGGACACGAAGGTGCCGAACACGTCCCGGCCGGACACATAGCTTGTGCCCATGTCGCCGGTCAGCAGCCCCCCCAGCCAGGAGAAATACTGGCTCAGAAACGGCCGGTCCAGTCCCAGCTCCGCCCGCTTGGCGTCGATGATCTCCTGGGACACCGCCCCCTTGTCGCCGTACAGCTCGGTGATGGCGTCACTTCCGGCCAGGCGCATCATGGCGAAGGACAGAAACGTGACGCCCAGCAGCACCGGGATCAGCTGCAGCAGGCGCTTGAGAATGTATCGCCTCATGCCGCCACCTTACTGCGGCAGGGGACACTTCCGGGCCTCCACCAGGAACATGGGGGTGGAGGCGTTGTTGATCCGCTCCTCCCTGGTCCAGACCTGCCGCCAGATCTCGGTGTCCGCCGCCGCCTGCAGCCCCAGGCCCCGCAGGACCCCCAGGTCCCAGCCCGGCCGCATACGGGCCGACAGCGGTGCCTGCCGGGCGATGGCCTCCATGGCGGACACATCCGTTCCCGCCGTCTCGTCCCGGACGTCGGAGGCCCACAGGTTCTCCCGGTCCCGGGCATGGGCCTGCTCCGCCCCCCGGTCCCACAGATAGCGGTACCAGTTGGCGTCGAAGTTCAGCAGCACCCCGCCGGGCTTCAGCACCCGGGACCACTGGCCATAGGCCCGCTCCGGGTCCCGGAGGTTCCAGGTCACGTTCCGGGTGACTACCACGTCGAAGGAGTCCGCCGGAAAGGTCAGCTCCTCGGCGTTCATCTGCCGGAAGCGGATGCACCCGGCCAGAGCCCCGGCGTTGCGCCGGGCCTCCTCCAGCATGGAGGCCGTGTAGTCCACCGCCGTCACCTGATAGCCCAGCTCCGCCAGAATGATGGCAAAAAAGCCCGGCCCGGTGCCCACGTCCAGCACCCGGATCTCATCCGGGCGCTTCCCGGGGTGGTTTCCGGCGATTTTCCCGGCGATCACGCCCCGCCACACGGCCTTCTGATCGGTGGCCAGCTCCTCCCGGTTGACGGCGGAGTAGCCGGAGGCCCGATGGGTCCAGTAGTGGATATTTTCTTCCTCATAGGTGGCAAATGTACGCATAATGTGCTCCTCTCTTTCCGTCAGGGCTTCCGGGCCGCAATGCCGAACATGGGCGCGTGCTCCAGGTCCAGGGGCCCCAGAATCCGCCGCCCCACCCGGGTGTCCACCCGGCAGTCCGCAAAGCCGATGCCCTCCAGCACCTCCCGGTCCCAGGCCGGGCGGGCCCGGCCCACGTCCATGGTCAGGGTGATCTCGTCGTTTTCCCGCTGCAGCCGGTCGGTCATGCCCACATGGCCATAGGGGCTGTCCGCCGGCACCCGGCGGTTCTGGGTGCTGCGGCTGCGGACGTTGGCGGCGTAGTCCGCGTCAAAGTTCAGCAGCACCCCGCCGGGCTTCAGCACCCGGGACCACTGGCCATAGGCCC
>ENA-OZGD01000009-OZGD01000009.1-human-gut-metagenome-genome-assembly--contig:-NODE-9-length-106988-cov-20.944741_pt1 | contig 106988 bp, 134 predicted proteins | sample MGYA00244653_ERZ653652 | MGnify/ENA primary metagenome ERZ653652 (study PRJEB26926, sample SAMN06164983) | human gut metagenome | biome: ENVO:00009003; feature: ENVO:2100002; material: ENVO:00002003... | reverse complement strand
GTCCAGACATAAACCATGCGTCCACCATAGCATCATTGAAGGGTGGAATAGGAGGACCAGCCTTGCCAGCCCTCCTGTTAAACAAAAGACTTGTACCGACCCCAATCATAACCCTATATTGAATTGTGCAGTAGTACCGTCAACAAATACCTTATCAATAAGATAAGGCATAGGAGAACCCATATAAGCGGAAACCTCAGTTTCACTAATAGTATAAGTATCTGGACCCGGCTCACCGATAAGGTGTACTTTGACAGTACCACTCGTCAACGGAATAATAAGAAACGCCCTTTTGTCATCGGGAACCAAGGTGTACTTTGACAGTACCACATCTTCGGCTGGTGTGCCGACCTCGAAAGCGCGTGAAATCGCTGTTATACTCTCAAAACCCTTGTTATTTGCTATGCTTACTTTAGTAGGATACATAATTATTTCAATTTAAATTTACAAATGATAAAAATACGAAATTTGAAAAATCGCATCTACAGCATACTGTAGTATCGATTGCCCTATAAGGGAGAATACTTTCTGTATATAGTAAAATATATTTACGCTGTGAATAGCGTCACTTTCTTGCCGTTGCACAAGTCCATAACATCTACATGCAGCCAGTTAACACCGTCTTCCAATCTGATAGGATAGGGGAGTTTGTCGGAATCGTCCATAATGATTTTTCGTGCCGCCTCTGCTTCCATTCCAGACACTGTAATATCAAATGCGCGACCAAAAACGTGACCGCTCATATACGGCTTTTCAAGCATCGTTTTTTCCTTGCATATAATGCACACATTGCATCTCAGACCTCTTTGCGAATAACTACCTCCGCTCTTCCAGTTGTTGATAATGAAGGGCTTGCATATGATTTCTTCCCTCAATACAAGGAGCGTCTCCAGTGCTTCGGTTGTAAAAAAGCTCCATATCTGCGATTCTGAATACTTGTTATACACGTGGGGGCATACAAGTTCGGGAAGCGTGAAATACTTCCCCAGTCTTCTGATAATCTCTTTTCTTTCCATAATGATACAAAATTTGAATAAAAATAGGGGTTGCAGCTATCTGAACCAGGCTTTCACCCCCAGCCATAACAGACTTGCAACCCCTACCGCCTTTGTTAACCTTTAAATACAACTGCGATACAACCTTACCAGTTATCTATCACGTCAACAAAGATAGTGTTTTTATCTCAAAAACGAGCTAAAGTTCAGAAAATAATCGCTCGTACTCCTTCAATTCCTTTTCCATGCTTTCTTTTATCATCGGGAGATAGGTTTTCGCTATATCCTCATTAATACGGAAATAGGAATCGTAATGGTTTGTTACCAGCATCAACCCTTCTATTTCAAAATTGGAAATATGGGTTATTTCGATTTTCAGATTTTCGATTTTATTTTGAAGCCTATTTGCTTCTTCTAATTTCGACTTGTCCATAACTCATTGATAATAAAGCCCCATTTCGGGGCTTTTGTGAAAATAATAAGTATACCGAAAGAATTATCCGATAATTTCCGCGTCACTCTCCGGCTCGTATTCCTTCTTTTCTTTTTCTTGAATAGGGGCGTTCTTCCACTGGTCTATGAAATGTTCGATTACACGACGTCCATCAGTCACAACCTTTTCCAGTTTCTCGTCCGGTTCCAACAATTCATCTGCCATTGCTGCGGCTATGTGCTTTGCCTTCATTACCTCTTCCACAAGGTTGCTTTCTATCAGTTCACCCAGGCTTTTCTTTGTCAGCAGGTTGAATGTCAATCCCTCGATAATCTGCTTTCTCTTTGACATAGCGTTCAGCATAGCATTCATACGGGGCGCGAATTGTTCGGGCTTCATGTTCTCGAAGCTCTTGTCATCAAATCCCTCGAACTTTTCTGCCGCCATGAATGCTACCTCGTATTCCTTTGGTGTCATTACCACGCCTGCCTGCAAACACTCTGTGCAGAATAGGATAAACTTCACGTTGTTTCTCAAATCCTTTTCCATAATCGATTATATTTTAATATATTAGGGTTATTCCGTTGTCTTGTATGTCTTCCCGGTCTTTACATCCTTCCATGTTATCACGATGTCCTTTCCTGCACTGACACACACCAGTTCTACACGTACCATATTGCCGTTCTCGTCCTTTATATAGTGTTTCGGTTCATGGTCCTTGTCATATTCCTGGTATTTCCTTACAAACGTGTCATAGTCTATCGTCTCCGCATTCCCCTTTTCGTCCATGATATGGATATATAGGGAGACTGTGTTGCCGTTGTCTATGTTTGACGTGGTCATGTATGACATCCTCAGTCCGTCCAGCGCTTCGAATACTTCCGTTATCTTCAGCGTATAGTCCGGATACTTCTTTATGCAGGACGTTAGGTCTATATGCTTGTCCCTCAGATACTCCTTGAATTCCTTTTCTCTTTTCATGATGTTGTTTTTATGATTGTTCCACGTTTTACAATGATACAATAACCGTTCCAGGACCATTCCACACGACATATTGTCCGTTATATATCCTTTCCTTTACAGTAAATTGAATAATTATAGCCAACGGTTTATATTAGGTTAAAAATAGGGTCAGACATACACCTTTCCTCTATGGTCTTGTATCATGTTCTTTTCCCGGTTATTTGTATCACTGGCAGCCTTTTCTTGATATCCTTCATTACCATTGTAACAAATGTATAACGGGTTAATGATAAAATATGGTCTGTAGGGTATCGTAGGGCTGTTTTCTCTTTTTATTCCTCCTTGTATATCCCGGTCACCATCCCCTCTTCATCCGTTATGAATAGGGTCTTGTGCTCCTTTGATTCATATACCCTTTCCGACAGCCTGCTTACCGGGTATGTGTTGCTGTTGCTGTCCTTGATGGTGTACATTATTTTGTTTCCTTTGTTGAAATCCGGTTCCTTTAGCTGCTTCTTGTTGTCCTCCGTTACCCATTTGTTGCACATGTATAGGATGTACACCGCTTTCCGAAATACATAGAAATCGTTCTCATCTATCATTACCTTTTCATTGTACCCATATCCGATTGAATATACCCTTCTTTGTATGTTGTATATCTTATGTAGGGGTTTTGTTAGGGTGTTGGTAAGGTAGGATTCTACTTCATTAATCATTATTTCCGTATCTTTCTTTTCCTTGACCTCAACCATTGTTTCCTCGTTTATGAAAGGGTCTAATACATCAATCATATTGGACATCAATTCTGTAATGAACTGCCTTGCTGAATGCCTTACACATGGTATGTTGTCTCCTTCTTCTATGAGTATCGTATCTTTTCCCTCTTTCTGGACTGCATTCATGCCGAGTTCCATTATACACTGTATTACTGTACTCATATCGGTTCCCTTGATTATATACGTGTCCCCGTACTTCTGCTTTAGCTTGTATATGGCAATGTTCATCCTCTGTTCAAACATCTTTGTCTCCTTCTCTTCTCTTCCTTCTATCTCATTGTAGAAATCATTCAAGAATTGTTCCACGTGGAACAATGGACTTTTTGCCGTCTGTTCTCCTATCAATATAGAAGTAATCTGTTTTGATTTAGAGGCTGTTAAGTCCATTAAATCGCAAATATTGAATACTTTCTTGATACTGTTTTCTGTACAGCACACCAGAACACTGTTATCGTACTTTTTCTGGAATTCTTCCTTATCCATAACCTTTTTATTTTTAAGTTTTGTAAAATATCTATATTGGAAATCAAAGAGATAGGGGTTACTCTGATTTTCACCCCTTCTTTCCGTACTCTTAATAATTCGCAACCTTTTGACGGGTATTGGCTATGAAAGTCTTGTTGTTCCCGGCAAGTTTTATCGGGCCGAGATTCTCCCAGTCACCGTTTGCCCAGGTTTTCGTTATGCAGGAATCTATATACTTGTCCATATTCTCCTTAATCAGTTTCTTTGCAGGTGCCAAGGAATGGAAGGTGAACATTACGCTTGTTTTTTGGCAGTCTACATCGTGTTCCCACTTTTTCAATTTCTTGTTGAATCTGTCACCCTTGTACTTTACTGTCACGGGTTCACTGAAATATACTGTATAGGTCTTCATTTTGTTTTGATTTTTTAGATGTTATTGGTTATCTGTAATATTGTTCTTTTGCTGCTTTCGCTATCGCTTCTCCGTATTCTTCCGGGCTTGCCAGGTATGGTATTTTGAAAAGTTCCGATACAAGTTCGAGTTTTTCCTTGTTTGTCATTCTCTTTGCTATGTCCTTTACGAGAGTTACTCCGTTCATGTCTACATATTCCTTGTATGCTTCATGGAGTTCTCCGCGTTCGTCCAAATCGTCGATTATTCTTCTTGTAGGAATACATCTCATTATCTCTCTGATATACACGTGGTAGTCTTCACTTTCTTTTATCACTTTGAAGATAGGTTCAAATGAATTCATGTCTATAAAATCCATCACCTTTTCTGCGATTTTCTTTCCTTCCAGTTTTACTTTAGAGCTTGCCATAATTTTTGTTTTTACTTGTTTGACCTTGTTTCCTTATCACATTGCAAATATAGGTACTTAATCAGACATACGCAAGTGCTTATGTCATTTTAACATAAGATTAACATATCAAAGGATATAATAAAAGCCAGCTATTTATCACAAACCGCTGGCTGTCAATTAGATATTAACTACTAATACTCAAAAAATGAACATAAAGTTTTTCGTTTGATTCTAAATCTCGTAGTCCACATCCCATGTTATCGAATCCAAAGATACGAATTTATATCCGGTTTCTTCTTCCAGGACTGACTTTATTTTCTCCATCTCCTTGTCTGTAGGTGGAACCTGCATTACTTCCATGTCCATAGGTACATGCACCTGCGTAGTCACATCCTCATTCATTTTCATTGTTGCGATTGCTATTATCATACTCTTATATATTATAGGGTTAATTAATCATTATATTCTTCCGGTATCGGTTCTTCCTGCATCCATTTCACGTACATTCTTTCCATACAAATGTCAATTTCTTTTAATGCTTGTTGTTCGGTCAGACCATATTCTTTTGTAAGTCTTTCCATCATGCACTTTATAACTTCTTCAACATATATCTTTACCATAATTATTTGATTTTTAATTGTTTAAAATAGGTGTACTATCTATCGCAGACCGTACACCACATGAATTTTGAAAATCATAAATTAACTAAAAGTCAAAACAAAATGTAATTATTTCTTTCCGATTTCCACGCCCTTCATCTGTCGCAGACGGTTAAGAAGCCGTTCCCTGGTCTTTGATTTGGGCGGTTCTTCGATTATTTCTGCCTCGACTATTTCGGGTGCCATCTCTTCGACAAACTTCTTGTTTCCCTCCTTTATTTCTCCCCAGTCATACGTTTTTATGAGTGCTCCAGGAAGCATCACCTTTTCGGAACCCAATACCGGGTTGCTTGCAAATCCGTTGAAGTCCTTGTAATAGGAGGTGCAAAGCTGGTGCATCAGTATTTCGGGTCTTATTCCCGATTTTGCGGCTACCATACCCACTATTAGACTGTTTACGGGAATGTCTCGCATTACGCGGCTTATATTCTCTTCACCATGCAGGGTTGCGTTTATATCTATTTTCCCGTCAACTGTAAGTTTAATTTCATTACCTTTTACTTCCTTCCGTGCGGCTTCCAACAAAGCGCGTATTTCCTTTAGGATATTGAGTGCACTCCCTACGTTTCCTTTGCTCCAGAACTCTTCATATTTGAGCTGCAAGTCTGTCATACAGTCATTTATGATTTCCAGTCTTCCGGCTTCCGTCGCCACCTTATAGCGGTCAGAACGCATCACGTACTTGCTTTGCCTTGCCTCTATGAGTGATTTGTGGTTGTTGAAGAATTTTACCAAATCTTCTTCTCCCAGCGAATAACCTTCCTTTTTGCGTATAATCTTTATTATATCTTTGGGGTTGTGCATGGAACCGAACAAGTCCAGAAGCATAGGTGTTAGCTTTGCAAGCGCCTTTGCCTTGTCGTTATGCAGGTCAAAGGCATGGAAATACTCGCTCTTTACCTTGTGGAATTTAGCCAATAAAGGCAACATCACATTTGTACGAATTTCTGTAGCGTCGTTTATTGCTTCCTGGGATGCTCCGCGTTTCGCCATGATACCCTTTATGTTGACAAGCTTTAGGTCTATCACATAGGTATAACCTTCGTTCCCCTCATACTGCATAAAACGGTCTGGGTGTTCGTCAAGCTCCCTTCTTACCATCTCATAGGCTACATATTTATCCTGCATGTAGGGAGATGCAATCAGCACGAAATCGGGCGCATCTTTTAGAATGTCCTCTTTAGTATATTCTATCTTTTTTGCCATATATAGAAGTTTTACCCACAAAGGTAAGTTTTAATAGGGAAATAAGCAATAGTTTATTTGCCAAATTAATACCATGTACACGAAACCAAAACTTCTTCCTTTTCCTGTTCAACAAATGAAACCTCCGGTTCCACATTTTCACTGATTGTTGATTCAAACCATAGCATTTCTTCCAGCTTCGCTGTCATATCCGGTTCCATAAATCTTTCTTTGTTCTCCATAATATCTTTCTATTTCCTTTTCTGCTGATGTAATTTCCCACGGCTGTAGCAACAAGTCCATTTTTATAACCTTGCATTGAGGAAGCCATACTCTGTCATTGTTGTACTTGACATTCTGCACCGCATGCACATCCACCTCTACCAAATAGCGGTTCTCCTTTCCAATAACAACGGGTTCAAAGTTGACGGCATAGCATGCCATCTTATGTACAAAATCTCCCTTATCCTTGTATTCAAGCACGAAATTGCAAATAAAACCGTCGTTGTTGTCGTTATAAGTCTTCGTAACCTTCTTTTGATAGAGGTAAGCGATTATTTTCTGTATCATATATCCCAGTCCTTTAGCGCCATTTCCAGGCATTGACTTATGCTTAACTTCGGGTCTTCCTTTAGGTATTCAAGTGCTGTAACAGCTACTTCCGGTTCAAGTCCGTATCTACTTGCCTTTATCATGCACTCTAACCAATAGGTTCTTTCTTCTGTGTAGGTCATTCTTTACCCTCCTTATTCTTTTCTACAAGTTCCAAATTTTGAGGTATGAACGCGCGTTGTTCACCGTCTATCTTCAAGTGATAATAGCGGTTGCCTTCCGTTCCGCATATACTTGCTACTTCCGTAATCTGCCCAATTAACATCATGTTGGAACAATGGAGTATTCGTACCTTGTCGCCTACTCCAAATTTTTTAGTTTTCATACTTCTTTTTCTACTTTATAGTTAAACGCTTCCAAGAATGCCTCTACTACCATCTTGTTAAGTATTGCTTCTCCCTGGTGTGTATAAATAGGGATAAGATGATGTTTCCGGCACCACATATCCATCATCTTAGATTCCGCAAACTGCCACAGAAGCTTTTCATAGCTTTCTTCTGTGTGCACCTGGGTTTCTCCTTTAGGGTTGGTTATTCGTATCATAGTATTGTAATTGTTTAGCTTCTTTTCTTATCGCAATGCAAAAATAAGATTATGTTATGACATACGCAACTGCTTATGTAGTTTTAACACTGTTTTAACATATCAGTCCTTTTCCACATATTCGATTATAGGAGTTTCCTCTACCTTCGTCAGTCTGCATTCACCCACAAGGTCTTGCATGTATTCCAACGCTTTAGTAGAGGCTTTTATAAAGTCCTCATGCTGTTGCAATACAACCATCTTATATTGCCTTATCTTTCCGGATATGGTAGCCTCGCTATATACGCCCGTGCACTTGTACCATCGTCCCCCGTGCTTATCGTTGCGCTGCACCGAATCTATAACAACCTCCTTAATAGGAGATATGGCAAAGTCCGCGTCTATATTGAACATCCCGTATTCGGTTGCCATTGTTTCGGCATCCATGTAATTTTCCGCTTGTACCGCTATGACATCGACAAACTTTTTATAAGCTCCACTTGTCGAATTCGGGTCGGGTGCCATGTAGGTAAACGTGCACTCGAATATCATTCTTTCGCCTCCTCTTTCTGTTTGGGACAAAGCACACATATAGGCACAGCCGGATATTGGCATACAAGCGGAATACAAGCCGTTTCCGCGTTCTTGTTCTTTCCTCTTATCCTTCTTACCAAATCATCGAATTCTTCCTTCTCCACGAAAAGATATAGAGGATGTACCTTGTAATCCTTGTCCTTCTGTATCATGATTTTTTGCTGTTCCATATGGATGTTAAGCATTTCTTGTGTAGGCAGGTATTCTTCCAGTCCTGTTACCTTGTTGGCGCATATAAGTGATACACTCTTTCCCGGTTCAAGTACGGGGATATACATTTTTTGCTTTTTCATAACTTCAAGTATTTACCTTTGTCAATTCTTTTTACTTCTCCTTTACTCATTTTCTTTAATAGGAAGTGGTCTATTCCACTTCTTACGGAACCGGGGTGGAAATCCTTTATCTTTGAGATAAATTCAATCCGGCAAAATTCCGTGCCCGGTTTCATGCGCTTGAATTCACGGTCTATTTCCGTATATACGGTCTTCTTTGGTTCGTCGTTAAACATTGCAATATACAAGCTCCTTTCTTGCTCTTGTTATGGCTACAAACAATAAACATTTTTCATTATACAGCGCTTCTTCTGTGTTCGCATACTTGCTGGGAATCAAACTCCTGTTCAGCAAGAAAACACGGTCTGCTTCCAGTCCTTTAGACTTGTGGATAGTGGATAATACGATACCTTCCGTATCGTCCTTATATATCTCCTTTATATTGTCTTCCAACTTCTTCATATCGCCCCAATTCTTGTAAAGTATTTTTAAAATAGTGCACTTTTCCAGAAACGCCACATAAGAAGGGTTATTCTTTGCCTGGATATCGGTAAGTCCGCGTTCTTTCAGTTCGGAAATTTTCTTCTCGCACATTGCATCAAGGTCTTCAATGTATTTTATCTTATCCACAAGTGCTACAAGTGCATCTCCGTATTCCTTGCCTTTGATTGTCGCTTTCTTTCCCATTTCTAACAAATAGAGAAAGACAGTTGCCAAAGGCAGATTGTTCCGGCATAGGATAAAATCCCCGTTTTCCGCTTCGTCGAACTCTCCTTTTCTTACAACCCCGTCTATCACATTAGGTGCGGCAACAATCCCGTTATCAAAAACTTTTCTCGCTTCTTCGACTATGTTCTTGCCGCATCTATATGTAATGTCCAACGGTAATACTATGGTGTTTGGATAAGATTGCAAGGACTTGAAAACCTCTAAAGAACTCCCTTGGAAACCGTATATACATTGCCGGGAATCCCCGACAACTACAAATCGACCGCTTTTCTTTATATAACGTAAAGCAAACTCTTTTTGTAAGGTATTCGCATCTTGTTGTTCGTCCAAGGTAACAATATCATATTTAGGAAAGTCTTCACTATCAAGTAGTTGGTAAGGGAAATAAAGCATATCCGTAAAATCAATGTTAATTTCTTTTACTGAATTTATCTTCTTCATTTCCTTGTGCCAAGCATTTCTAATCTGCTCCATGTCCCCTACCATACGTTCCTGGAATTCGATATTCTTTTCAATGCAGATACCCGGTATTTCCTTTTCGTAATCCGTAATAAGATTGACCCTTATGTAATTCCATATTATCTGTATCTCGAATAGGTATCGAATCTGTTGCTTCACGTCCATATCCTTTGTTTCAAGAATTTTCTTCCCGATAACAAAGCATTTATTCTCGTTGATTTTCGGCTTTATACGGAAATTGGAAAGCAATACACGCAAACCTTTAGAGTGAAAAGTGTTTACATCTATATGAGACGGCAAACGTTTCCTCAATTCTTCCGCAATGCTTTTGTTGAATGCCATAAACAGAACCTTTTTATTAGGTGGTGTCCGTCTGCAACACTCCACTATACAAGTTGTCTTGCTGCTGCCTGCCGTTGCTTCTATGGCAATGTTCTTTCGTGTGTTCTCGTATGCGTCGAAAATGGCTAACTGTCTGTCACTCCATTTCATTTTGTAAAGTAGGTTAACTGGTTGATGTAATCGACCAATGATTTATAGTCTTTTTCGCGTTTCATGTCCATTTTCTTTTTAATTACGCTCAGAACATCACCGAATTCTATGTTATTGTAGAAAACAGTCCTGTTGTAGTCTATTTTGTTTACCACCCATATGTCTACATCCACATCTTTTATTCTTATACAATATAGAGGGGCTGTTTCTACATATTCGGAAAGGATGTCGCTTTTCATGTCCTTGTTTATCCTTGCCATCGTACTTAGAGCACGCAGAGAATCGCCACTTATCCCTTCTATCTCTATATCCAGGTCGTGCGGTTCCACATTGAAACCATGTACATACATAGCCATGCTTCCACCAACAACCATACGTTTACACTGCAAACTGTTCTTTAATACGTTCAAAACTTTAAACAATTTGTTAACTTTCTCTTCTTTAGTAAAAACAAAATCCTCATTCATAATTCTATTATTTTATCAAGTTCGTAATTATCAAAATTCTTATAATCTGCCAGCATATCGGCTACATGGTTCCCGTATATTATAGGGTTGTTTACATCTTTTTCGTGTCCCCGTACTTTCATGAAACGCACGACCATCCGTCTACGCTCGCCCAGCTCTTGTTTTATCTTTTCTATAATATCCTTGTTTACCGTCGGTCTTAATTCCGGGTCTGTCATACAGCTAACCGCATACTGGCTGTCGCTCCATATCGTAACCTTTAGAGGCACGTCCTTTTTCATGCTCTGCACGGCATGCAATATCGCCCTTAGTTCACATCTGCTTATAGTGGTGTCGCTATACCCTTTGGAGATAAAGTATTCCTTTCCTTCTTCCTGGATATACACACCGCAACCGCCAAGACGTGACTTCCATTCACAACTGCCGTCGGTAAATATTGTTATTTCTTTTCTTTCCATTCTTTCAACTTCTTTATCAGTGCAATGTCCATCGAATCGTCACGGCTTACCTGTACGTCAATACCCTTGTTGACTGCATCCGTTACCTTTATTTTTCCGTCCAATAATTCGCGTATCTGCGTGTCTATTGTGTCACTGGACAGCAAAAAATAGACGTTCATAGTCTGCGTTTGCCCCATGCGGTCTATACGTCCTGTCGCCTGCTCCAGTTCTGCCGGACGTTGCGGCAATTCGAGAAACGACATATTGTAACAATATTTCTGCAATCCGTCTATACCCGTGGATAATGATGCAATGTTGGCAAAAAGGAATGTCTTTTCTTTCTTCCATGTTTCAACCTTTCGCATCTTCTCTTCCGTGCTGTATTTCCCGGTCACTACCTCACTGTTCTTGAACTCCTTTCCAAGCCTTTCCAGTATGTCGGTCGTGATACCAAATACTATCATTTTCTCGTCCTCGTTCGCTTCGCTCCATTCCTTCAAAAACTGGACAATGAACTTTATTTTCCCATTTATAGACAGCTTTTTCAATCCGGACAACCTTACAAGCTGCTCCGCACGTATGGCACGTTCTGCCGCCTCTATGTCAATATTAGCCAGCCATTCGATAAAATCCTTTTCTGCTTTCCTATATTCCTTTTTATTGGTTATCGGTACATTCACTGTCTGTTTGATTATAGGCGGCAATTCGTTCACCACGTCTCGCAATTCCTTCCGGAAATAACAATAATGTCTTATTATTTTATTTAGCTCCATCGTACACGAAGCCCCAGTACATACAAGTCCGAACCGCGTTTTCTTTGCAGCGCAATATCTGTAGAGATAATATAACGAATCCGGGAATATCTCTTTAAATCTTCCAAGAATTCGTAATATATTGATAAGCTCCTGGGGTCTGTTCATAATTGCCGTACCACTTAATCCTATGGTTTTTTCTGCATTCTCCACGATTTTTTGCACGCATTTAGAACGTATAGATTTCGGGTTTTTGCATAGATGTATTTCGTCGATTACCGCCAATCCCCATTTCTTGGTAAGCGAACGACTGTAACGAAGTTTTACTTCTTTCTTACCTTCTTCCTTTGCACTACGTTTGAAAAGATAGTCATAATTTATTACCGTAACATCCGCTTTCCAGTCCGTGTTGGTCTCGTCCTTTGAATCAATCACATGTACCGTTCTGTTAGGGTTGCACAGCTTCCATTCGTTGACCCAGCTTTGTTTTACCGTTGCCGGACAAACCACAATGCAGGGGAATAGGTTAAGCAATTCTGCCAGTGCTATAGACTGCCTCGTTTTCCCTACACCTGGTCCGCAACCATTAAGGCAATTCCCATGATTAACCATATAGGACACGCCCTCTATCTGATAATCTCTTAGATGTAGCGGTAATCCCAGGTAATCAAACATTTCTTTCAACTCCTTTTCGTTTACAAGGGGCTTGATTTCCTTTAGAGGTATTTCTATCTGTCTTTCCGGCTTTTCGTTCTTGAAGCCGTTTCCATCCAAGAAATATTTTAACAATAGAGATTTTTCTAAAGAAGGTTCAAAATACCACTCTTTCAAAGCCGGGTTATATTTGGCTCCGAAATCACGTTTCATTTTATTTACAAAATTGGCGTTATAATTAAAGCCAATATAAACGTAGTCCTTATCTCTATACCAATATCTCATTACTAAAAAATTTACAAAAATAAGAGGCTTATTTTCTCAAACCAGCCTCTCCCACTATGTCAAACAAACAAAAGAAACTCAATCAAACATTGAATTTTTCCTTAAATTTCTCAAACGTGAAAACGGGTATTCCGTATTGCTCCGCTTTCTTTTCCTTGATGGTTCCCAATCCTTTTTCCTTCACTACCAAGCATGTTGTTTTCTTGCTTACAGAAGAACCTATCTTATGCCCCATATCCGTCAATTTCTTTTCCGTGTCCGGTGAACGGAATCCGGTAAATACAACCGTCATTTGTCCTTCAAAGGTCTTTTCTTCCAGTCCGTAATAAGTTATAGGAATGTGTGCAGAATCATCGTCATTTACCCACCAATCTTCAATACCTAAAACAAATGCTAAAGCTGTATTAAATCCGACACCTTCAACTTTGTCTTCAATGTCAGCCGCCCAACTTTCATCACATTCTTTTGCAAAATCGGCTACATCTTTACAAGTATATAACTTTAATCCGTCAAGAATTTTTTGGCATGTCTTTTCGGCTATTACACCCCCAAATTTATTATAGGCTGTCAATAATTTTGCAAAGTTCGTACCTTTCTTTTTTAAGTTTTCAAACTGTCTTGACAGTACCTTTGCACCTACATTTCCTATGCCTTCAATCTTCTTAAGGTCTTCCTCTGATAATAGAAGAATGCTATCCGGTGTCTTGTAGCCAGCGTTAAACAGTTTCTTTATTGTCGGTTCTCCGAACTCTTCAAAACCTAAAGTGTTGAAAAAATATACACATTTGGCAAGCATTACACCGTCACAATTTTTGTTGAAACAAATCAAGTCCACATTGTTTCTGTCCATCTCCAAAGGTTTCCCACAAACGGGACACTTGTCGGGCAAACAACTTTTTAAAGTAGGCCAAGACACGGTAAATATATGTTTCGGTATCACATCACCGGAACGGCAAATAATGACACGTGAACCTGGCATAATAAAATTATCCTTTACATAACGGGCATTATATGCTGTACATTTGGAAACCGTAGCTCCGCACAATTCAACGGGTGTAATGTCAATTACCGGGGATAATCTACCGTCCTTGGAAATCTGCCATCTTACATTTTCTACCTCCGTTTCCTCTCTTTCCGACCAATCGGGGTTTTTATAGGCAATTGCATAACGTGGGTTGCCGTTCGGCAATCTTCCAAGCTCTTTTCTTATTTTCGCACTATCCACGTCGATAACAAGACCGTCGCATTTGTAATCATTCGTTATGCCCTTGAAAATATTGTCCATATATTCATTAAACATCTTTTCGCTATGTATGATTGATTCTACAAACGTTTCCACATAACGAACCTTTACTGCCGAATTATCATTCAAATAGGCGAGCATACTTACCTTGTCCCAATCCTCGTTGGAATACCCATATCTTATATACTGGATATTCCTGGCATTAACTGATACAGTAGGCGAATTGATGATACCAGCAACTGCGTTTCTTGCAGACTTATAACTTGTCTTTTTCTTTAATGTCAAGAAAGTGGAATTACGGAAAATGGCTTCTCCAAAAGTATAATATCCTTCCGTTCTTTTCACATCCTTAAATTCGTGGTTAATCATCTGTGTAAAATGAGAAGTGCAATTTTGCCCTACCTCACCGTCTCCACGCGTCCACGCCTTCTTATTATATTCATCCACACATAAAGAGATACCATCGAATTTAGGAGTAATAATCAATCTATCCATGTCTTTTAATCCACATGATTTTACCCACCTTACAATCTCGTCATAAGTTTTTACCTTTTCAAGACTGTACATCGGGATAGGTAACTTTTCTTTTCTTCCAGAAACCTCGTCATTGACCCCTTTCTTGAACCAATCTGCATTGGGGTTGACCTCATACAGTTGTTCTACCAGCGCGTCAAATTCCGTATCCGTTATTTCCGATTCGCCTCTACGATAGGCATTGTTATATTCTTTTATCTTTCCCTCCAATACTTTAGGGTCTAAATTCGACTTAACCATACTCTTTATAATTTTGAAAGTTCTGCACGCAATTTTTCTATATTGTCACATTCATTCCTCTTAACATCTTCTTTAGAAGTTTCCGTGAGAATAGCATACGCTTCTGGAAAATTATCTTTCAATTGTTTTGTTGTATTGATATTTTCAAGCGCGCATTTTGTCCGGTTTTTGATATTAGATGCTTTCCTGTCTAACTCAATCATTTTATTGACAAAAATTTTTGCTTCTATCGAATTTTTCAATTCTTCAAATTCTGTATCAGTTATAAACGAATATACAAAATAATTAACTTCAACATGGCTCACTATATTGTATATTCGTTCGCGTGTAAGACTTGACAGATAAATACAATCTCTGACTTTTACTGCATTAGGGTATTTATCCATAAATTCAATAACATCTTTTGGTAGATTTTTCTTGAAAAATTCGTCAGCAAATTTACCAAAATCTTCAAATTCTTTTTTTGACTGCTCTATAATAGGCTTGATTATACTTTTTGCAATCCTATCTTTTTCGTTAATTGTTAATCTTTCGCTTGCCATAACTAAAACTCGTTTTTCTTGTTAGCAATAAAGTAAATGTAATCGTCACTTCCGAACTTAAAATCCTTTCTCGGTCTTCCCTGTAACCGGGCATCTATTCCGATAGGGTTCAATTCAGACAACTGGAAAGTAAGGTGTTTAACGTCTTCCGTTATATCCACCGCTCCGCGCACTTCATTAAACGGGTTATCCCTTGTCTTTGTGGCAAAATTTTCCACCATAAAAACTTTATAGGTTCCCAAAAAGTTTACCGTTATGAACTTGTAGCCCGTGAGAGCTACAAGTGTCCATATATTTTCTATTAATTCGTTCATTATCCAAATTTTTTAAAGTCATTCACATAAACCAAATAGTCTTTCTCGTAAAACTTCCATCCGTCATACAACCTATCGAGATAATTTTTAATCATCCTCATGCAAGCGGCTTTCATATAGTTCTTTTTCTTATTTCTTTCGAGAAAGGCGTTCAATTCTTCGTAATTGTAACCGCCTTCTTCATTAAACAACTTTGAATCATCGTTGCTAAAATTTCTGATTTCGTTTATCTTCTCGTAAATGCTATTCTTAAGTTCTTCAAGTGATTTCATAACCTTATCTTTTTTGTTGTTTGACTTATCATCTCTTAATCTCACAATGCAAAGATAAGATTATGTTATGAGATACGCAAGTGCTTATGTCATTTTAACATAAGATTAACATATCACCCACCGAAAAAGTCCTTAGTCATTTTATCCCTTTTAGCCTTTATAATCTCGCTAATACCGTCTTTTTCAAGACCTTTCTTGTATCTATCTTTGAGAATAGAGGCTTTGTTTTCGTTGGACTGGGAGCCGAAAGAAGCGAACGCCACGTTTATATCACCTTCGCTTTCCGGCAATTCCTCACGATACCCCATCTGTTTTCCGCATACCTTGCAGTAAGGTATATTAATAGGTACGGTTCCCTTATCAGTATATTTGAACATCGGGCGTGTCTCTATAATTTCCTTCCCGAATTCCGTACATTCCTTGTTTTCACATTTCCAGTATATCATCTTTCTTTGTTTTTAACTGGCAATCCTTCCAATACCAAGGTTACACAATCTTCAAAGCTCATAACTTTTGCACCGTCTTCTTTCCATCTGTTGATATCTTCCTCCTCTTCTTCCGGTGTCGGTCTGAATATCTTCCGGCACAATTCCCTTTGATACTCTTCGTTCTTTTCCTTATCATCACCATACATTCGGCATTCTCCCAATGTATTATAATAATCTTCTTCTGTCATTCCTGCCTTAAAACAAGCAACCTTTATTGCTACATTAGGCGTTATAAAACTTTTTCTTATATATTCTTCCATACCATTGTTATTTAAAATGTCTACGTCCATATTCAGCCATCAACAAAGAATCAGCAAAGTTATCGTCGTCCTTTAGGCTCCTGCTGGAGCGTTTTAAACTCACGTCCGGGAAAATACGGTGTGCAGCCACGATACTCATTTTCTTCACGTCCTTTACCGTCTTGGTTCCGTCATTCTTTGTTACCATCTTTATACCCTTGTGCATGTCTGACTGCCATTTTTTAGGCGGTATCTTAGTGTAGGGTAATCCGGCAATCGCACAGAAAAATTCCGGCACGCACGAATTGTAACCGAACGTAAATGTTCCTTTTGCCGAAGAACCGTATAATGCGTGTACATCCTCTATTACAACGTGCCGGACTTCGTACCCTTCGACAAAAGCAAGCAATCTGTTTGCTGTTTCTATCATGTCCACCACCTTAATATCCCTAAAGATGGGTTCAGCCTTGACAAAGGTTCCATCTTCCGCAATCATTGATACAAACCCCTTTGTTCCAGGGTCAAATCCCAAAAATACTTTCACGTTACACCTCCAGTCTTGATATTCCGTTTTCTTTTATTACTTTAAGTTGCTTTATCTCGTCATTAAGCTTTGGTACATGCGTAACAATCAATATTGATTGTTTCAAAAACTCTGTAGAAGCTATTATATTCTCTATACCCAGGGAATCGCTGCTTTCCAGCACTTCATCCAACAGTAAGAAATCCATACCTCCGTACTGTTTTGTCGCGTTAATCATACTTTGTATAGCAATGATAAGAGCCACTTCCACACGTGCCTGTTCACCGCCCGAATAGAAGAAAAAGCTTTCCATTTCATCACGGAAAACATAGGGTGTTATCTCCTCTTTCAATGTTCCGTTCGCGTTCCGTTTGAAACCTTCAATCATCAGACGCAAATCGCTTTTCATTTTCTTTAGTACGTCGTTGGCTGCGCTCTGGATATTCTTTATCTGCTCCATTGCCAGGTACATTTTAAAGTCCTTAAATCGGCTGTCCCATTGCTGTACCTTAAAAATACCGTTCTTTATGTCAAGAATTTTTTTATTGCCTTCCTCTATGTCCTTGGAAAGTTTTTCTATCGCCTTTTCCTGGTCTTTGATAGAGGGTCTTTCCGCTTTCTGCTTTTTCAATTCCTCTATATACCCGGTCTTGGAATCAATGAGAGAACGGTTTGTTTCGACCTCTGAACGCATTTTGACAACAGAATTTTCATATCCTTTCTTCTCACGTTCAAACTCCCTTATACGGTCTTCCACCTCCATCATCTTATCAACCACCTTTCCACGACGTACACGCAATTTGCGTTCTTCCTCCTCCGTTTCCTTCCTTACATCCTGGTATTGGGAGATAAGGTCTTCCAGTTCGTTTATAGAGGTCTCATATTCGTTTTTCTTTACTGTATTCTTATCAATGGCTGTTTTATAAGCCTCTTTGTCAGCCTCCAGTTCTTCAAAATCCTTGTCAGCATCCATAAAAAACTTATGATTGCAGTTAGGGCACACAATGACACCAGAAAGCAATACTTCGACCTTCTGTAATTTCTTTTCATAATCAGCTAATTTCAGCGCATAATCCTTGCGCCTTTCTTCCTTGTTTGACTTGTCTTTCCTTAACCCGGCTATTTCCGTGTCTATTTCTTTATAGGTGTCCTTGTAAACGTCCATATCAAAACTTTCAAGTTCTTTGCTTACATCTTCTTTTAACTTTACAAGGTCTTCAATATCCTTGTCTACATTTTCAATGTTCTTTTCTGCTTTAGGAATGCGCATCCTTACAAGGTCTTCGTTAAGAATTTGTAAAGAATATATTTCTGACTGAATCTCACCTATAATACCCTTTTTCTTTTCTTCTGGGTCTTCGCTTAACACTTGCTGTATCTGTTCCTCATAGGCTTGTTTCTTGCCTTCCGCAACATTTTTCAAGCATTCTTCTTTGTGCAATTCTTGTTCCAATATTCCGACTTTTTCGGAAATCACACCTTTTGTCTTGTCAATATTGGAGAAATTGATAAAACGGCTTATCAAAGCAAGCTTTTCCGTATTGGAAGAACGAAAGAAAGACGAATAATTACCCTTGGTTACAATATAATAGGACTTGGCATCTTCCGGTGTAATCTCAATCCAGTTAATCACGTATTTGTTCGCATCCAGTACAGTAGCTACTGTTATAGGTGTCTCCGTATCATCTTTCTTTAGGGTCAGCGATACTTTGGAAGAACTTTTCAACTGAATTGTACGCTCAATTATCAGTGTTTCTTTCCGTTTTTGACAAAATATTTCAACCTTAGTATAGGCTTCTTTCGTTCCTTTACGTATCAGTTTCTTGTCTTCCTTTCCTCTTAGATTAACTCCATATATCGCGTAGAACAAACCTTGTGCATACGTACTTTTTCCGCTACCATTAGAAAGCTGGTCTTCCTCTGTCCGGTTCTCCCCAGTCACACCCAAAGTTTCTTTTGTAAAGGTGTAATCAAGTTCTTCAAATGACAAAAAATTTCTTAATATCAATCTTTCGGGGTACATAACGTCTCTGTCAATTTATTTTTAATTTCATTAAACAAATCCTTATCCGACAACGCTTTTTTAGCGTTATCCATTCCCTGTCCTAACCGGGTCTCGCCATAGTAAAACCAAGCACCCTTTTTAGAGCAAATACCCTCCCTTATAGACATATCTATAAGCTCTTGTACCGTGTCGAATCCTACACCGTACTCTAACATTACCTGGCATACACGGAAAGGGGGTGCAATCTTATTCTTTACAACCTTTATTTGTGTCTTGTTAGCGGTTGCCACTCCATCGGTCTTTTCCGTGCCTATACGAGCAAATTCCGCTCTTTGGGTAGCGTAGAATTTAAGCGCTTCGCCTCCTGGTGTGGTTGTTGTAGGTCCGAATCCCATACCCCCGATTTTCTGTCTCGTCTGATTGATACATAGGAAGATGTTTCCGTTTTTCTTACATACATTCTTTAAGATACTTAGCTGCTGTGACATAAGACGCGCTACAAGCGCTATTTTTGCATCTCCTGCCTCACCTTGCAAAACAGCTTCCGGCACCAATCCGGCAACCGAATCAAGCACTACCAATCCGATTTCCGGCACCTCCAGCATCTCACGCACGATTTCAAGCGCCTGTTCCGCACTATCCGGCTGTGACATTATCCACTTGTCGCGGCTTAAATCAACTCCAAGCGCTTTTGCATATTCCAGGTCAAGCGCTTGCTCTGTATCTACATATCCGACCGCTTTTCCAAGCGTTTTTTGTACGGATGCACTTAGATGTAATGCCGCAGAGCTTTTGCCGCTCGAAAATCCTCCGTATATTTCGTGTATTCTTCCAAGCGCAAAACCGCCTCCCAATATTTCATCTAATGCCATGCTGCCAGAAGACACAGTGTCTACCTTTATATCGTTGCCTACTACCGCTTCCTTTCCGAAGCGCTTTTCTATTCTTCCAAATAATTCTTCCAATCCCATTATAATACCTCCTTTAAAATTTCCATTCCTTCATTATAGGAGTAATCATTTTGTTTACAAAATTCCTTGAATTTGTCTGCAATATCGGAACCTGACAAAGCTTTGATTTCTTCTGCTGTCTCCACCTCTTCCGTTTCCAGTTCTACGGACTTAACTTTCACGTCCACACCAAGTTTTCTATATTCTTCCTTGTCGATAGAGGAAATTGCATCTTTTGTGCCCACGAATTCAACACGAATAAAATCTTCCTTGTTTTTCTTCTGAAAATCTTTTACAATCTTATCCGCTTGCTTGAAAGTCGTGTTTTCCAAGTTCACGGTGACTTTTCTGTACCGTTTTCCTTTTGACGGAATAAACGCGTATGTCAAATCATCATCCAATAACCAAAACCCCTTTTTATCATCTTCCCCGAAATTGTTCTGGGTAATACTTCCCAGGTGCACGATATTCTTTCCTATTTCCTGGAAATCGTGGTAATGTCCGGAAAAGACCATACCGAAATTCTTAAACAAAGAAGGTTTTATATCACTTTCTACCTCGCTACCATCATTATTCCTGCTTCCCTGGAAAGCAATATGAGTAAACAGCACGTGTGTTTTATGGTCTTTTTCCTTTAGTACATCTTTCATTTCTTTTAACCAAATCACATTATCGAAAAACGGCATAAAATAGCAGAATATATCGCCTATCCCGAAAGCGTCCAATCCGGTAATTAATCTGAACCCTTTATGGTATTTAAAAGCGTCCAAAAACGACCTGTCCGAACTATAATCGCTCTTATCGTGGTTTCCAGGAATGCAATATATTTTATGACCCCTCATTGCATACATATCGAGAATAGAAGAAAAAGCATTTAAAACATCTTGTCTCTGTGATATACGGGAATCGAATATATCACCAAGCCATACATGGCTGGTTATACCGTTGTCTTCCGCTACATTCAATTCCTGCCTCTGTAATTCCATTATCTCTTCGATATTGGACGGCTTCAAATGCCAGTCTGTACTTATTATCATTTTCCCGGTCATAATGCAGTTACCTTTAATGTATTGTCAAGATTTTTCAAAACATTATCTTTCTCTACTTCCTTGTCAAAATAGAAGCTCTCCCAGACATTGGAAATTTTTAAAGCTATTCTGAACTTCTTGGTTGACTGTGAATACCCCTCGTCATTGTATCTGCTGATAGAGGTAATCTTTATCTTTTTATTGTTTATCTGTACAAACATAATCTTACCAAATTATATATGTTCCGCTTAATCCCACAAACACATCAAAATCCTTATTGAATACTCCATATCCGGCACCTACAGACACCCCGAATCCAAATCTTTTCTTTTTCTCCGGTTTTGTCCACATTGTAACGTCACCTATCTTTCCGGGCAGTTGGGAAGTTATCTCCATACGGTTACTGTCCCCTATACGCTGGTTTGTCAATAGAAATTTGTTGGTTATATTGAAGTTAATCTTATACTTTGCCAGGTGCGTAGCCCACACCTGTAAATCATATCCTACCGTATCGGTTTCTTCCTTGAATGTATAGAGGCTGTCCGTTTTCCTCAATTCGGAAACCTCCCTTTCCAGTCCTTCGTACTTGTATTTCCATTCAAATTCCACTGCCTCTACAAGTGCTTCCTTTTCCTTCAATCGGTTGTATAATTCTTTGTTTTCTTTTTTCAATTTAGAAAAACTTTCGGAATTGTAAACCTTTGTGTATCTGTTTAAGGAATCGGTATAAAATTCCACTTCATATAACAACCTTTCATTCTCCCTTGCTTTCTTGATAGATAAGAATAACAATATGAGTATTATTATCATCCCCGAAATGAGAATTATTCTGTAAAGATTTTTCATAATAATAGGAATAATGGAAGGGTAGAAATTACCCTTCCTTGTGTGAGGTAATTATATATTACTTTATTTTGAAGTTCTTGCTTTCAAGTTTCTTAAGCGCGATGCAATAGAATTAGGAACGCTTGCTGATGCTTCCTTTTCTTCAACTGCCGTATCTTCCGGTTCCGGGTCTGCCGCTCCTTGTTCTTCGTCTTCCGGCTCTTCGTAATCCTCAAAAGGCAGTTCGCCACCTTCCTGTGCAATGTCGTACCATTTACGGAGTTCGGCTACGGTCAACTCTTCCGGTAATTCCTTGTCTTCGTAGTTATCGGCAATGTAGGCACGAAGTTCTTTTTTGAGGTTCGTTAATGTAGGATAACCGCCTGTCTTCTTTTCCGTCTTTGTTGGCTCTTCTTTCGGTTCCTCCGTTTTCACCTTCTTTGTCTCAGGGGCTTTCTTAGGAGCTTTCTTTTCCTTGATTTCATCCTCTTCCGGAACCAATTTGTCAAGTTCTTCGAGTTTGTTCAAGAATACGTCGTCTTGGAAAATACCGTATGATTGTTCCTCGTCGATTCTTTCCAATCCTTCCAACTGCATATCCCAGTCTTTACGTGAAAAGACATCTACATACATATCATCCAGGGTAGGCAATTCTTCCATGATACCGAACACTTCGTCTGATACACGGTTTTTAGCAAAGAAATCGTCCCAAGTCTGGCGCTTATTAGCATCCGGCATACCACAAGTAATGTCAAAATTTTTCTTTTTGTTTTCGTCCGTGGTAACGTTAACAATCAACGGATAACCTTCGTCCGGGTCAGAAAAGATGTCGAGATTAATAATACCATCGTCAGAACCGCCTGCACGTTCCATAGAAATGTTCTTCATTTTCTTCCACCAATCCGGGCGCAAATCAAGACGGTACACGTCGTTTTCTGCCCATACATAAGCCACATAGTTAAGCATGGCTTTCATGCCCCATACCCACTGTTTCTGCTTGTTGCGATAACCACTGATGGGATAAAGGAATTTTGCGCGCTCGTCCTTGTCCTGGATATCGTTTGCCAGGTTATACACATGACTGATATAGGTCAACACTGCATCCTCGCCATTCATCCGGTTGCTGTGGATGTCAGAAGTAAAGACATCTCTTTGTCTGATTTCCTTCTTCCCGGTATCTTTTCCGTCCTTGTCATATACCGCACACTCAATAGGCAGTTTAACCGTCTTTCTCGGCATATAGGGTTTCCCTGTCAACGACGGCAATACGCGCAATACATATCTTCCGTCTTCGTTCAGATTAAAAAATGAGGCTCTGCCGCCTTGTCCAAAACCACCGCCCATTGTTGCGGCTGCTTTTCCTACTGTTTCATCAATTGATTCTACACTCGCTTTCTTGTACTTACTTCTGTCAAAAGCCATAACACAAAATTTTTAAAAATTAATAATCGGTTTTCACTATCTTAAAAGTATTTATTTTTCCTTCAATAAGCTCTTTTTCAAAGTCTTGCGGTACAATCTTTGGCAACAAATTGTTAAGTTTCTTGTCCTTGCTTTGAACTGCCCAAAATAGGGTGTCTAACTTGTCACGTTTCGATTCTATCTCAATAAGGTTCATCAAGTTTTTCTGATACTGTTCATTGAGTAATATAGCGTCCTCCAACCCTTTTTCAGTCAGCTTAAAAGATTCTCCATCAATCGTTATTCTTCCTCCATTCGTAGCCGCTTCTCGCCTTAATTTCTTCCTCAAATTAGCTGCAAACACATCACAAAACAGTTTCTCTTCCTTCGCTTTCTTCTCATATTCAACCTTCATCAGACCGACTTTATTAAGCAATCCAGATACTGTTACCGCCTCTCCATAGAGGTTCGAGTAATTGATTGTCGTAACATCGTCAAGTTCTATTTCTTCGTCCTTGTCCGGTGATACCAAAACAACGGTCTTGGTACCGATTTCTACCATAATTTTCATATCAAAATATCTTTACGTCAATACTGTAAACAATGAATTAACATTCGCCTGCAAAATATATTCTCCTCTGAACTTATCCCACACAATCACACCATTAACCAACAAAATATTCTTTTTACTACCCCTTAAAAACTCTCCGTATTCTTCAAACAACTCTGGGAAAATAGTTACATTTATAAATTCATAATTACTTTCCAATACTATAGTGGCAAATATGCCCTTCTTGCTTTTCCTCTCTATTATCTCAATCACATAACCGCCTATCACGGCACGACGGGTTTTCTTTGAATTAATGTCCCAAAATTTTATCTGTGACACATCCTGGAATTCCGTTTCGTCGTCTAATTTAGGCATATGATATTCATTTACCAAATCGTAATAATCAAAAAATGCAAAACCGGACGTTCTTTTTTGCTGCAACAGCCACCACCAATTATTGCGTTCTTTGCGGACTTTCATAATATTGGTAAGTAAATCCTTATCCTCCAATATCTTAACCCTTTTGTTCTCGCGGTACATCTCAATAAGCGCCAAACGGTCTTTAGGTTCCTGGATATTCTCCAATTCGTCGAACGCTCCTGCAAATATCAAATTCTCAATGACAGATTTATTTACCGGACTGCCTTTAATTACACATCTGTCTATAAATTCCTCCAAAGAGAAAAAAGGCCCGTTCTTCTTTTTCTCCTCCGATATATGTTCCTGTGCTCTTTCCCCACATTGTTTTACTGCGTTGAATGCCCAATACATACTGTTTGTACGATAATCGGACACAATGTTTATATCTGACTTGTTGATATCTACTGGATGTATCTTTATCTCACCGGACTGCTGTATTTCGTTTACATAATAAGGTATCTTTTCATCTTTCGCAAACGAGAATGTAGTACTCCAATACTCAATAGGATAATGTACCTTAAGCCATAGGCATATATAAGCGGTCATACCATAGCATACGGAATGAGATTTGTTGAACGAATATTTTGCAAACTCTTCCATTTGGTTCCAAAGATTTTCCGCGTATTCCTTTGTGACACCCTTAGAAGCAAATTTTTTTGCATAATTAGTAATAAACTTGTCTTTATAAAGTTTTATCTTCTTTAAATCCTTCTTCCCCAAACATTTACGCAAAAGGTCTGTTGTTTCAGAATCAAATCCGGCAAGTTTTTGGGCTAATAACATTATACTTTCTTGATAGACAAGTAGTCCAAAATCTTTCTTCACCACTTCTTCACCGCCTATAGGCATTTCTTCTGTCCAGTCCTTTTCCCCGTTCTTCCGCAAAATATATTCGTTGTGGAAATTGTTTTCCATAGGTCCAGGTCTGTAGAGAGCCACACATGCAGACAGTTCGTTTATGTTTTCCGGTTTCATTTTTACGCAATATCCGGATAATCCTGCTGAACCAAGCTGAAAAACATCTCCCAGCCATCCTTTACCTGCATACTCGAATACCTGCTTATCGTCCAAAGGCAAGCTGTATATGTCAATATCTATTCCGTGGTTCTCCTTTATCAAGCGTAACATTTCCTCGAACTTATCCAACTGTATGATACCCAAAACATCTTCCTTTAGGAAGCCTGCCTCTTCCACTTCCGAACCTTCCCAGTCCGTAACTACAAGTCCTTTTTGTGTATGTACGGGCATCCATTCGTAGGATGTTTTTCCATCTGGCAACACTACGGTTCCACACGCATGCACCGACTGGCTTTTAGGTGAACCAAGAACTACCAACATGTCGTTGAACGTTTCTGTATGTTCCTTCACGAACTTCTTTAGGTCTTCCTTTCCGCATACAGTCTTAAAAAACTCCTCTATCGTCTTTTCCTTGTCATCTCCGATACAAGCGGTAAACCATCTGTATAACTGTACTGGTATGCCGTCTGCACGCGCCATGTCCGATATTGCCTCTTTTAGCTGGAGAGTAGTATAGGTGCCAAGCGAACAAACCTGCTCCTTACCGAACCGTTCTTCCATGTAAGCTTTTATTTCGTCCCGTCTTCTGCCTGGGAAGTCGGTATCTATATCTGGCATTGACCCTAATACGGTCTTTGCCCGACGTTTTATTTCAATATTTTTTACTATCATACAACTATTCGTTTATCAGTTCGTCACCTTCTTTTAGCTCTTTCGCTCTGATTATCATTTCCTCGTCATTTCTGATAATCTTTATAAAAGCATTTCTGGATATTTCTTTTTCTCCGTTTATCATTACCACTTCTTCCTCTTCATGCCGAATTAAACGACCCTTTGTCAAAAATCGACTGAATAGGAGTTCGTATTCCAACGGGTTTACATTAACAATACCAAGAAGATAGGACACCAAAGAGCCAGCGGAGGAGCCTCTCCCCAGTCCGACCAAAATGTTATTATCCCTTCCCCATCTGATAATGTCCCTCAGCATCAGAAAGTAGTCCACTACATCGCCTTCTTCTATGATGGATATTTCCGTGTTCAGTCTTTCCGTCAGTTCTTCTTCACTGTATCTATCCAGTATTTCCGGGTGTTCTGCCAGTCCGTCAAATACAAGCGATTCAAACATTTCTGTATTGGACGAATATTTCTTTTTCTCCTCTTCTGTCATTACATATTGGGGTGCATGCCGTACTTGTGTCTCCAGCAAATAATTACAATTTACCGATATGTAATTAAGATTTACCAAAGCTTCTTCAAACAGTCCGAAAAACTTGTCTTCGTCCAATATCAGTTTTGACAGTTCTTCGTAATACTCTTGATAGTTCTTCATGTACTGGTTGTCACTCTCATAATTCACTACCTTTGCCAATCTGTTAAGCTTTTCTCTTATAGGGGCGCACCGTCTTTCCAGGTACCAAGCGTCACATACCGCCACGGGCTTATACACACCCACGAACTTTTTCAGATTGTCAAGATATTTTTTATCCCGGTCATTCTTCTTGTATTCCACGGTATCAAGCTGGTAATAAGTGTCATTCCATTTTCTTGACAATATAGGGAGATTTTCAAACGTACATGTTTTCGGGTCAAGTAGTAGAAAACATCCGTCTTTCATTTCCTGCAATTCCTTTTCCGTAATAAAACCTTTTTCGTCAACATTCAGAATTTTGTTTATTTTCAATAGGTTATTCCACCCCTCCTTATTCTTGACTATCAGTTTTACCGTATATCTAACGTCCTTCTGTTCATTATATACGGTAACTTCCATACCGAATATAGGTCTTATGTCGCTTTTTAGACACGCATTTTGAAACTTGAACGCTGATGCAAGCGTATTCTTTTCGCATATGCCAAGCGCCCTTATCCCCATGAATTTCGCCTTTTCCACCCAGTCGGAATAAAAGTGCATCCCGTTCATCAACTCAAAATTACCATGCACTCCTATATAGGTGTCAAACCTCAAACTTTCGTCAAACAAATTCGCTTTTCCGATATACTGCAATCGGTTAAGTTTTACCTTGTTTTCGTCTCCCTTTTTCAGATAATACCATACATCGCCAAACCGGAAAACATAGTTATCACATTCTGTCCTATCTCCTACCCACTGGAACGAATCGTCAAAGAAAATCCCGTTTTCGTCCTTATCCCACTTAAAAGGCTCGAACAATTCAAATGTCTGCCCGTCAATTTCTACAATATAATTATCTAAAACATTGAAAGACAAAAAGTTATCCTCCAAATATTTGATTAAATCTTTATACAGTTCATCCATATTTTTAGGGTGTAAAGGGGAGTGAAGTGTGTTTTACTTACACTCCCCATGAAATCAAAATCTAAATAAAAACGGCAATTATGATTTATTAAAATGGTTCCTGCAACAAACGGAAACAACGTTGTAATGCGTTCCTATTTCTTTTGCAATCCGGCTGAATGACCGACCGTCATTCTTTGCAAGTTCTTCCCACACCTTATACGATATACTTCCTTTCTTGTACGGGTTTTTTCCTTTAGGTGAAAGGTTAAACTTTTTCTTGACATACCCCTTTTGGGTATTTATCGAAACTTCCTTTGCATATTCTTCAATCGTCTTTCCTTTTGCTTCCAGTCTTTCGACAACCTGCTGCAAAAGGTCTTCTTTCTTAAATCCGGAAACGTTCTGCATTCCAAGCTTCCGTCCCACATTTCTCAAAGTCAACAAAGAAACTTCCATTGTCTTACTTCTCCTTTCCAAATACGGCATCCTTAATCTGCTGCACACGTTCTTCCGTTGAACCGGAAACAGAAATATATGGTATTCCGTAATTATCGACAATCTGCTTTATTTTACGGTCGATTTCCTTCTGGTATTCCTCGTCTTCCGAACGCGCACCGTCACCCTGCAATCTGAATGTAATAGGAAGATAGACAAGCAAAGGAAATTCGTATTTCCGTTTTACAATCTGGCGCTTTTCTTTGAAGTCCTCTTCTGCCAGGTTGTTATAATCCTTGTCTTTCGGATTACAGTTGTCAAAAAGCCATGAAGTGTACGCGTTCACATCAATAATACATCTGTCACTAATGGAAGGTTGTTTCATAGCATCTTCCATTATTTGGGTGTATTTGTCGAATATTTTCTTTTGTGATTCAGAAGTACCCTCCTTATTGATAGCTATTCCCTCTTCTTCAACCATCGTTCTGACAACATTCGTGTAAAACTTCCAGTTGTCAAATTCCGGTTCGTTCTGCAAGGCTTTCAATAGGGTTGTTTTCCCCGTGCCCTGCGCCCCGGTCATTAATATTTTGTCGTAATTTCTCATCTGTTGTCTCCTGCTCCATGAATTTTGTCACGCTGTTTGCGTGAAAACAGTTTTTCGATATTCTGTTCGGCAATCTTTTCCGTATCAAGACCGACGCGGTTAATCATACTGTTTATAACCTTCCAAGCGTTTTTCCAGGCTTCCAAAACAGCTTTCTTGCTTCCGGAAAATACATTCTGCTCGGCTTCTTTCCAATCGTCACGCAACCACTTTTTAACCTGGTCTGCAATCTTTCCAACTTCCACGGGCAAATCAAACACACCTGCACCTTCCGCATTTGCCAGCGATTCTTTCCAATCCCAGCCTTCAATATCGAGATTGCACTCTTTGCGAATCATAGCGAGATACCAAAACATATCTCCAATTTCTTTAGAGATTTCTTCCGTTTCTGCCTCGTTATTGATTTTCTCATAGGTTTCTCCCATCTCTGAACACAAACCAAGTGTTACATAGGACAAAGCCACTTTTTCGTTATAGCAAGCTGTGGTAGCTGCCTTTTCTTCATACTCGAAATAATCCATATCTTTTGTTTTTAATTATACTGCAAATATAGTAATTTAATTTTGAGATAAACAAATATTATCTCCTTTATTTCAAATCTTTCATATCGATTTCTTCTAACCACCTCATTTTGAAGTAGGTATAAGGTATCTGTTCCGGCACGTCATTAATCCATATCACCACATTATCGTCATTCGGATGATTTATCTTCACCTTATATTCCTTTCCCTTGTATATCACTATGGTACCCGGTTTCAATAGGTGAAACCTGTCCCAAAACATAACCGACTTTTTCGTTTTCTCCGAATATTGCAAGTTCGGCAATCCGTATTCCTGCAAAAACTCTTTCAAATAAAAATCTGAAAATGCCTTGTCACTGTCAAACATCGTACCAAGACGGAACCTTTGTTTCAAGTTCAGAATCTTTGCTTTCTTCTTCTCCGCTATGTCCTTGTATATCTTCACAAGCTCGACACTCTCTATACGATTGTAAACTATCGAACGTAATTTACAACTCAAATACTCCAATTGCAAGTTAATTACAAACTGCTCCAGGCTAATTTTCCGTGATTTTTCCATGTCCTTATTTTTGACTTCAAATCTAACAAAAATTAGGATAAATGGCAAAAAATCAAGACTATAAATACTTGGTATAGTAATTAATCGGTTCCGTCATATTGTCAAGCGCCCATAGGAGTTCTTCTTGTGTCGCATCTCCAGGGTCTTTCTTCTTGTCTTCCAGTTCGGCAATCTGTACATTGAAATACCTTTGCAAAGTCATTGATACCGTCTTAATCATTTCCGGCTTATCCGGGTCATACATCAAAATCACATTCCTTATACCCGGCTTATCCCTCAATAACCTTATCTGGCTTAATCCCATATTGTTACCGAACGTAAACACGCACTTTATATCGGGTGATTCATAAAGATGCAGTTTCGTATCTACCGATATGTAGTCAAACATTCCCTCCACGATTATTGCCGTGTCCGTTTCGTTCGTTATATTGTCATATCCTCCTATCACATGGGAGAACCCGTCACGCGAATTTTCATACCTCAATACAAGCTTTTCTGTTCCTTCCTTGAACCTTTGAAGGTTCTCTTCGTGCCATTCCTTACTTTTCTTTGAACGTGCCAGCCATGCGGCTAATTTGCCGTTCATGGTAAACTGGAATATGAACTTATCGTGCAATTTTCTTTCGAGAAAAAATTTTGTTTCTGCCGGACGAAATTCTTCATAATACCTTTTCACGAATCCCCTTTTATCCAAATATTCGTCCTTTTCTATATATTCCAGTTTTTTAGGAAGGGTGCATTCCTTGATTTCCTCTGCTGTTTCCTCTTCTTCATCGTCTATTAGAGGGGTCAATTTCTGCATTTTTACGGTGTTCTCGTAATCCTGCTTTATGAGGTCTTTCCTTCCTATCTTTTCCAAGAACTTTTTTAAGGTGGTTTTCATGCCACATTTGAAGCAATGGAATGCACCGTTATTCCCGGCATCATTGAACTTTATCCCCCATTTCCCCTTTTTATTGCAAAAAGGGCATTCCTTGTTCCTATCCTGCATGAAACCTTTTGCTCCGAACAAGGACAAATTCAGTTCGGATATTACTTCGTTTTTGTCAACTCTGAACATCTTAAACTTATACTCTTTCTAACGTTACTCGTTTTTTCTGTCCTCCCTTAAGAAGACACCACAAAGATAATATTATGTTATGACATACGCAAGTGCTTATGTCTAAATTGTCTCTGTTTTAACATCATTTTGCTTTTCACCGTCTTCATCCTTTTTCTTTCTTGTCTTCTTCCCAGATGTAGAAGACGTGAACCCCTTGTCACCTCCGTAATATTCGGCTGTCAGCGCCTTGTCACAAAAACGCCCCCTGCCGTAATCCGTCACAATAGGGAAGGTGTCTTTTACCGTATCGTAATCACGTACTTTATCCATATAAATACGCATTATGTTCTGTTTCTTCTCCTCTCTTGTCCGATTCCCAGTAAACACAAAAGAAAACGGCTTTACCAATGTCCTATCCCCTTCCGTATAACTTCTATCTATTACCTTATCCGAATTGTCCCATATTTCCAACGGCACATTCCCGGCTTGTGCTGCCGTAAATCCCACCATTTTAAACTCTACACATAAGTTTTTCAAAAGTTGTGCACATGTCTGTAATTTTTCTTTTTTGAATGTAGGGTTGTTGTCTACAACACGGTTTGTTCCGGTTGCCACAAGGTCTAATGAATCCAATATCAATACATGCGGATAATAACCGTTTTTCTTGTAATAAGATACAATCACGTTACGGACATCCACCATTGTAGCCTGCCCGAATTTTTCAAACGAATATACATCTATGTCTTTAGAATAGGATTTTATGTTTTCAAAAGCCTTATCAAGCTTTTCTGCCAGCTTATCATCTATGACACCCTTTCGGATATTCCCGTATTTTTGTCCCGTCCAAAACTGGTCGTATCTTTCCAGGCACGCACGCGCACCACCCTCCAACTGTATATGCAAGACCGGGTGTCCATCAAAGGCTGCCTGCATTCCATGATATCTTAATGCAGTTGATTTACCCACACCCGACCTCATAATCCATAATACGGTATCTTCTATCGTGGCACCACCTTCCGAAATATCATCTATCTTATCAAGTCCGAACATTACACGTGACGGAATTTCCCCGTCTTCCTCTTCCCGTCTTCCTCTCATTCTTTTGTCAAAATCGGCAAAAACCTTTTGGAAACCACCTGCTTCATGCCTTAATGATAGGGACAATATTCTTTGGCTCTCTTCCGCATTTACCCGTATAGCGTCTTCTTTCTTTCCTTCTTCGTACAAATCATGTACTTTTTTAGAAAGTAGCTGGAATTCCACATCTTTAATGTACGCTTCCAACTGGTCTATAATAATTTCCTTGTCTACTTTGGCGGCAGACTGCACGGCATCTATTGCCTCAATCACAAAATCGCTGTCAGCGTATTTTTGAGACACCACACCCAAAGAAGGAACCTTATCTTTTTCCTTTAATACTTCTGTTGCCTCTTTTAGCAAGAATTTGAACCCGGGCCACTCTTTGGGTATTAACTGATAAGTCAGATTATTTACCACCATCCTGGTGATATTCAAATCCATGTATACAAGTTTGAATAATTCTGCCATGAATCCAGCAGACAACTTTTGAGCCATTTTATTTCAGATTTAAAAATATAGGGCTACAAACATAGCCCTATAATATGAAGAAAACAAATTGTTATTGTTAATTCTGCTCAACCAAAATAGGTGAATTTTCATAGGTGATTTCGGGATATAAACCTTTATCTATTTCTTCTCCTTTCTTTGGCTGATAATCTTTACCTTGAATATAATAATTACCGTCAAAAGGATAAGCACACATATGTTTATGTGGTATTTCTGTCGCTAACATTCCAGTCCAATAAGGATATTTAAACAGTCTACCGTCTTTATCTCTCGCTATATATACTTTCATGACGTTCTCTATTAAACATTAATACCGATTGCGTTTCTTAAAAATTCTCCTGCATTCTCTACTGACACACCTAACTTTTTCTGTATCAAGGAAACCATTTCATTGACTTGTTCCTGTGAATCCAAATTGCCTTTCACAAATTCCATCATAACGAACTTTTCTAAAACTCTTTCTTTCATAACCTTATCTTTTTATTGTTTGACCTTTGTTTCTTATCACACCACAAAGATAATATTATGTCATGAGATACGCAACTGCGTATGTATAAAATGTGGGTTTATTAACATCATTTCACAATAAAAACAAGGCTATTACTGAAACAATAGTCATAATGAAAAATATCAATGCAAAACATTTCCATATTTTTGCAGTAGCCTCCAAACCGTATTTCCGCTTGTCAAACTCACTTAAAGCATAATTCAAAGCCTCGTCTTTCAGCCCCTTAAGCTTGTCATTCAAAGCCTCGGTTATATCGTCTGCGATAGCATACTTTACCTTTTCTGATACGGATTCCGGATAACCCCTCTCTTCATAATTTATTTCGTTCAACAAATCATAATGAAACATATAAGGTATTCCGTTTACTTTATAGGAAAGTTCAATACCGCTTTCTTTGACATATTCCAAAAACCTTTCTTCGGCAATCTCGTTTATCCTTTCTTGGTTAAATTCTGACTGCTTCTTTATCTCATTAAAATATTCCTCGTCAACAATTACACAGTTGTTTTCAAGCTTCATTACATGTGCTTCCATGATTATTCTCCTTTCAGTTTCTTTATCAATACATCAGTATAATTAATTGATTCAATAGCTACTACTTCTATTGCATCCATCTTTTTATCTGGATGTTCATCCAAATACATACCCAAATTTTTCATAAAGAAACTGTTTGAAATCAAAGCTTGCATTGCAGCCTTTGCCAGTTCATAACGCCTCTGTTCCCAATCAATTTTCTTTTCTTCCATCTTTAACCTCCTTATTAGTTTTAACAAACCCCTTTTGAATGCACCAACACAGCATATAATAGGCTGCATCTATCAACTTCGGCATTTTTTCTAAACGAACGGTTCCATTATTCGTTACGTCTACATATTTGAGCCACCACAACCCTACTTTCTTAAATATGTACAAATCATATACTTGTACTGATTCTGGCAACTTATCCAGAATATCCTGCAAAGTATAAGTAGGAAGGATTTCATATGACATAAATCCACAAGTCTGAAATTCCTTATGTAAACTCAAAAACCATACACCTTTTGATTTGTCGTCAATACGGCTTCCATGCGACACTCTTGCCCAATATATACTTGCATCACTTGTATCTAATCCAAGCTCCTGCAAGTGCTTCATTTGTTCTATTGATAATACTTGTTTTGATTTCATAATTCGTAAGATAAAATTACAACCGTTAATGCAATGAAAATGATTACTACTATCAAGGCGATAGATAGACATCCCTTTTCGTATTCTTCATCTTCTGATGGTGTGTTTTCGTTATACCAATCTAATGGATGTTTTAATTTCATTTCTCACTCCTTTCTTTCTCCTTTTTAGCTTTATCACAAGCCGACTTCTTCATTACATACGGACAATCGCAATTCCCGTATCTTTCGTTATACCAACAACAATAGTCACACTGGTGCATTATTTATTCCTCCATCTATATTCAAAATACTTACAGTTCTTCGCCTGCTTTCTTGCCGTTATGCGTCTTTTCAATGCGTGACAATACATCTGAAAATTGGCACATATCTCATAATGCACGCATATACTGCAATGCTTTTCTTCTGTATTATTCATCGTCTTCTCTCTTCATAAAACACATCCATATTGTTTTGCTCTGCCTTCCAGTGGTATGTCCAAATAGAGGCTTAAAAGGGATAACGGACAAAACTTCTGAAGCTTTTATCTCACTTTCGTTCCATTTGAAAATGAGCGTTCCATTAGGTTTCAAGACGCGCATACACTCGGCAAATCCGTCGTGTATAAGTGATTTCCAATCTTTTGGCAGTTTACCGTATTTCTTAGCCATCCATGAGGTTTCACCAAGTGTTTTTAGATGCGGTGGGTCAAACACCACCATATAAAAAGAATTATCCTCAAACGGCAAATTAGTAAAATCGGCTATTACATCCGGTTTTACATCTATAGTTCTGATTCTATCTTTGTCCTTAGCTGTAAGTGTTTCTGAACGCTTGTCTACAAATAAAACCAAAGGGTTATGCTTGTCAAACCAAAACATTCTACTGCCACAACAAGCATCTAATATAAGTTTATCGCTTTCCATTGTTATTCCTCCTTAATTATCGGTTCGTTTATAATAAACTCCCCACGAATATCAACGGGAAGCATATTAGAAATATTCGCACGATAAGTCTTACCATCCATCGCTTTATATAATGGATGTATTTCTTTAGGCATAGGAGCCGGGCATTTTCTACAATGTCTTACCATTTCAAAATGCCTATTTTGCCCATTCCCGTCTTTACTTCCACAACATTCACAATGAATTGAATAGTAGAAATAAGTACGTTCCAACTGGTCTTCCTTTCCGCATATTTCGCATTTACCCCATTCTATTGAATTACACATGATTTATTCCTCCTTATCTGTCTTAATGTCTGTTACTTTGCCACGATTAACGAAATACCTGCAATCAATAAGCCTGCAAATCGATTCATCACAACGATACTCTAATTCATCACATTCTTTACGAAGAGAACATACACTACAAGAACTAACGTTACTATAATTCACAGCTTCATGCAAAATTCCGTCTATTATTATTCCGTTCTTTACTTCCATAATCAATATTCTAATATTTCACAATCACTTACTTTCACTTTCATAAACTTTTTAGTTTCCTTATCCACTATCAAAAACTTATCTTTCCTAAAAAAGCCTCCATCTATATACCCTACCACCTTTCCAGTGCCTTTATAGGTAAACTCTTCTACAGTAGGATAAGGCCCGTTTGGATAATGTATATCATGCTCTTCACAACGAATACTATATTCTATTGAATCGAATATTTTATAACTAACTTCCATAATCAAATACAATTAGGGTATTCAGCCGATTTGTTACCTTTATTGTCTGTATATACATAAACATTTTCTCCTTTTGAAGAAGTTCTGTCAACCATGCAGCCGCACTTCGTACACTTTTTATGCGCATTGTTAGGGTTGTTTATCCATCTATGCCCTTTTCTGTTTTCTGCACCTGGCTTTGTTCCTCTATTAAATCCCATAATCAAATTCCTTTCCGTAAACTTTTACAAACTCGCTGACATCCATATAGTCTATACCGAAATTCTCGGCCGTTTTCTTGTCACTGTCCGAAAATTGCCCTTCAAGACCGCTTGCATCACCAATCATCAAACAATCTTTTTCACTTAAACCAGCATTCCATGATTTATAGTTGTTAAAAAGTCTTTCAAGCATTCCAGTATTAGGCTTTCTCATAGGGTTTCTTCTGTCATTGCTTTCACAATACATAAAACGCGTATCAATGCCGCAATAATCCATTATACTGTCATTCACGTACTTGCATTTTACATAAATGGATAATTGCGACACCAACCCTTTTTCTATCCCTCCTTGATTTGTCACAATAAAAATTACTTTGGGATTCAAATTCTTTATTGCGTCCAGGACATCAAACTTAAATTTCATGTCCCATATACCCTTTGGAAACGTCTCACCGCTTGCAGTTTCTATTAACGTCCCGTCCATATCACAAAATAAAACCTTGTACTTTTTCATTTCTCGTTCCTTTATTTATTTAATCTTTATCTTCATATCGAACAATTTTATGTTTCTTGCAAAATCTGATTGAATACCTCACTGCCTTTCGTATGTCTTCATACTCCTTTGTACTGTACACATTGTATGTACGGAGTTTTCGCATAATTTCCTCTTCTATAAAAGGAAGAATTTCTTTCTCAAACCTACTCATTTCCTATGTGTTTTACGGTTCTTGTTTCTCTTCCTGCGTTTCGCAATCTGCTTGTTTGTACATCTATCATCTTTTGGACGATATTTTCTCATTTTAGGTGCATCACATGGTTCTAAAGGAGAAGTATCACCATACGGATTATAAATATTATAACAAGTATTTTCATTCCAAGAAATTTCGTCCTGCATATTTTACCCCTCTTTCTTTTTAAGACTTATATCAATTGACAACCTATCGGCAATTTCTTCCTTAATTATCTCCCTGCACAAATTCCTTATCATAGAGTAATCACCATGTCTTTGTATCTCGTTGGAAACCATACAACGAACCCACCTCTCTATATCAACGTCGTTTCCATATGTGTTTTGAAAGATACGTTTAACCTCCTCTTTCACAATTGGAACCATAATTTCCTTTATATCCTCTTTAGTCAACTTTAGTTCGTTGTGGATATAATTCTTCACTTCTCTATATCTATATTTACTCATAATGCTTAAACCTCCACTTTTGTATAATTACTAAATTTACAATAAAGATATTCGCTTGAAAACCATCTTAATTGATGTTTATTATTAACATATTTACAATAAGTTTCCCATTTGTCCTTATGTACAATCTCATACATTACACCTTTGTACATAAACATATCTCCTTCTTGTAAATTTGAAATCTTAACCGTTTTCATATTAACCCAATCCTCTTTAATCTTTTTCTAAAATTCTTTTCATTCAAAGCTTGTTCGTAATAGCAATCCGGCTCAATAACTGTTTTGGTTTTCATTATAGGTTTCCCATTTAATCCAATTGAAACTTCGTTAGTAATAGAAGCTCTCTTTATCTCTTTCGTTTTCAGATTAAACGAAAACAGAGTATGACCCGGAATCTTTTTCTTCTTGTCCGTCAATTTATATTCATGCTGTTTCTTTTGAACATATTCTACCTGGTTTTTAGATAGACCACCCTTTGTTAAATCCGGAACTATTTCCATATCAATCACCGTTTAAAATATACAACAACTCTCTTGCTTTCCTATAGGTATCAAAATCTTTTACATTCACCCATTCGGATGAAAGACGTTTGTCTTTTCTTACTTGTACGCAATACACGACTATCGGAATACACCCGCTATACCTTATTTCTTTCACAATCCTATATCTTTCCATGTCAAATACAATTTCTCATAAAAGTTTTCTTGTCAACCATACCGTTTTCCGATTCTTCTACCAAATCAAAGAATGTCTCGGCAGAACAAACATGCTCTTCTATCATTATACATATTCCATCAGCAGGATAATATTCACATGAAACATTGTCGTCCCAATCTATATGCTTTTGTGCTTCTTTGGCTACATCGTCACAAGCAAGCATATACTCTATGTATTTATTAGATGCTTTTCTTATTTTGTCAAATATATTTCCTTTCATATTCTCAATCTCCTTTCTACTACTCAATATATAAAACAATTCCCCTACGTATCATATCTTCTAACTCTCTTTCAGAAAACTCATTGAATGAATGTTTGTCCATAGTGCAGAAATGATACCTTACAGAATGCTTTTCATAATTGATATTTTTATGATAATCAATCATTACATCACTTATAACCGTTTCGATAATCTTACCGTTTACAATAAAAGAAAAACGTGTTCCGACATCATAACACACCTTCTTAAACAAAAGAACTTTCCTTTCATCCATTTTATTTCAATTTTTCTTCAAGTTCAGCAATTATACAATCTATATCACCGCCATGTACCCAGTCCTCCAGTACAGAAGACAAAGCTTCAATAACTTTCTCCTTCTGCCATTCGGTGCCACTATTAAAACCATTAGCAATCATTTCCTTGATGTCATAAATTCCATTCGGTACCCCACATGTTCCAAATGAGCGAATAACCGATTCGGCATATTCTATTGACGCCTTTTCTACTGTCTGTTTCATTCTTTTACTCCTTTATCAAATTCGGATAATGCCTGCTCGTACTCTTCGAGTTTTTTCAAAGCATAATCTCTCCTATAAGTGATTATGTCACGTGTTGTATAGTCCGTATAGAATCGGTCTATAATACTCTTAACATAAAACCTTTCTGGTTCTTCGCAATGATTAAGTAGAATTACGTAATTCGTGTTTCTTGGGTGGAAACATAGGAATCTGTAATAATTTACCTTACCATTCAAACAGAACTCAATCAGTTTTTCGTCTGTCTTTAAGTTTTCAATATCTTTTATGTCTCTTATTGGTTTCATATCAATAACTTTTGGTTTTCTTGTATCTGCCACATTTCTTGCAGACGTAATATCTGGCGATATATTTATTACACCCTAACTCATCCCATGCCGTAACCTTTCTCTCATACATCAGCTCCCATTCATGCCGACAGAACCATTTCTTTATAATAGCAATCAGATTCATAATCAAAACAAAATCTTGAATTTCTTCCCTTTCAATGTCGGCAATCTCTCTTCCACAAACTTCCTTAACTCTTCCTCCTCAATAGGAAACAAAGGATTGTACTTGTACTTGAACGTATGAATGTATTGCTCATTCAACATCACATCAAAAATTAGTGTTTTCATCAAAACATATCGTTATTAGATGGACTATACTTTTTGTACTCTTCAAAAGCAAGCTCCAGAACATCATCTTTACTTATATGTTCCAAAACAACATCTTTCTCTGTATATACTAAATATCTCTCTCCAAATAAATCCCTCCATTTTCTTTTTCCTCGCTCTCTTTGCTGTAACTTGAACCTATACTTTGCCGGACGGTTCCATTCCATAGACAAAGTGCATGCCAGCTTGTATTCCACGTCCTCCTTTTTAATAATCTTTTCTGTCATAACCTCTTTTATATTAAAAATAACTTTCCATCCACAACACGGCTTCTTCTATGGTGCCTACCTTCTTGAACTTCTTTGTGACACAACGCTGCATGTATTCACAGCATATGTTTTCTTCATCATCAAAGTAGATGTTATATGCCCCGTTATCATCAGCCCCGGTACATGCTATTCCAAGCTCAAGGGCATTTTGCACCTTTTCCAGTTCGGTTGAAAAATAGGCATAAACCTTTCCACCCTTTACACCCATCAATCCGTTAAGTTCTACAATGTTGTTCATTATTAAGATAATATTTTATTATGTCTACCCCGATTAAAAAGGGAGGTTTTAACGCTCCCTTATCAATCACACCACAAAGATAATATTTGTTTATGACATACGCAATAGCTTATTCCCAATAAAATTGCATATTTAACATTTCTTGTGTTTCCTTCTGAATAGGCTTATATCTCGTTTCTGTAGTCAAATCCCTCTCAGCCACGTTGTTATACTCTTCCAAAGCCTTTTCTTTATCTATACTCCTTTCCACCCATATACCTATCATCTGGTCTGGCTGCATATCCCCGATAGACACCGGGTTTTCCTCTGTAGCCTCATAAAACTGGACTGTATAGGGTCTGCTGTATATATTAGGTGCACTGCCCATATATCGGCTTCCGTCTGCACCTTCCATCATTCCCACGGCACCTACCTTAAACGAACACACATTTGTTTCCGGATTCTCGAACCATATCTTCACCCCTTTTGCCACCTCCTGGCTGTCATTGTGCAGCACTATAGCCCGGTATTCGTTTCTCGCGTTCCTTATCGTGTTTACACTCAATTCATCAAACAGATTACCGAACATGTCGTTAGGTATTGTCGTGGAAGATACAAAGCCGCCCAACGAATAGGAAACATTCTGTTGTTCCATCATATAACCAGAACTTACTGTATATAATAACTGCATATCTTATCCTCCTTTCTTATTCTTTCGGTTTCGGCATGCCTGCTAAAGACCAATATTCCGTTTTTGCCGTATTGTCAATCGTGACCGTACCACCGTTATTTCTCACCCTTGCTATGTAAAACTCGTTTACCGACTTGGTAGGGGGTTGTTCCAAAGTCACTTCCTGCACCAATCCCAACGTAAACCAATCATAGGTATAAAGCCCTTCCATTTGTGCATCCGTAAACACCTTTCCAAGCGGCACTGTTCCCAGTATCACAACCTGCAAATTTGTTTCCGCAACAAAATCGGATTCGGACGTTAATACAATATTCTTGTTATCTATTATATTGACTATCTCATATACACCATTATTTAGGGGCTGTGAACCGTCGTCCTTCAAAAACTTTATCGCTACCGGGGTTTTCCCTGCCTGTCCTCTAACCTTACCGGAAAAATCCACGGTTCCGGTCACTACACCTTTCTGGTTGATGCTCACATATCCGTTTTCATAGTTTTTTGTCGAATATCCGATTTTCAGCCAGTAATACACGCTGTCTGCCGGGATGGCAAAGTTATCGTATATATTGACAATGTTTATTACCTGTCCCAATGAGTTTACCGCCATACCCGGCAATATCCTTACCGTTCCTCCTTGTGTTCCCTGCTGTACTTCAAACGCTTTGTTGTCTATAAAGGTGTCCACGGTTTCAAAATCGGACTTGAATTTTGTAGGGTTATTTGTCACTATACCGAATGTGTAACTTCCGGCAATTAGAATCTTTCCAAGCAGGGAATTCTGTAGGAAAGACTGCATATTCATCACTTCTTCCTTTTCTAAAAAAGTGTTTCTATTAACATTTATCTGAGACATAATATCTATAAATTTATATTTACAAAATTAGAACCATTCTGGATAAGCACTAATATATTGGTCGTAACCATTCATCTTTGTACATCCTCTGAAACATCCGCTTTTGGATATACTGTCAACATCCGGGAAACCGAATTGATATAGTTGGAATATTCTCTTAAAATAATAAAACAGAGGCATATAAGCTGACGGCAATTTTACTCCGGCTACTATACAATCCCATCTCGGTTGAGACGTCATATTTGAGCAACCGCTAAATGTACTTGTGCAACTATCTATATGTTTCAGTACCCCCGATTCTATATAACTATTATCAGTTCCCGTAGGTCTGGGTTTATTCTCGGTTACATCTCCAAAAGCATATTCAGCCGTCAGCAAATTAGAACAGTTCTCGAACATACTGTTAATGTTCACAGTCACCGAATGTTCGGGCGGTGTGATAGGACTACCCTGCGAGCCTACTGTTCTCAAATTCCTGCACCCGGCAAAACAATGCGCATAAGTGCTACATTGCGGAGAATCAGAGAACAAAGACGATGTTATGGTAGTCAGACCACTATTTTCAAACATGCTTGACGCACTTCTGATATCTGGAATTGTAACACCGCTTATATTCAACAGACTTGTACAACCGTAGAACATCTCGTCGCATCTCGTTCCTCCATTTGTCGAATAATTGAACGCTCCAGAACTTACACTTGTCAAATTGGTACATTGATAGAATGCCTGTGCCAGCGACAACTCACCCACGGTTCCGGAAAACAGATTGCTCGGCAATGACGATACACCCGAAAGATTGCAGAAACCGTATGCATTTATCGTTTCCCCCGAAAGATATTTAAATGATATTCTGCACGGTGACTGTAAATTGGAACAACGAGAAAACATGTAGATACATGTATTTATATTCGTCGCTCCAATATCGTTGCTTATACTTGACATTCCCGTACATCCAGTAAACATATAATTCAGAGATGTTTTGTTACTTGATGTCCTTAACTGTCCACTTACAGAAGAAATGTTACTACATCCATAGAAACAATAGGAGTAATCACTTATCGAGTTTCCTCCAAGCACGCTTGACAAGTTCACCGAACCGCTCAATCCACTGTTTCTATATGTGCTCACAAACGTACCACTTGTTATAAAATCAAACAATCCTGCCGGAACGCTTCTCAAGCTGCTGCATCCATAAAAGAATGAATCTGCCGAACCGCTCATAAGACTTGTAGTCCAGCTTACAACCGATTCAAGACTGCTGCAATCTTGGAAGGCTCCCTTTCCCCACGACGTTCTCACATTTTCGGTAAACCACTTGATTACTCTTGTCAAACAATTCTGGAAACTTGAAAATCCGTTTGCACTCCATGATAAATTGGCCGACATCCCGTTAAAGTCGAACAATATTATCTTTGTTCCTCCGGAACTGTAGGTATGCGAACTTGTTCCTACTGTCTGCTCACCATCTCCCCATTTAACGCGCAAATTGTTAAGTCCTGTAGAAGACGTGTTAAGTACGGGCAACACTATGTTCGTGCCATTTGACACCCTTACTTCCAGTACCGCACCGTCTTCCATTATTATATCAATCGTCTTGCTGAACTCTTCCGGACCTACCGTATAACTTCCGCTCTCCGTAAAGTAATTCTGACTTGTTGCCACCCACGCATAAGTATCGTTACACGGAACCATCCATGATACGGTACCACTCGAACTTGTCACGCCCGAACTTATGTTGTCTTCCACTGTCACGCCCGAAATAGGAGAACCGCTCTTTGTACGCACATTATATGTAACCTGGCACTTGTTACGCGTCATTACGACGTTAACATATTCGTCGCTATTGCTTATGCTTACAGAACCGTTCTGGCTCTGATACCCAGCCTTTGACGCCTGCCAGCTTAATGTCTGGGGCGGCACGTATGTTCCGAATACCGCACGCCCGGCTCCATCCGTGTTCTTTGCCGTACCTCCGCATACAATACGTACCCCTCTTATGGATATCCCTTTCTCGTCCACCACATCGAAAATAACTTTATAGGTATTTACGCCAAGAACTATCGTCGCACTTGTATCATATTCTCCTACAGTCACATAGGTGCTGTTCTCGTTGTATTGAGGCAACTTGCTTGCCGTAGCCGTACCGGAACTTCCTGCCTCCACATTGAAGGTCGTATATCCCTGCCCATCGGAATACTGTGTCATTCCGTTAAACGTCACCTGTGCACCGCTTATACCTATATTGCTACCATTAACAACCTGTATTCTCACATTCACCCTCTTTACGGTAAAGTTGATAGGAACACGGGTGTCCGAATTGTACACAGTAAACGAGTTCACCACATCATAACAATAGGGATAAGTTGCCACATAGTCGTATGTGCCCGAAAACAGTTGTGTAGATACCAAACCAAGCTCATTTGTCACAAGTTCTTCCGTCTGTCCTACAATGTTTATTTTGGCTCCGGAAGCTTGGACAGCTCCTATTGAAGCGTTGAATGTTACGTTGAACGGAACCGCGGACTTCTCGCTCATTTTTATGATGTACTCGTTTTCTCCTGCCTTTATGTTGACATTACCTTTTGCCGGGTTATAGTCCTGCTGTGAGGCACTCCATTCCCATACACCAAGTTCCAATGTCCAGCTTGCCGCAATACCGTTATTGTTGGAATATCTCGTCTCCCCGTTTATCGTCACCACTGCATTCTGTATAGGCTGTTCTGTCTCTACGTCAAGAACTTTTACCGTCAGTTTTCCGGTCTGCTTAACAAGGTCTACCGTTATGGCTAAAGGCTGGTTTATCAAAACTGCCGTTCCGGTTCTCGGTTCGTACCCCTCTTTATTTACGCTCCACGGGTAACTGCCCGGTACACGGTTGAATACCGCGTTTCCGCTTGCATCCGTATTGACTGTCTGTTCTCCTTCTCCCACTCCAAGCACAACGGGCTGGTTCCTTACTGGATGATTATTCATCCTCACAGTAAAGATGATATCATAGGTGACAAGCTTCAATTGCACGTCCACGCGCTTGTTCTCCCCGTTCACCGTCACTACACCCTGCTTGGTATAATATCCTTCTTTCTGTACAGTCCAGTTATAGCCACCCGATATCCGGACAAACTGCGCTTGTCCTCCACTCGTGCTTATCGCTTCCGTTCCTATCGTTACCAAAGCATCGTCTAATGGAGTGTTGTCCTCGTCCGTCACATAGAAGTCAATCAAGTAACCCATTTGCACCAAGTCAACTTCTATCGTCACGTCCTGGTCGATAACTTCTACGGTACCGTCCTTTGCATAGAATTCGGTCTTTGTCACCTTCCAGTTATATTCCCCTGCTATGTCTACGAACGTCACAACTCCATTACTTGCCGTTTGCAGTGTCGTGCCGTTGAATGTCACGTCTGCTTTTGACACTGGCAAACCGTTGCTTCTTACAATAAAGTTTATCTTATATTTCGGTATAGGGTGAAACTGCACGTCAATAACGGCATTGCCGTATATTGTGAAGTCATTTTCTACCGTCACATATTCTTCCTTTACTACCTTGTAATGATACGTTCCTGCCGGATATACGAACCCAGTTGCAAGTCCCTGCGCATTAGAGCTTCCGGTCTGGTTAGGAATCCCCTCACCCGTCACCAATACGGATGCGCCCGATACTGGCTCCACACCGTCCCTTATACGGAAAGTCACGTTATAGTAAGATATCTTTTCCATCTCGATTTCTATATTGGTAGAATCCACTATTTCGGCATTTCTTCTCACCGTATAATAGTCCTCATATTCTGCCACATATTCATATATACCGGGGAACACCTCGAATGTCGCTATACCGTTGTTTCCGGTATATTGCACCTTTCCTGCAAAGGACACTTTCACGTTCTGCATCCAGTCGTTTGTCTCCTTGTCGCGCACAAAGAACGTAACCACCCGTTCATAGGCGGCTCCCATTAACTGTACATATTCTACAGCGTCCTTGTCCACCAATAGGGTGTTTTCCACATTTTCAAAGTTTTCTGCTTCCACCTCGTAATACCATTGTCCGCGCGGCAGTGTTATTTTCGCCTCACCGTTAACGTCCGTTATCAGTTCTTCACCGTTTACCGTTATCTTCGCGTTGGGTATATATTTGTTTCGATTTGAAAATACCTTGAACAATATCTGATATTCTTCCTCTCCTACATAAGGACGTATCAATTCACTGCCGAATATGTTCTTATATCCAACAAGGTAATTTTTTATAAAAGTCTCTACAGTAAATTGTCTCTGATATGCGTTGTTTTTGTAGTAGGCGGCTATAATGTCGCGCTCACCCAAATATCCTTGTGAAAACGGCAGATATAAAGGTTTTACATGAAAATCGTATATATATACATACGGGTGATTTCCGACCGTTCTTTCCTGGATAAATATAGGTGCGATATACTTCATTCCCGGCATTATCGATAAAGCACGTCCAGACGGGAAATTAAGCGTAGGTGCGTTCAAAAACTTCTCGTTCGTTGACAGCAGTATTCCTTTTATGTAGTAATACATGCCGTCATTCTTTATGTCTAAATATTCGTTTTCGTGGAACCATAGAGAGCTTCCGGTTATCTGTCCGTTTTCCAATATCCCCATAGGAAATGGCTCGCCATCTACCGTTTCATAGCCTGCTACTCCAAACTTTAGATTTTCATTGTCTGTAGCCGACACCTTTACTTGCAATGATATTTCATAGGATAGGTTCGGGTCTATGATTATAAGTTTGTCCAAATCCACCCTTCCGTCTATACCCACGGCTTGATTGCCAAAAAATGTCATAGCGTTGAATATCTCTCCATCATTCCCGTTTTCGTCCTGCGTTATACTTATACTTTCCGGTATCAATAGAGGATAATTATTCAAATCCTCTACTCCTTTTGTATATTCATACGCTTTTGATACATTCATTACCGTATTCGTCCGGTCACATGTAGGCGAACTGTGACCCATCGCCCACCCCGTAGCTTCCGGTCTCAACAAGGCAAATATAAACTCGTCCAAAGAATTGTATCTTATCAATCGCAACAATTCACCCAATATCTCGCCTTCCTTGCTTATGATGTCAAGTCTTCCACGCTTTGAATATTCTTCTAAGTAATTATAGAATAGGTATTTCATCTGTTCCTGGCTGTCCACCATGTTAGTAACAAGACCTCTGTTCTGAATAAACATCTCGAACAAAATCTGATTCGTGTCTATCTTTTTGTATTGTCTTGCATACAATACTATCAAAGCGAATATATGAGTTATGGTTCCCCAAAAGGCACGGAAATCCTCGTTCTCTTTCTTTTTTAGGAATGTGGGCAAAATTCCCCTTCCTTCCAGTTTTTCAAGTACGTTTTCTGCCCACCGTATTACTTCCTTATCGTTTTCTTCAAAAAAACGACTGAAAGGCAAGTTATCATATATAGGTGTGGACTGGGGTAAAAATAATCCCCCACACGGGTTTTCTTTCTTTATTCTTTTTTCCATGTTGAAAAACAATTAATTGCACGGTAAAAATACGATTAATTTTGGATATTACGAAAACAAACACGACGAAAAATACTGTAGAACCGTTCCACCACCTCAATCTCCCTCATCAAAGACCAGTCCATAACAATAGAGGCTCTAAAGGTAGGGGTGTGGGTTGAAAAAGATTATGTGGGTCAATATACAAATACATTATATGATAATGAATATGCTTATACTGGTGTAACAAACAACGAATCAGATGAAAGTAAATTACTATATCCAAGTAATTCATTCGGTTGGACGTTTAAATCAAGTATATTATCTTCTGTTGGAGAATGGACACAATTAGCTTTGACTTTTAGACAAAGAAATTCTTATAGCGGACAATCATTAAATCCCTTGTATGTAAATAAGAAACCTGGATATTGGGATTCTGCTTCTACACAGCCATTTGATATCCCTACAACTATTGTCTGTAATATGTCATATACTTATGAAAATAGATTGCAATATTATACTCTTTCATCTATTATGCCTTCACATAATGGAATAACGGTAAGTCATTTTATTTTTAATGATAGAAGTCAATCCGGAAATATTAATTTTAAAAGAAAAAATTCTATTGATTATGAGATAGCTTTTTTTCAAAAAGTCACAACAAGAATATATAACAGTTACTCTTTGAAAAAATTTACTTGTAATGTAGTAACAGTTGTCGCTTCAAATGGTGTAATGGTATCTTTATATATAAGTGCTGCAAAAAACTATTTTTTTAATACTATATTAATGAGTACAAATACTGATTCTGCCATACAAAGTGAAATTGATTCTACTTCTATAGAAAGTTTTCCTTTTTCTAATATTCACTATTTATTGTGTTGGAATAAAATTACAAGTGAAGCTGTAGATGAAACGCATACTGATTATTTATTTTTAGTAAAAGCAATGCCGGAAACATATAATCACCAATATTACAATAATTTTGATTATTTATTTTTTAAAGCTAAAAATATATTAAATAATTATCCAAATGCAGGGTTTACTTCAAATTGGGAATGTTATTACAATATCCCATCTGCCGTTAAATCTGTAATTGGAGGAGATTGCTGGGTTTCACCAGATTTGAAATGGTTATTTTATATTAAAAACAATTCGACTGCAATAGGAGGTTATACCAAAGGATTGCATGCTATAAAAGGGTCATCAGCTCTTTTTAATATGACTGGATGGTCTGGAACCTCTTATACAATGGATAAAGAAGGTAGTGCAATTGCAGAAGATTGTAAGAATATTTATATATTGGATATCAAATTTAATTCTAAATCTAACAGAATGATGATTTTCGGTAATTCTACTCGTGGTCATTTTGGAGATTTTGATTTAGGTTCAGATTTAAAATATATAGAAGGAACACAACCCGACGTAATATATTTCTTTGCATTGAGTACAGAATGGGTTAACGTAACAAAAACGGTGTCAACTAATACTGATTTCCCGTCAACTTATTTAAATGCCGGAAAACAAGGTAGTGTTTATCTTCCTAATATTAATTTTGTTAATAATTCTATTAGTTATATGTACCCGGCAGGAAACAAACCTATAACTGGATATAGATATAATTTAATATGGGACAATTGATTAAAACGATATGGATAATTAAAGAGTAACTATATACCATTTACATCAAGAATGTTTAGGTATATAGTTACCTTTATTTATTCTCCAAAACTCAAATTATATCTATATGCGTTAAACGGTTCATTCCCTCCAGGATACATGAAGTTAATTTCTCCATTTACAAAATTGATTAAAGGTTTGTAAATATTACCTTTACCTCCAGATGTAGAGTTGCTATAATCATTCCAAAGTACATCCCCTCCTATATAAGAACTATTTAATCTGACAAATTTTTTCTGATTTTCCACCCAAATAAAATAAAGTATTATATCCGGTTGAATACCTTCTGTATAACTATAATCATAATTTACGTTTGTAAACGCACCTTTAGAAGAATTTCCAAAAACCATTATTTTATTAGATTTGTTATTGAATTGAACATCTAATATATAATAATTCTGACAAGCATTCAAAATATCTGTACCTCCTCCTTCCATTTCGTAAGAAACTCCAGTCCAGCCATTTTCTCCAAAAAGAGCTGATGACCCTTTTATAGTATGCAATCCTTTGGAAAACCCTTGATAATTAGCTCCGCTTAATGATATATAGAATAACCATTTCAAATCCGGTGAAACCCAATAATCACCACCTATTACAGAAGTAATTGCAGACGGAATGTTATAGTAACAAAGCCAGTTTTCAGTCTTTTCTAATTTATCTCCATATTCCCCTAAAGGTGATTTCCATATTCCGTAATAAAATTGGGCATACGTGGTTCCATATGACCTATCTTGCGATTTTACTAAAATAACTACCTTTTCATTGTCACTTATTAATGTCAACCATCCCATATGTTCTACTCTACCTTCATCTTTATAAGGATATCCAGGTATGTTAGAAAAATTTAGGATGTTATTAGAAACATACTGTTCTGATATACTTACTACTATAAATTCATAATTACTATAATTCCCAATCATATAAGATTTTATTCTCCCATTTGAACGAGGCATTGTTTTAACAACAGAAGCATATTTTCTTACAGAGTAATTATTAAAATATTTATATTGGTCGCTTATAGGATTACTACTTGCATATAAATCTGATGAAGTGGTCGTCCAAGCGTCATTAACTGAATAATATCTTCTTACTTGAGTTGCAGTCCAATTTATTCTATCACTAATTACATAATGTATATATGTAATTACGGGAAGTTTAGTGCTATCAAAATTATATACGGGATGACTTATTGATACACCATAATATTTCATTGAACCTTTACTTACATAAATTGAACTATCGTTATACCATAAAATATTTTCATCATTTTTATATAATTTAGCTATATAATACGTTTTAAATGAACTACCTGACAAATAAACAGAATGTCCAAGCATATAACTTTTCGTACCAGTAGTTACGAAAAATACAATACCAAAAGAGTTGCTAACAGCATATAACTTACTTTCTTCACTTGCTAAATTCACAATACCCGTATAAGCCCCTTTAAATGGTTTATAATAATTATCTATATACGAAGAATATTGTTCTACTTTTCTACCACTCACCCACACCCCTACCTTTAGAGCCTCTATTGTTATGGACTGGTCTTTGATGAGGGAGATTGAGGTGGTGGAACGGTTCGGATAATTCCATGTTCCTGTTCCGTTTCCTCCCCAGGTCGTGCTACCTCCTGCTTCCCACCAATAATTGCCCGGCTTTATTGTCAGTACCACCTGTCCGCTCGTATTTGTAGTGCCGCTATATGCAGTGCTGGTATTGTTGCTTGACAGTTTTACCACACATCCACTTCCTACACTTGTTCCTGTATTCGCATCTTTTACCGTTATCGTTATTATTGCGTTACTTGGTACCAGCTTAAGTGTAAAGTTGGATGTGTTCGTGTTCGTCGTATTCAACGTGTCGTATCTTGATGCACTTACAACATATCTCATTGTGGTTCCCGATACATATACGGTCGCTTGTCCAGCACTGTTTGTCGTTACTGTCTGCGTAGCTAAATTATTAGAATCTGAACTATCTCCATTAATACCATATACCTTTATTGTCGCACCACTTACAGCCGCATTTGTATAGCTATTCTGTACAGTCACTACAATACTCTTTATTGCAGTAGAATAAAATGCTGTAGCGTCACTGTTATGTCCTATATTGCTAAAATTATAATTAGGGGTGATGTTGTATGTCGTTTCGGTCGTTGTTGTGCCAGTCACATAATAACTTGCCTTGTATGCAGCTATATTTGTCGTTATACCTGCAATGAATGTATATGTTCCATAATAATATACCGTTTTAGCAGAATTTTGAGTGAGTGTGACTGTTGTTGCCACTCCTGCTGTTGTAAATATAGGCTTCACTAATGTGTTTACTCTCCACCATCCTAATAAAGGAGCAGAAAGCGGCACCCTTATTCTGAATGCAACTGCTACACTCTTCGTCAATCTTACAGCATTCTGTGTAGTCGTTGCTGTAGGCATTGTTATTGTCGTGCTTCCGTTTACCCAATAACTCGTACCTCCACCCCATGACAATGTATATGAACCTGCTATCATCGGCCCGAATGACACTTGACCACTGCTATTCGTCGTTCCCGTGAATTTGATAGAAGAAAGTCTTTTGTTCGTCAGTGTTACCGGACATCCGTTCGCGTTCCCTTTTACCGCACTCTGATAATAGTCCTTCATTGTTATTGTGATAGAAGAACTTGTCTCGCTCATTTTCAGATTAAGCGGACTTGCTTTTGTAGATGATAACGTACCGGATAACGCATTGTAATTTGTTTTCGAGAATGAGTAGCTTCTACTTATACCACTTCTGTATACAGTCCAGTTACCGCTACTATCTGTCGTTCCGGTCTGTCCGAAATAGGAACATGATACACCGCTTATATTTGTCCCATAATTAGAACTCTTTATGTTAAATGTCAGACGTGCAGTTATATTCAATGTCATAGTCCACTTCTCATTTTCATTAGTCCATGTGTGACCCTGCGAAGCATTACTATAATAACTTGCATAATTTTTCGGTGTATAGGTGTAGTTTATTCCTGCATATACAGTATTCGTTTTCTGTCCGCTCGCATTCAATGTTATTTCTCCTGCCGGGGCATTCGAGCCTGTAGGTACACTTCTGACTATCACTGCACTACCTAACGGATGGGTTGCTGTGATGTTTGGAACTTTCTCAACGACTGTCAGTGTAACCGTTCGCGTCGTTCTGTTCATCGTCACTGTATAGGGTGATGTCTGTGTGGCGATTACTGTTCCTATGTAGTTGTTGAAATACTGTGCCGTGGCGGTCATTTGTCTATCTAATCCACTTCTGTAGAAGCTTCCTCCGGATGGAAGTGTTTGCCCGAAGTAGGTAATCGTTCCAGAAAGCGCATTGCTTGTATTGTAAATATTTGCTACTGTATTAATCACTATCTTTTGGTTGCAAATCAGATATATTCCCTGGAACTGTCCTGCTGCTGTATAAGTCAATGCAGTATTTGGATTACTGTAATAATTAGCTCTTGTTGTCGGTGTAAATGTTACTGGCGTACCTAAATAGCATACGAAAGACACGTTACCGTTTGTATCAAGCGTCAAAGGACTTGTAGAAGCTGCCGGACTGAAATTCATCTTCATAGACGCATAAGTTGCCATCGTGAAATTGAACGTATCTGTCCCAGAAGCCGCCTTTCTTGTCACTGTTACAGCATTTGTATTGCTATTATTGTACTTTATTACTCCATTCATTCCTTCGTTGAAAAGAAAATCCTTATGACCACTTACTATCTTATCAAAAGTACATTTACTTAGAATTTCAGCATTTAATTTATTTTGTACATTACTTCCGGTAATATCGAATACGGTTGCCATTTCAAGGTACCACGTCACTGGTCTACTTCCACCATTTATATAAAAATAATTGGTCGTTGAAAAACTTCCTGTCGCACCGCATCTTACATAATAGGCATAAGTAATCCAGTTTCCGGTTCCCTGGTTTGAAGAAATCCATTTCCTTACGGGATTATCACCTGTCGCATTACTTGCAAAAACCAATTGTCTCCCTGCTGGGATTTTTGCTCTAAAATACGCTACAAATTCCTTGTTTGCACTTGTTGGTGTGTATATACTAAAACCTCCCAATCCAGGCCATACAGCAGAACTTGCATCCGTAGTGATTTCGAGCATGTATTTAGGAGTAACCGGAAACGTATCTGTCCCAGAAGCCGCCTTTCTTGTCACTGTTACAGCATTTGTATTGCTATTATTGTACTTTATTACTCCATTCATTCCTTCGTTGAAAAGAAAATCCTTATGACCACTTACTATCTTATCAAAAGTACATTTACTTAGAATTTCAGCATTTAATTTATTTTGTACATTACTTCCGGTAATATCGAATACGGTTGCCATTTCAAGGTACCACGTCACTGGTCTACTTCCACCATTTATATAAAAATAATTGGTCGTTGAAAAACTTCCTGTCGCACCGCATCTTACATAATAGGCATAAGTAATCCAGTTTCCGGTTCCCTGGTTTGAAGAAATCCATTTCCTTACGGGATTATCACCTGTCGCATTACTTGCAAAAACCAATTGTCTCCCTGCTGGGATTTTTGCTCTAAAATACGCTACAAATTCCTTGTTTGCACTTGTTGGTGTGTATATACTAAAACCTCCCAATCCAGGCCATACAGCAGAACTTGCATCCGTAGTGATTTCGAGCATGTATTTAGGAGTAACCGGAATAGATTCATTCACTCCAAGACTTACTGTAGCGGTTGAACGTGTCATTACCGCATTAAGAGGTGATACAGTGATTGACGTTATACTACCCGAATAATTACTGTGATAGGTTGCTGTAGCTGTTACACTGTTCGTTACAGAACTTCTGTACAGCGATACATTACCGCTACTGTCAGTTGTTCCTGTCTGATTAAAATATTTTACAGTAGCACCACTTAAATTCGTTCCGCTCGGCACATTAGACTTGACATTTATAGTTATTTTTGCAGAACATTTCAATTGTAATACAGTTACTTCATTTATAGGGAAGTCTGTATAAGCAAATGTATTTTCCGGATTTTCATAAAATTCTGGATGTCCTACTACATCAAAATGTATTGGTGCAGTTGATACTCTATTAAATACGTACAACCCTTCATCACTTGTAGTTATTTCGTAATTAAATGAACCGGAACGATATTGCAATTTTTGATTTGCATAAACTCCTCCTTCGATATAGCCGCCTTTTCCGTCCGGTATCATTTCAACAACTTTTAAAGTAGCTCTTACTGAAATGAATTGTAAACGTACTTGATAAGGACTTACGGTTTCAGTTGTAATAACACCATTAAATATATTATAATTATCTGCCGAAACGGAAATATTTTTATCAACATTTGAACCGCTTCGATACAAAGCTGCAACACCATCAGCATCCGTAGTGGCTGTTTGTCCGTTATAATTTACTCTGGCACCGTCCACTACAATAGTCGTATCATCGTCATTTACAACCTTAATGGTTATAGGCTGTATCATTACAGCTACTATCGTCTTGGTTGTATTCGATTCCGTAAAGGTTATGGATTGCGTAGAGGTCGTTACACTATAATAAGACTTGTTGTCCAGTATAGAAAAAGTGATAGGTATATTGAGGTATACGCTGACTTGTGCAATACCTTCATCATTTGTTTCAAATGTTCCATTCCCTGCATCTGAACTATAGCTTATTCTATTAACTATCGGTCCTATAATTTCACTACTGGACAAACCTTCTACAAATTTTACCGTCACTACATGCTTGTTTCTCAACATCGTGACATTGAGCGGTGAAACCGTGGTAGGTGCAATGGTTCCATTTACTGTACTATAATCCTCTTTATCCAAAGAATAGTCCTTTGTCAGTGCTGACCGGAACAATGAAGCGTTACCGCTTGTATCCGTCGTCACTACTTGTTCGTTGTAAGCTACCGTTACTCCCTGGATATTGTTTTTCGCATATACATCCTTTACATTAACCGTTATCTTTGAGGTTACGTTCAAGTCGAACGGCCATATCACACCGTCTTCTGTCCATGTATAGGATTGTGTCGGGTTGCTATAAAAAGCCGGGTATGAATCAGTCGTAAACGTGTATTCCAGTCCCTTTATCAATAACTGATTGGTATAACCATTTTCATCCAAAGTAAGCTTTATCGTTCCTGCCTTGGATGTCATTGTAATGGTCTGATTTGACAAGTACGCCCTTCCTGCCGCACCATACACCTCCGAAACTTGAATACCTGCGTTAATCAATTCATATTGTACTTCAACATCCAGCACTGTACCGCTTTCGCTCTGAGGATGTGAGAATGTATCGGATGAAACCTCACCTGCAAGCACTTCATAAATGTATTCTCCTACCGGAACATTCGGCATGACTATCGTTCCTTCCGCGTTCGTCTCGCCCTCAAACACAATATCCGGCAATGCGTTGTTTGTCACACGTACCAAAATTCCGTCCGGTGGCAAAACTCCTTGTGTTGACACATGGAAAGTGACCGGGTACTCCTTCGCCTCCAATTCAATATCCATTCTTGTTTCTGTTCCGGTAGGCTTGAAATTCCCAGTCTTGGTATTGTAATGCTGCTTGCTTACACTGTAAGACATATTTACCGGAGAAATGTACATTTGCACTATTCCATCTGTATTCGTCGTTCCTGTCTGATTGACGGACATCCCACTGAATGTTACTGATGCACCGCTTAACTCACCATACAGATTGGATATGATATATACCGGAATTCTCTTTGAACATGTATATACAAGGTCTTTTGTGTTTGCATCTTTATAATTGACTATAGCTATTGCACCGTTTCCGGAATAGAATCCTATTGGTTGCACCTGGAAACGTTCTGCAATTCCTGCATACACTGTTTTTGTAAATTGTCCGCTTGCATTCGTCGTTACATTCGCACCCGAAGATGTACCGTTGTCATTGTAATAGCATGCAAGCACGAGACCTGTTTTTACCGGATTGGATACTGTAGTCGAAATAGAGGGTATTATTTCTTTTACCGTGAATGTGACTGATTTCGTTCTTCTTGTTAATACTGCTGAATGCGTCTTGTCCGTAGGCAGATAGATATTTTCTGTCTTACCGTCGAAATTACTGTTTCCACCTCCATAGGTTATCGTATAATTTCCAGGCGGTATATTGAAATTTCCATTTCCTTGTGATGTCAATTGTCCGCTTGCATTCGTCGTTCCAGAAAAACTATATGATTGTGAAGATGTTCCACCCCATGCACTCGTAACCGTTACTGGACAACTTTCTGCCGCCTTGGAATAGGGGTTACTTGCTGTCAATGTCAGACTAAATGTCATTGCAGCATAACCCATGATTATATCCAGGTAATCAGCCGACAACGGGGGTGTGAATGTTCCAGTCTTTTTCGTATGGTCTGTTACTGTACACTCATAGCTCATTACAATAGGTGAGATATACACGCTTGCAGCACCGTCACTTCCGGATGTTACGGTCTGGGGTAACGACATTCCGGACACGGTTATAGTTGCATTTTCAAGCGGTCTTAACGTGTTCTGCTGCTTCACCCGTAATTCTGCCTTCTTCGAGCATGTAATTTCCATCAGTGTAGGTACACTCGCACCGAAGCCCCAGTTCTTGATTAGCAGACCTTCATTCTCATAGAAACCTTTCTCCTTTATTGTCAACTGATAGTCAATTCCCGGCATCACTTCTGGAAATATCTTTCCTGCTGCATTCGTCGTATATTCCCGTACATTATCATTGTACATATTTTTTACCGAAACGACAATTCCGGCCTTAACCGGATTAAAGTTCAGAGCAGCTTTCTGTTCAGCAGTTATCTTTACAGTCACCTGGCTTACCGGGGTCGTTATCGTCACGTCCACATAGAAAGCCCTTGGCTCTGCATCACGTGTCACATTCGGCTGCACTGTCAACATCGTACCTTCCAAAGAAGCTATTTCGTCATTCGATATATTGAATTTCAATTCAGCACCTCCACTTGTAAAATCGTATGGCTCATCCTCACCACCAATTTCTGCACGTCTGAAAGTCTTTACATGTTCCATCAAATCAAACGTCACTCCTTTGTTAGGAACAACGAAGTTTTCCGGTGTATGAACTATGTAATAATAACTATCATTGGATAACGTCTCGGCTGTATTTTCACCACTGAATCTTACTGTAGTAGCATCACCGGACACACCGGGAATATTCTCTATTACGTCAACTTCCGGTTCGATTTCCCTTCTTGTCATAGTGAAAGGAAGGTCTATATCCTTCAGTTTTTCGAGTGTTATCGCCTGGTTTTCTACTGCGTCATAATATCTGTGTGTCGCATTCCAGGTATATTCCCCTGCTTCCGCTCCAAGCTGCAACACACCTATGTCATTCGTGTAGCCAGAATCCACCTTAATTCCGGTCCCTTTGTTTATCAATTCGATATATACACCGGAAATAGGAGCCTTCGTTATCGCGTCCGTTGCGGTATATGTTATTACCGTGTCTCTCAATTCCAGGTAAATTGTTTCCGGTACATCCTGGTCCTTGATAGTCACCGTTCCGGTATATCTCTTATAGTTTCTGTGCGTTACCGTATATTCATAATCACCGTTTCCAAGTGTCACACTTGCAACACCATTGACGTTCGTGACACGCGTCTCTCCGTTTATCTGCAATTCCGCACCCTGGATATAGTTACCGTTTTCAATGTCCCGTACAGTCAAGCGGAATGTATAGAAAGCCTGTTCCAATTCCACAATTTTAGAAACTTCCGAACCTTCAACCACTACAAAATCATTAACGGACATATAACCGGACTTGAAAGCCGTATATTCATAGGTTCCGTTCGGCAAGCTTATAATCGCTATACCTTCCTTATCGGTCAGATAAGTAGAACCATTTATCTTTATCGTCGCTCCTTCCAGAACCATGTGGGTAGCAGAATCCAGCACCGTAAACTTTATTGCATACGGAATTGCCGTCATTTCGACGAGAATACAATTAGGGTCTTCCCCAACAATCTCAATTTCTTTTACAAGGTCTTGATAATCTTCTTTTGCAACCCTCATTTCATATTTCCCGGTTTGCAGCCCCATGCTTGCCTGCCCTTCATTATCCGTCTTTTCCTTTATGTCATTTATTGTGATGTTTGCTTCCGGAATGTAAATACTTCTGTTTCTGTCAATTACAGCAAAATTTACATTCATTTTTGTAAGAAACATTCTTTGAAATATGTCTACTGGCTGATTTTCGACCGTAAATACGCTTTCTATGGTCTGGAAACCCGATTTTTCAAGCTTGTATTCATAGGTTCCCGGCTCCAAATTAATGACCGCCTGTCCATTATCGTCCGTTTCTGACGTGTAAACGCTTGTTGTCACCTTGACACCCTGCAAAGGCGCTTCTCCTTCATATACGGTAAACGTAACCGGATAGGGGGTTGCAATAAAATCATTTATGTTTATGTAAATAGGGTTGTTCAGAACGACAAATTCCCCTGTCTTCTGTGTCCAGTTCGTTTTTGACAATATGTATGTGTATTCCCCGTTCTCCAAAAGAATGTTTGCCGTACCGTTACTGTCCGTAATGATTACCTTGTTTCCTATTGTTATATATGCGCCCGGTACGGCTACATTCTTGGTATTGGTTACGGTAAACGAACACAGATATTTCTGTGATGCTATAACCGATTGAGAACCTTTATATATGTCGCTTTCTCCTGCCGGATAAAAAATATTGGACAAGCTGCTGCCCGAATCATACAGAATATTCCCTTCCAAGTCTCGCATTCTGAATCCCTTGATACGCGGCAACATGTTCAAAGGCACCTCTTCATCAAAGTAGGGAAAGAAATATTCGTCCGGTACATACTTAACGCCTTCCGCAGTCTTCACCACTTCCAGCAAATCATCCCATTCTACCTTTTTGCCTGCTTCCCAGAAACGGAAATCCAGATACTTCGTCATTGCAATCTGGATATTTTTTCTTACATCCGCAATCACTGCATTAGGCGACAATTCCACACGGAAATCCACCCCCTCTTCACCGCCTACATACATCCATTTTGCATTTTCAATCACAATTCCAAGCGTATTCCCTTGCAAGTCAAGTTCGGTCAGTCCGAAATAGGGTGTAGCTTTTGTAAGCAATTCTTCCAATTCATCATCCGTAAAGAAAGACCCGTTTTGGGTTACAAGGTAAATGTGTGTCTTTCCGTCCTCACCCAGCCCAACATTCATTACCTTTAAAATGCGCGGGTCTAAATCCTGGAATATTTGCGTCCAGCCTTCCATAGTGTCAGTGGAAAGCTTGTTATTATAATTTATTATTCTGTTTCTGAATGTCTCGTCGTCCTCATAATCACGTCCACCGATAGCCGCATATTCATTCGTGCACTCTATATGTGTCAATGGTCTTGGCGATACTTCCGTAATGCTGTTTGCCTCCACATTGGTAGCAGACCCAGTGATAACGCTTCTTACACTGATATATCCATATCCCGACTTATCAACCGTAAAAGGTTGGTCTACAGTAAATTGCACTCCGTTCTTTGAAATAAACTTTGTTCCTACCTCATAATGCGTACCAGGCTCGGCAAAAACACGTACATAAGTAGAGGAACCAAGTGCTTCTTTTCTCGGACTTACACCAAACAACGCGGCCGATTTGTCCAGATAATCGCCTGTTGCCGACTTTGGGAAAATCTGCGCCTCCACTATGGCGATATCCTTTATCGCTTTTTGCGCCACCTTTGCAGTACCATAGGCAACGCCATTAAGTACAGAGCCGTCCGCAATATTTGAAACGCGGTCGGTCTTGTTTAAAAACATTTCAATCCACAAATTCTTTAAATTTGCAATCGTATTCGCTGTTTTTGTAATCATTTTTGAATATATTTAAATAGGAACATTAATAACAAAATCTTCTCTCGTCACGGTTGTAGCCTTTACCTTCATAAATACCGCGTCTTCTTTTTTTACCAAATCCAAAAGCTCTGCACTCGCCCATCGGTTATCCCTTTGGAACATGTTCATAAGAGCCTTAAATATCACCGGATATTGTATTGCGTTCGTTGTCTGTCCGATAAAATCGGATGGCAAACCATAATCCTTGAATTCCGGAATACAGCCTTTCAGAGCCTCCAATATGATTTTTAACGCCTGGTCCATAGAACTACCGAATTTCTTCACCTTCAAATCGTCATTCTTAAACTCGAATTCGGTATCTATGTCTTTGCCTAACACATTCTCACCTACCAATGTATCTACCACATTATCCACATAATTCACACCGACATTCCGAAGATTGACTGCAAATGTATTGCTTCCTTGTCCTGCCTTATAGTCCTCTTCTATAATGTATTGCGGTGTGGTTATAGAAGTCCAATCGTCTTCCGGGTCTGTCATTGCAATTTCTTCCGCTACATTCTCGAACGTCTCGCCTGTCCTTAGCTGCTTGTCAAGCTGTAGGGTGTTCTGTCTTCCAAGCGTTGCACTTCTTAACCATCTGTCAGAATTTTTTATTGTCAATATCTTTGTTTCCACTTCCGAAAAGTTGTCTAATATTTCCCACATAGAAATATCGTCCAACTTATTTTCATGGAGTTGGAACATAGGCTCTACAATATTGATTTGCGCTATCATCTTGTCAAGTTCGTAGAATGACTGTGCGTTTATCTCTCCTCCCTGGTAATAATCCACTATGTAAGCATAGTAATTGTTACAAAAATCAACATAATTTTGGAAGAACTGTTTTATGTTATACCCGGTAATATTTTTGAACTTGGCGTATGCCGTTTCCATTACTGCGTCCATCCTTTAACCTCCTTTATTATAACAAAGCTGCAAGTGAAGCCGCCAAATCATTAACACCTTTCTGTATTGCAGCAGCCGTACAAATTTTAGTAAGTGCTGTTTTTGCTTTCTGTTCTCCTGCCACCGCTTCTATAGGGGCTATCGCTGTCATTGTAAGCGAATATTCCCATATCATGTTGCGCTGTAAACTTTGGTTCAGTACAAGCCCGGTAGGAGGCACAACAACCAAATAACTCTCACCCAAAGCCATATTATAGAAGTAAAGACGGAATGGCAGACCGTCCTTATCCACACCATTACTTTTTGATATGATAGCTTGTAATATTTTCGTACATCCATATCCGTTCTTAACAGAGGGGTCGAACGAAGCCGACTTTAAGGAGTTCGTATTTTTACCCGAAATATCGCTCAAACTCCATTTCCCGGCTGATAAACTATAGGCCGCTCCTGCCAGACTTGACGCACCGCCACCAAGCGACAATAGCAATTTAAATGTTCGTCCAAAATCGCCTCTTATTGTAATGTCCTGTGGTACAAAGGTAGGAGAAGACAATACCGTTACGCCTCCTGCCGTGTTCCTTATATTTTCCCTCTTCGCTTCCGTCTTGCTTATCGCATTCGGGGTAATAGGGAATGTGAAAAAATCTATCGTATTGTTCTTTGAATCTGCCAGTTCAAGTGTACAGAGATACACCTCAAAATCATTCGGAAATTGAGATGCTAATATAGCTCTTCCAGCCGTCTCTATCAAAGACCCTGCTTTTTGTATTGCTGCCTGCGCGACGTTTGCCATAATCTTTTCTTATCGTTTTCAAAAATACGAAATAATTATCAATCCGAAAAAGTTACGGTGCTTTTTATTCCATCAAACTGCAACGGGTTGACTGCCGCTACCGCACCGACCCCGGCACCGAATCCGGCTTTACCTCCATCCATCGCCCCCGAACCTGCAAGCGCTGTTTGCCATGCGTTCTTTAATGTCATTATCTGGTTCTCCACATTATTCAATAACTGTATCAAAGTGTTCGCCAGTGTTAAAGGTTCCTTCGCATTGTTTATATTGACCTTCTGTCCGGTCATAAGCTTTATTAGGTTCTGCGTCAACTGTATCATTTCCGTATCGTTATCATAGCCCAATACCACACCATTATCATCTATAGTCATATGACTTTTCCCGTCGTGGAAATTAACGTCCACAGTGTTAGGGTCTGCCTTTATTACGGTTGTCTTGTCCTGGGTCTTCCACGTAAAATTAACCCCCTCCATATTCATAGTAAAACGCCTTATTTCCTTATCCTTTTCTTTCACATCCTCGACCACATTAACGACTTCCGCAATGACTTCATTATATCCGGTTACCTTCACCTTCTTGGAAGCCACTATCTCGGCTTCCCCCGAACTCTGCAATCTTATCTTATGTTTTTCATTGCCTCCTAATGTAACGTTGAAATTTACGGGCTTATCTATAGAGGTAAGGTTCATGTTCCATTCCTGGTTACGTGGGTCTATCGTCATAGACATAGTTACCCCTTCCACCTGCTTTTTCATCCGTATAACATCCTCGCTCCATGCCGGAACCTCATCATTGCCTATAAAGGTGCCTATGACTGTAGGCTGGTTAAGGAAATCGCTGCTCGCTATCATTACCTGGCATCCCTTCTCACCCGGTTTTTCGGGAAACCATATATTGTTGATAGCCTCGTTGGTAATGCGTGCGTCATTGCGGAATATACCGCCTTCCATCATCACGGCTACTATATTCGTCCTAAATACCGTATCTATATACGCTTCCCTGCCTACATCCGTGGGTATCATTATATACCCCTTCATTATAGGCGGCAAATTGTTACTGCTTATTCTTGGTTCTCCTCCTGCCATTATTCAAGTCCTCCGAAATATTTCCTGTTCAAAAAATAGTCAAATTGCTGCTTGTCAACAGTCGGGTTGTCGTAGGATGTTATCTGTCCGCTTTCCGCTTCCTTCGCCTTCTGTCTCAAACCGCTTAAGTCCACCAACTTAAAGTAATCGGGTGTAAATCCGGACGCTGATTTTTCAGAAACCGAATTGTCGTTTCTTTTTACCGCTTCCATCAGATTTCCTTTAAGTATAGGTACATAAAATCCTCTTTCCACCTGTAAAACAGTACGCCTATCTACCCCGTCACGGTTAAATGATATGGTGTTGGTTACATTCGTCACATAGAAAAACTCGTTCGTACTTTGGTTCAGCACAAAGGTTCCCACTTTTATACGTCTGTCCCCGTTTATCTCTATCGTTCCGCACCGGGTAAAAGGTACATACATGTTGCTTTCAACAAGGTAAATCAAGTCATTCAGCATTGTTGCTTGGTAAGTAGAAAATATCTTCTGATTTTCTGCCCCGTTCTGTATCATGCGAATACAGTACATATCCACGAAATCCATTTTCCTGTTACCCCATCGTTCCACATATTCTTCCAGGTACACAATAGGAACGAAAGCCAATCCCGGCTTATCACGTCCACCTACCTGTGCATTCTGTGCGTGTAACTGGAACCAAGTATAAACACGTGGGTCGTAACTCAGATTATACGATATTACATTATCCGGTGTTATCGTAATATAGTTTTCCGACTTGAAGGCATCTTTTATCGCCTTCTCCGTAAACGGTGGCTGTCTTACAATGACATCAATCGTGTTTATATAGGTGTCAAAGAAAAATTCTGTCAAAGGATATTGACAAATACGCTCCATGTACTGCATCAGTGTTCCGTTCGGGTTCCCCAGCCCCGTATCTGTCACAATCCTTTCCATTATATCCCCGGACACCTGTAGCTTGACAATCTGCCATATCCCCCTTACCTTCAAATCCTGCTGCCCCGGAATGCTGTATGCCGTTATCCGCTTGTCGCCCCATGAAGAAAACACTTCATCGCTGCAAACTCCGATAGAAGACATTATGTTTATAATAAACCAAATGCATTCATTTATTGTTTTGTATCCCAAATTCCATACAAACTGATACTCACCACCGAACACATTACGTCCGTTCCATACGCCACCCGTTTTCCTTAACAGCCAGTTCTGTATAGTATCATTGACATTTTCCAGCGGTATGAAGTAGCTTCCGTCCTCCACAAACATTTTTACAATGTCGCGACCGCTTATGACAGTGCTCTTTGAATTGTCTTCCGAAGAATAGGTCTCCATTACGCTGTCTACAAAACCTATCATATCCCAAACATTATAGTCCGGCCCGTTATTGGCAAGCTTGTTCAACGGTACAAACAAATCGTTGGCATTTTCACTGTCCGAACTTCCTTCCAGTCTCAGCCGCTCAAACCGGATAAACACTATGTCGTTTATCTGTACCACTTTTTCAAGATAGGATTTATAATCATATCCTTTAGGGGTTACAACTGGGAATATATCATAATATCCTGCACCGTACACGTTCGACATATTGGCATCCTTGAAGGGTGTTATGTTAATCGAAAACGTGCCGTTCTTGAATCCTTTGTCGGTAGAACATGTATTGACGAACTGGCTTACATCCACAACCTTGTTTATAGCCTTACAGTATATCCACACCTTAATGTTTATAGGTTGTACTTTTGTCCTTACCGACATTTCCTCGTCCAGTGCAACCACATTGTCAGCTACATATCCTTCCTTATCCTGTAGAAGCTTTGTCAAATTTTCAGACCAATAAGCCGAAAAATCGCGTTGCTTCATGAACATATCGCTCTTTGACGCTTTTTGTATGAGCAAAGGAGAATCCTTTATAGGGAAGGAAAGCGGAGTATTCGGCTTGATATACGGCAAATTCTTGTTTGAATACTCGTTCTTGTACTTCTCTTTCTCCCAATCGTCGTATGTGGCCCAAATGGCGTCCAGGTTTGAAATTTTGGAAATCTCGTTTACCACATCCATAAATTCCGGAACCGATAATTTCTTTGCTTCCGGTGTATCTGGTCCCAATCCCTTTTGCCAATCGTCTATAAACGTTTGGGGTTCTACATTGTACTTATAGCTCTGTATGTTAAATATATTTACTTTCATCGTTCTTGCTGTATCACTTTATTTGCTTCCGACACACCGTTAACTCTTTCTCTTGCCCACTCGTCTAAAGCGCGTTTAAACCATTGAGAAATAGCTCGTCCGGCATCCACTCCTCCGCTTACTGTACTCATATTGACTAAACCGCTTCCTCCTGTGGCAGATTGCTGAATTATCTTCTCTTTCGGAACCTCCAACTCCATATCAGCAACCTTTTTACCTCTGTCGTTTATTTCTCTCACCAAATCTCTAATCTCCCCTAAAATATTGGCTCCTTCCGACATCTGGCGGTTCATATCACTTGCCAAAATAGTTTCCCCTGTGCCTACAGTCCTTCGTGCTGCGTCCCTATCATAAGCTTCTGTAGGAGTTTCCCTAATCCTTTGGCTTGCTTGTTTATACAAGTCAAACAGATTGCTCACAAGCTTAGATGGGTCACTATCCTTTTGTATCGTGGAATTGATGTCATTCCAAGACAAATTAGGGAATATTTCGGACATTGCCAAACGTAACTGTTCAGAACCTCCCCCGGTACGTTCTACAACCCTATTCAAGAAGTTTTCCATAACTTCGGGGTCTGCCGCTCCTGCACGTATCTTTTCCAGTTCTTCCTGGATTTCCGAATAGGATGTTTTGTCCGGCATAACTTCTTGGATAGACCGTACAAGCATTGCATTCGTCACCTCGTCTTTTGACATTCCTTGTCCAGTGAATGCTTGTTGTACCCTTTCAAGCTGTCTCCCCTGCAATCCGGTTGCCTGGCGTATTCCGCTAAACATCGCTGCAAGCTCCTTTGCGTCAAACTCACCTCGCTTTGAAAGAATTTGGTCGGACTGTGTAACGAAAGTATCTAAACTTTCTTCCATTGTAGAGGCTATCTGTTCAAACGGAATGCCTAAATTTTTCATTGCCTGCTCGAACTCTCTGATAATTGCAGAAGCCCCGGTACCCGAATCCTGGTCTCCGAACCTCATTGCACCCTGCAAACGGTTGACCGCATTAGGCGACAATCCGAACAATCTTTCAGCAGCCATAACAGATTGCGTTTCCCTTACTGCATACGGGTCGTATTCATTGCCACCGACAAAACGTCCTCCTCCTGCACGTATCAATTCGGCACGTCTTCCAAGGTATGAAGCATAATCCATACCAAGCGATTCAGCCGCATAACTTCCTTCCCTTCCAGCTTGTCTGAAAGCTTCCCCGGCTGATACACCCATAACCTGTGCATACGGGATAACGCGTCTTTCACCTTCCGCATATTTCCCGAAAGTTGCCATCATCTTTTCTGCTGCAAGCTGTGCTGGCAATTCTATGCTTTTCGCTATCGTATCACCAATTAGAGGAATCCATCTAAAAGCATCTGCCTGGTTAGCGGCTTGTAACCGTGTATAATTTGCGGCCGTTTCCACTGTTCCCTGGTATTGAGAACGTGCTTCAAATTCCTGCTGCCGGAAATATCTTTCTGACAATACGTTTTTAGCGGTATTGAATGCCGCTAAACCTCCAAGACCGCCCAATATTCCTTTTAATCCTCCTCCGAATATATTTAGTCCTCCTATTCCACCCGTGCTTCCGGTAGGTGGTACAATACCTCCAAGTGTCCCTGTTCCACCTCCGAAACCCGAACCGGAAGTGGCTTTCTGCATTTCTTCCAATATGTTTTCTGCACTGTCTTCTATAACAGATACAGAATTTGCAATAGTTTCCAGGTAACGGGTAATACTGGTTTTTTGATTTTCCTCACCCGACCCTTTTTCAAGTCCTCTCAAAGCGGAAATGACGTCACGTCCTATGTTATCCGTTACCGCTCCCAGTCTTGTAATGGCACGTATTATCCCCTCGTCAGAAAACTTGATTTCCGTCTGTCCATTATCCGTGATTTCCGGTCTTCTCTGTATTCTGTCATCTTCCCTTAACAGAGGTCTGTTTGACTGTTCGGAAACGGCATTTAAATTACCCTTTTCCTTTATAGCGGTTGTGTTCTCCGTTATTGTCTTGGTATTCTTTTCAATATTCACGACATTTTCGGTTATATTCTCCGTATGCCGTGAATTGTCCGTTCTGTTTTCGCTGTTATCCTGGAAATTCTTGGAATTATCAACGTTCGTAACGGATTCGTCTATATTTTCGACGTGTCTGTTTATTTCCCTTAATATTTCCTTCTGTGTTTCCTTTGTTGTCGGTTCTTCCTCCGTACCTCTTTCTATAGGGGTAACTCTTTCCCTTTGCGGTTTCCGTGTCAAGTCCCATGTCATAGAACCCGTTTCCTCGTCTATGATGGGTTCAACGTCCGGTATAGGTTCCTGGACTTTCCTTCTCCTTCTTCTTGGCACTGGTCTTTCTTCCAGTTCTTCTGTAAGCAAAGGTTCTTCTACATCCGTTTCCGGTATTAGTTCTTTCCGTCTTGGTTCCGGCTGTACGGGTTCCTCTTTTCTTCTTGGTGACACGTCCCATGTAATAGACCCGGTTTCGGGGTCTATGGTAGGTTGTTCCGGTCTTGGAAGTTCTTCTGTAGGCGGTTGTCTCCTTATCGGTCTTTCCGGCATAGGAGACGGTTTTTGTATTGTGGTTGCATCAATGGCGGCAGACTGTCTTTTAAGGTCAAGTAACAGCCTTTCCAGCTCGTTACGGTCTTCCATCAATGCAAGTTGTTCCCGTAGCTGTGAAATGCTTTTATCGGCTTCCTGTGCGCTCTGCATGGAAGTCTGGTTTATCTCGCGGTACAAAGAAACCGCTTCTTCTCTCAACTGTCTTAGCGGTGTGGTATCGGCCGCAATCCTAATCCTCTTGTCTTCTGCCATCACTCCTTATTCTTTTGGCTTTCCTCGTATTCAGCCATCCGCGCCATTTCTTCACGGAAAGCCTCAATCTGACTTTGCGTTATTTCCTTGGTATCGGTTTCCTGGTCTACCATTTCGTCATAGGAATCTTTCAGCCATTCACCGATATTCGGAACATATTCAACTTTCTTTTCCTCGTCCTCCAAAGCCTGCTTGAACATCCGGTCTTCCTCGAACTCGAAAAGTTGTTGAAAAAAAGAACATTTCTTGTGTTCCTCGGACATAAAAGCAATGTTATGTTTCTTTCTGTACCATCTATCAAGCGGAAATTTATTATTCCATCTGACTACAAACGTTCTGAAATCTTCCTTTTTATCTCGCTCCATCATACAAAATCAATCAAAATAGGGGCATAACCCGTAACAGACTACACCCCTATACTCTTTGAATAACTAAACTTTCAAACTATAGTGATTCTCGCTCGAATACTCTTATCGGTTGGGGTTCATCATTTTTTCAACTTCTTTAATAAAGGGCAAAACCTCCTTGTTGTAAATATCCCTTACCTCTACATAGTCCTTAATACCAAGCTGTTTGAAAGAAGTCACTTTCATATCTGCCAGCAAATCGGGCAACATTACTGTAAGCGTCGCTTCAATATCTATCATATCTAAAGCATCAGCCGCAGCCTGCGTTCTGTTTCCCAACAAGGTATTGTAATATCCACGACCTAAAAACTGCTTCTGAGTTTCAATCTCGTAATATTGTCCTACTGTAGGGAAGGACATTTTATATTCATGTCCCTTAATCTTAATTATCTTATCCTCCATAATCACAAAATGTTATATACGTTACAAATATACGCTATTAATCGATTAAATCAAAACTTAATCCTAAAATATTGAGACAATGTAATTAACGCTTGTCTTTCTGCATGTTCTTCTTCTGTCAAATCCACCTTATCAAGTTCAATCAATCGGTTTGTTATCTCGTGGAACAGCTTGTTGTCGGTGTACTTCAATGCTATTTTTTTAATAGTTGTAAAATAGTTAAATTCCTCGAACTCCTTACATTCCTTTTTGTCTTTAGGGTCTGTCACTTCAATTTCCTCAATAGATAGAAAACATCTATATCCTAAAGCCGTCTTTACCAAATCCTTTTTCATAATCTTATTTTTTAATTTGTTTGACTTTTCGTTTATCTCTTTCTCACATTGCAAAGATAAGATTATGTTATGAGATACGCAAGTGCTTATGTGCTTTTAACATAAGATTAACATTATATCAAATCTACACTTACTTGTACTTCTTTATCGTCTTCACGTAAACTGTTGATACTGAGGAAGCTGGACATGCAGATGTCATCGTGACCGCTTGCCGCCTCCAGTTTCCCGTTATCACTTCTAAACGTAATAGAGGAAAATTCACCGAACATCAAGTCAACCGCCTGCCTCGTTTCTCCCATCGCATAAGGGCATTTTATCTGACCTCTTTCAAACATTGCGGATAAAGAAGGTAATCCGGTATATAAGTCTTTCTTGTTTCCTTCCGTTGTGGTGAATGGTTCTATGTTCTTAAGTCCTCTTTCCTTTGCCAGCCCGGATAGTATAGACTGGAAACCGTTAGCCTCACACCGTATCTTATTAGAGTGGAAAAGCCTGTCAAGCTGTACAATCTTATCTACCTGTTCGTTATGCGACATACCGCGTTTCCGGTAATAATACAACAGATAGTAGTTATCCATCGCATCTTTTCCCCATACCGAATACACCGTATAATCCGCTCCGATATTACCGGAAACCGCAAAATCCACACCTATATGTACTCTTGTAAGCTTGAAGGGGAAATCATCTATACTTGACGCAAAACGTATCGTTTCCATCCCTATAATACTCCGCATCAGATATTCATACGGAAATATCGTTGACGTGTCACTGATAGGAACCACCAAGTATTCACGATTAAATACAATCGTTCCAAGCTCCTCTTTTTTATCCAATATCTGTTCAAACGTGTATCTGTCCGATGCAAGCGGTCTACCATCTGGAAACAATATCGGATATTCAAAGCAATAGAAACGCTTGTCTGCCTTCAATACTTGGTACAATTCGTTCGGTGCGGAAGAATAGGGTGTGCCAGTCACAAGGAAATAACCGTACGGTTCCACAATCGGCTCTATTGTACCCTTCAAAAGTTCTTTCAGTTTCTCTCTTTGTTCGTCCGAATATAAAGAGCTTTCGTCCGGCATATCGTCACACAAGCAAGCTCCTACGTGCAAACCACGAATCATTGAATCCTTACCGCGTACATGAAGCGTACTCCCCGTTTCCGTCTTTATGGCTGTTTCTCCGATTGAAGCCTTGTTGTAGGGATTAAGTTTTTCCTTTATCAAGTCGTTTGCTTCTATCTCTTCCGTTACTTTCGCTATCTGCACTTTTGCCAGGGTGAAAGTATTAGTGATATAGCACGTCTCTTTCCGGTTGGCATTATCTGTCGTATCCTGTCTGTAGGCGGTCGGTCTTGTGTACGACCATAAACGCCACAGAATGAAGGCATAAGACCATTGATAACTTTTGCCACTCGCCCGGGCGCATAGATAACAGCTCCACGGGTATAATTGCGTCAAATTAGACCACTCTATATTACGCCACCCTAACCGGAATTTGGGAAGCATGGTTGTTATAAAATAATTGAGAGACAATATCTTAAGCGTATTGTCCATAGAGGCTTTCACGTTGTCCACATAGGATAAACTTTCCGAATCCATAGTACGTCCCAGATACAGCGCCTTTTCCGACTGATAAACCATTTCCCTTAGCATGGTATCAACGTCGTTTCCATATCCTTCAAGCAACTGGTTAAGCGCCTTTTCCGGCAGTCTCTCTATGATATTGTCTACTGCATTGTACAGATATGTAAGCTGGTTGTTTGTAAGTATTCCTTTTCCGTCACCCGTTAACATAATTGAAAGTCCTCTCTATATCTCCTCTCTTTCTTCTGCACCGTTTCCACACCTTCACCCCTTAACTTCTTCACGTAGGAGATAAACAACATTGCATTCGCATCCACATCATGTTGTGCCCTGTGCGCTTCCACAAGGTCTATGCCTGCATTCTGGCAGCATGTACCCAGCTTGTAGTCCATCTGTTCCAAAGACGCCATGTGTGCAAACTGCATCGTGTCTATGTAGTATTTTACGTAATTGTCTATATTATCGTTCATGTAAGCGAAGAAGTTTTTCAGAAACGGGTTATCGAATCCTACGATATTGTGCCCTACAAGCGTACACATCTGGCGTGGATTCTTGTATTTGGCGAACCATTTCTTGCAAGTGCTGTATATCTCTTTCAATGGCACCGCATTCTCTTCTTGGACTTCTTTTGTTATGCCGTGTACTGCCGTTGCTTCCTCCGAATATCCTGCAAGTCCTTCCTTGTAGTTATACGGGAATATCATTTCTGCACGGTCTATTATTTCCAACTTTTTCATGTCTATGCACGACATAGCCATTTCTACCAAAGGGATATCCAAAAAAGCCTGCTTCTCCTTGCTTGGCAATCCCCCGGTTTCAAAGTCATAGACAATCACGAAATTACTACTTGTTTTCACGTTACCAAAATTTATTTTAAACTACCCCATTGTTCCGCTATCGCTTCCGCAATGCCCGGAAATGTCTTGCTTCTTATCTTCTGTCTTTCCTCTTTAGGCAGTCCGTAGGCATCACAATACCATTTCTGCATTCTAAAACCATTCTTTCCTTCCACCACTTCACCTTTCCCGACAATCTTTGTAGGAGTGAGTTTAGGCAGATTTTTAAGCCATAAACAAGTCTTCTTGCTTGCTTCATCCCCGAACATCCAAGGTTCTATGATTTGGTCTGCCTTTCTGAACCTTGTACTCATAATCCCTACTGGGTTCTCTATGGCAATTCTTTTTACGCCCGAATTATATAGCTCCATAAAGAAATTAACGGCTTCTTCTCGGTCTTTCGCCCTGTTTGGATATTTCGGATGTGGTCTTCTCTGTTCTATCGGCAGCCCCTTATCTTCCGGGTGATAATACCATGCAGCACCGGACACACATAGATAAGTACAAGGTGGGTGTGCAACCATCAAATCCCATTCTTCGCCTTCCGGCAAATAATACTCTTCACCGTTTTGCAGCTTTCCTCCGAAATTGGGAATAACCTGCAAAACATCCTGCTTGAAATGCCATTCGGGGTGCCCACCGCTACAGTCTACAATGTCACAACTAAAGGCGTTATGTCCTCGTTTTCTAAAAGCCTCACAAACTCTCTGACTTTCTTCACATGCTACCAATACATTCATTTTCTTCTTCCTCCACTACCGGGTTATTGTCATTTTCCAATACGTTGTACATCTTAATTGTACAATGCTTTTTAGGTGTTACCACAATCTCGTTTCCTCCCAGATATTCGGGTAGATGTCCTCTCATTATATATGCCTGCACATCATTACGGGTAAACCGTTTCCCGTTCTGCTTCCGGAAATTGTCGTTCATCCAGATAAGCAATCCTTTCGCGTTTACGTCTTCTATTAAAAATTTTCCCATACCAACTAAAATAAATTATTTTTACAAATCCAAAGACCTTCTTGCTTGTTATAGCTTTTGTTCTTTCCACAAAATGATACAGTTTTATATATATAGTCAACCCTCTCAAAATCTTCGGGCATCCAATATTCCGATATATAGCAATTCTTTTGTTGTTTCACCCAGTCATAAAATTCTTCATGACTAAAATTAGTAAAATGCCCCTCGGTATTAATATAGGGTGGGTCACAATATATTACATATTTCTCTTCTTTCGGTATTTCCAACTCTCTGTAATCACCCTGGAAAACCTCAATATCACCCATTCCCTTTAGACTTTGCAAACTCCAAAGTCTTTCCAATCGCTCCATACTTTGCAGTCTTTGCAAATTATCTGGATAATTAAGCTTCACCAAAATATCCTTTATCGCACACCTTCTGTCTTTAGCAGAAGAACATCTTTTAAATACATCTTCCGGAATAGAGATACCCATATCTTCAAACAAACTAAAATCACCAAAACAGATTGCGTAATGAAAAGCCTTCTTATATGGTTCGACTTGTTCGTTATAACAATAGGTTCTCTGATTGTTGCCGAAAGAAAAACATAATCTTACATACGTATCGTCTTTCTTTAATCTGAAAAATTCCTCCCTACTTATCCATCGGTTTTCATCCTTGAACTTCCCGTTTACCGCATCAACGAAAAACTTTACGCTGTCTGTCATATCATTTATGACGAACCTTTTGTATTTCCCAGATAAAATAGCTGCATGAGTGACTGCACATCCACCTGCAAAAGGTTCTATCCATACATCGGCAGAAGGAAGCGCCTCAACAACCCATTTAGCGATACGAGATTTACTTCCTTTATAGGATAATCCATAATTCATACCTCGCGTTATTTTATCATCAACAATCTTTCAAAATCCCTGTCCCGGTCTTCCTCACTATTATACACTACCCATAAATTCTTTATAGGGTTGTCCTTGAATGACGCGCTTTCATCTGCCAGCTTGTTTATCACTATAGCCGGGTTCCCGTCCGAATACCAGTCTTTTTCATACGATATAATGAAATACTTCATAAGGGCGTGTTCCCCGTCACTGAACACAAACATTCTGCCTTTTGAACGTTCCTCGTATTCTTTCCATACCTCAACCTCTTTCTGAAATATTTCCGCTTTATCACTATTGGGGTTCTCCAGATAATCCACTATCATTCTGGATACCCTTTTTAGTCCTATAGCGTTAAACACTTCCGCACATCCTATCAATATATCAACATCTTTTTCCATGCTCTTTCTCCAAAAGTTTTTCTATCCTTTCTTCCGGTATCTGATTCTTAAGACTTTTTCTGTCTCCGAAATCGTATATCTGATGGCATTCCATACATGCCAGAACTATGTTTTCCGGGTCACAGCGCAAACCTGGGTGTGCTCCTCGGCTCAATATATGGGAGAAAAAAATAGGCTTCATTTCAAGTCCCAACCATTTCCCGCAATGGAAACAATAATGCGGATTTTCCTCCCATACTTTAGCAAACACTTCATTAAGCCTGTTTTCCTCTTCCTTCAATGAAGCACGATTCAGTTTCAATTTCTTTCTATTGTCGTAGCATTCTTTGCATAACCATCTATTGCGGTCATATATGAAATGATTCTCCTTGCAAGAAACACACGGTCTAACTTCTTCCTTCACTGTCTTTTTCATGGTTGCAAATATAATAATATTATCTCACAACATAAAATTTTATTATGTCATTTTTCACAAGCCTTATAAAATATACAATCCTTGCATCTATTTTTGTCGAATAACCATCCTCCGTACTGGCTGCAAAGTATAAACCCCTTCTCCTTGTTCCAATACTTTTTCCTCAACATCTCCCTGTATCTTTCAGATAAACCCTCTTCCTTCTCCTTAAACGGGCTTATCCATCCTCTTTCTCGCTGATACTTGTTAGCTCTGAATACTTGGTATCTTCCTCTCTTGTTCCACTTCTCTATTGCTTTCGGACCTATCAAGTTATAGGGGTCGAACATCATTTCCTTGTATCGGCTGCTCTCTATCATAGACCCTTGAAACACCATATATTCCCATAATGCCCTATTAGAGGAAATCCCGGTCTTTTCCCAGAACTTTTCCATGAGTTCTATTTTTGACCGGGTTCTTTTAAAATTGGGAGTGTAATTGAAAAGATATTCTATTATCCTTTCAATGGCTGTTTCAATCCTCTTGTTCTCCCCACAATCTTTTTGCTGTGTCATAATTCTTTTGCATATCATTAACCGCCTTCTTCGCATAAGTCAAAGAATAGGAATGTTCACGTGGATATTTGCCGGACTTCAAGCCTTCGTGATATTCTTTGGCTTTCTCTAACTTGTGCTCGTAATAGTCTATACTTTCCGGCATGGATAGATTAATTACCTCCGCTTTCTTGTCCCAATACTTGGCTACTCTTTCATGTTCGACAGCCTTGTCGCTGAACTCAACACTTTTGCCCATATTGTTCCAGGCTTCGTCAATCATTTTTCTATGTCCTCTTTCGCTGTGGTGTCCGACCTTGATAGGTTCTCCCAATGATAGGAAGTCTCTATCTTTATTGGATTTCTCGTAATACTCATTACTCTTTTGCTCTGCCGAAGCCGCCCACATTCTGCGTCTTTCTGCTCTTTGCTTCGCCCATTCCTGGACATTGAACCCGTCTGCACGTACTATCGAATAGTAATAGAATCCATCCTTTTCGTATATCAGATTGAAAACAATACATTCGTTTTCCTTTCCATACTTGGTTGTTACTTCGATAACTTCTCCCTTTTCATACTTTTCTTCGCACTTTGCTAAAAATACATTCGGACAAAACTTGCTGTAAACGTTCATAACTTCAAAATTTTATTTGTTTGACAATCAAAAATTATTAGCCTTAAATTCACCTCTTAACTCTCCATTTTTGTACATTCTTACAGAAGCAACAACTACTGTACTGGACAAATAACGTCCGACATCATTTCTCAGTTTTTGTTCCAAAGCTATAGCCTTTGCCATTGATTTAGTTCTTTTCTTCAATACCTTATTAAATCCGAAAACTATATCCTTCGTTTCAATCTCAAAGCTATATACATTTGAAAACAAAACCTTTTTCAAATCTTCCGTCATTCTTTCTACATTTGATTTCATATCTTTATCTTTTTATTTGTTTGACTTCTTTTTCTTGGTTCCCTTATCAGAACCACATTGCAAAAATAAGATTTTGTTATGACATACGCAAGTGCTTATGTGTAAAATGTGAGTTGTTTAACATCATTTCACAATACCAATAATTCACTATAATAAAAATATTTTACAAATTACATAACATTTTATTATTCTATAATTAATGTAATTTGTAATTATTTATAACCAAAATAAAAGGGAGTTACAATTTAGTAACTCCCTAAATATCAAATATTTATAAAAATCAAAATTACAGTTCAAGTGTAGATATCGGAAGAAGGTATATTCCCGATATGGAATACCCGGCAATGCCAGCTTCCTGCAATGAAAAATTTTGATTATTTACAAAACACGGATTCAACATGCACATAGTCTGTCCGGTAGGGTCTACTGCTGTCACCATCTTTGTAGTTGAATCCTGGCTCTGAATTGTCTTGCTATAAATAGCAATGGCAAAACCAAGCTCGCCCAAAATCAAGGTGTCTACAATAGACTTGACGGAACCAAGACGGTGCATCATGCCTTCCATTACTGGCTGCTTGAAGTCAATAAAGAATTGGTCTACCGTCCATGTGCATTGATACTGTACGGCTGGAACCTCCTGGTTAAGGAGCGAACCAAGCCCTTGTACGTTCGCACGGGTGATGTTTTCTGCGAATTGCAGATTACGAACAAACCCGGCTACTTGATTATCTATTTTAATATACGCTTTAGGCGCTGTAAAAACTGCCATAATCTTTTATCTTTTAGGGTTTGTTTTATCCACGAATTAAATATCCAGTAAAGAACAACTTAGTGATTTCGTTATTTACCACAATTTTGTAGGTGGTAAAATAAGCGTCTTCCTTTCTTGTTGTCACTACGTCCTTGAACGATAAAATCAGATTGTCCTGTGCGTCCGTTGCGGTTCTTGACTGCAAGTATGCCACAGTCCAGTCCTTAACCGCTCCTGCTGTCAATGTATTGGCGTTAACACCGTTTTCCTGTCCCAGCAAGTCAAGCGTTGCATTTACAATCAATTCCTTATTGATTTGTGCGACAATACGCATAAACTGAATGGAATAGGACTGCCCTTTTGCATTGAACAGATTGGCGTTGTCCTGCAATGTATTCACACCCTGCAAGATATTGAACTTTCCTGTGTAATCGTTCAATACAGTTGTCAGAATACCGTATTTCAATGCCTTCTTCTGCTCTGATTCAGTCAACGAGTGTTGCAATCTGTCAACACCTATAGACTTGAATGTAGGCGGTACATAAGGCGGCTTGCCGCTAATACGTCCTACAATGGCGCACAAGTTATACATAACTCCCCACCACCGTATCTTCTGGGCGTCAAATGCGGACACTACGCCAGCTCCACCGTGTACAAGCTGCACGAACGAACTGTCAAACTTTTTCGCCAAATCGATTTCCTTTGAGAAATCCGCTCCCTTGTCATATCCTGCCACATAGAGGAAATGCTGGAATTTGGCTGCACCGTTCATGTGTGTAATGTATGCTTTTGTCATAGCTGAATAGGCGTTGCCTCCTACCTGGTCTAAAATAACGTTACTGTAGTCCAAACCTACAATCTGGTCTAATACAGCGTTAAAGTCGTCCATGTTGAAACTTTCCGTACCGCCTGCTGCCAGAATATAAGGCTTGCCACCCAGTGCTGTTGTAATATCCCCTTCGGTAATCTCACCATTTCCTTTTACATTGGTAGTTGAATCAAGCACAAATGCCAAAGCAAAATTAGAATCATTCTGTGCCCAATCCACAAGCTCTTGCATGGTACTGAATTCCGGTGATTCAAGAACAAGTTCGGGGTCGCTGTTTTCCTGCGTGATGTCTCCGTAGGGTAAACCGTCGCTGTATGTTCCAGTATATGTACCTCTCCAGAACTGCAAAATCCACTTGGTAGCGTCTTCGCGTCCTGCGATAAAGTTCATACCGTAACCTTTTGTCAATAACTCGTCGTTCAATAACGAACCGTTGGCTACCAAACCTTCGTCCAATGTTTTTACCGCAAACGTGCCTCCTGCTTTCGTCTCAAACGTCATTGTTGCGCCTGTAGTTGTCGCTGCACGAACAAATTCAAGCTCGGAAATTCCTACTGCGTCGGGGTTTGAGGGGTCTGGTGCAAACAGAGCTTCGGCAACCCTCCACCAAAGACCTCCCTTCATGAAAGCACGAAAATCCGCGATATTGTCGAAAGTATAGATAGCGTTCTGTCCCTGCGCATTCTCGCCATTGATACCAGCACCGCCACCAAATCCGGCTGAATACTTTCCTGTATCAATAATAAGGACTTTTCCATAGTCAAGATTTCGTGCCGGGTTCATTTCCCCACTTACAATAGTGGAGTAGACACCGGGCAATGAAATCTGCCGACCGTTGAAAATAAACGTTGATGCCATATTATTTTTCTTTTATTAGTCCACGAAATTCTGCAAGAACTTCCCTATCAAATCCTTACATTCATACATTTTCGGTATAAAGTTAAACATTTTTATTCCTTACACCAACTATTTAGTCACAATTTTATCAATGTCCGATTCTACACCGGGTAACTCATAGTCTCTTTGATAATTGTCCCCACCCCATTTTTCGGCTGCTATCCCTGCATTCTCGAATGCAATCTTGTTAAGCAATTCTTCGTTTATCAGTGTTCCTACAATCTGGTCCAAAGTCAAGTCAAGCCTTACAGACTTTATGAATATAGGAATAGGCAATACATTCTGGTTCGTCATTAATTCCGTTATCCTCACCTCTACCAAATCATATTGGGTAGAAAGCCAGTTGTAGGAACCCATTATCAACGCATACAAAACTTCCGACATAATTATACTTTCCAGCATGTTGTCCGACAGACACATTATCTCAAAGTTATGGAAACGGCTGTCTCTTATCTGCCATGCACCGCCATCGTATATCTGTCCATTCATTTTTCCTATGGAATTGGTTGCTCCTGGGTCTGCACCCGGTTCCCTTATTACATAGGCTGGCAATCCGGTATTGTCTTTCGGAAACTCAAACAACACCCTTAAATTACGGGGGTTTGTCATTCCTCTTAAAAACAGCTTCTTTGCCTGGTCGTAAAAATCAAAATTCCCTTCCTTCATTCCGTTAAGAAGTCTGTATAGGAAAGTATTCTGTTCGTCTCCCTGGTGCAGTCTGTAATCTTCCGGTATATAGTTCAATATTGAAACTATAAACTGCTTTACTTTTACTATCTCAATCATATCCCTTTAATTTGTTTTAATGCCTCGTCTATCGCCATTTCTGCAACATATTCTATTTGCGCCTCTTCCAAAGCCCTATCCATTAATTTTTTGGCTGTTATACCACCATTAAACCAACTTGTAGGGTCTGACTTGTCACTAACCCTTCTGAATGTCATATACTGACCTCTCTTCTCCTGGTCTGAACTTCGAGCCTCAACCCTTACAAGACCTTCATATTTTGCTGACTTGTGCATGTATTCCGGTACGTTCAGTCCGGGTATATTTATTTCCTTCCGGCTTCCCTTTACTTGCTGGCTTATCGGCAAGTCTGCAAGCTTCAACGGCTGTCCTCCTGCATTACGTGCCATATCGTACACATCTTTAGGCATAACAGAGCTAAATATTCCGGATTCCGCTATTGCTCCGGGTGTGGCGTGTCTGAACGGTATTGTCAGATACCATCCTAAACCGTCCTTCTTTATCTTTGCCTTGTCCGAACGCTGGAACCCTATCTTTTCATCAAAGGGTGTTGCTCCTTCTTCCAGCATCATAGGAAGCGGCCCTGCCGCCCTTGCAGACAGCACGAATTCTACAGAGGTGGCAGAAGTCCGGTCTACCTGCATGGCAGACCGATATATTCCCCGTGTCTGATGCAGTTCAGAATCCACAAGCGCATTCCATCTTCGCATATATTCCTTTACAACATCATCAACAAGACGTGTTCCAAGGAATTCCGCTTCTTGTGGTGTCAACGCGAATTCCGCAACCGTTTCCGATATGTCAACATATAGAGGTAACATCCTACTCTTCCGTTATATACCTTACATCACACCCGAATTTTGCAAACAACATCTCTATAAAATCACTGTCCGTTCCCGACAGACTTTTCCGGCTCAGTGTTACTACCGTTCCTATCTTATAGGATATCACATCGTCCAACAACTTATTGAACCCTTTTCTTTGCGCCAATGTAACGTTAAATGTCACATCCTTATATACATCTTTGGCGTGCAGTCCGTTTTCCCTGCAATACCTTTCCAATGCTTCTATATGCTTGTTAAGATTATGTTTGTTCATAACCCTTGCATATATTACATTCTTTCTTTGTCCTTTAGATGCAATCGCATATACGGATTCGTCGTCGTAATCTATCCATTGTGTAGCGGAATTGTGGGTCTTTATCCTTCCTTCTTTTACATAATTGGATAATGTTGCCCGGCTTATACCAAGGACTTCCAATACTTTCTTTGCTCTCATACTAACAAAATGCTTAAATTTGTACAAAACTAAACATTTTCTTTCAAAGAAGCAAATTATACATCCTCATTATATATCACACCGCTACCATCAAAATTAGGTTTCTCCATCGCTATAAGATGGCTTCTTCTTACAATGGCTTGAACCGGAAGCTCTATCTTATTAAGTTGTCCGCTTTTCTTGTCGGTAACCCATGAAGCGCGTATCTCATGCGGCAAGTCTATAACATGGTATTCCGGGTTATGCTTGTAATATACCGACACAAAACCGTTTTCGGGCAAAGCGTCTATATCCATGTCCAGTATGATACAATAGGGATTAACGTCGCTTATATGTCCCTTGTCCGTCTTTATGAGAGGCTTGTTTGAAGCCTCGAACAGATACATAGCCAATACTTGTACTGGCTTGTATGTAGTGAACACAAACGGCTGTCCCATATCATCGTATCTTATAGGGAGATTTTCAGAAAAATACGATATTTCATTTCTGAAAGAAATCCTGTCATAATAGGATAAATTCGCCTTGTCTATATCCCTCACTGTTACCGCCATTGTACCTAAAAGCTCCTGGCTCCATGATTTGTATTTGTCGGTAAAATTAATCCCTGTTATCAGTGCTTTCGTATGTATCGCATTCACATAGAAATATCCGGTACCGAAACAATTCTGACAGTCCGGCAGTGCAGATTCTTTTCCATGACACGGGCAACGTAAAGCGCGCATTATCTCCACATCGTAACCTTTGGCTTGTATCGCCTGGTCGAACTCCGATTTGAAAAATTCCGGTCGGAAATTACTCAATCCAGAAGATGGAGACTGTAATATGTTCCTTGTTTCTGGCATTTTATTTCTTTATTAAAGATTCAACTTTGTTTTTCAATAATTCATCTGTATATTCATCTTTATAAATCCATATATAACCACCTGCCGACAACCTTCTATGATTTAAACAATATGTTATTGGAGATAAACTGCTAAACATACAAAACAAATCTTTTCTTCTTCCCCATTCTTTTATAAATTCACCTTCTTTAGAAAATTGTAATATAGGTGGTAATGATTTTCTTTTTCTTGTACGTTTTTGCATTTCTACAATTCTACTCACTTCTTTATCTGAATAATTATCTTTTCTTATCCAAATAAATCCGTATGCCTTTCTACATTTACCACATAAACAATCTAAAATACCGCTCCCATTTACATTTAATTCTTCACCTATTTTTCTATATCCGACAAACCATTCTTTTATAAAATTCCCTTTTAAATCTAACTGAATAATAGAACCTTCTTTTTCTATCTTTGTATTACTCATTTTTAATTTAGATTCTTTAGAATGACGTTTGCCTTTCATAAAATGCAAATGAGTTTTTCTATATTCATCCAAACTTTTCTTTGCAATTTCTTTTAATCTCAAAGAATTTCTAAACCCTTCTCTACCCCCACTTTGTTCATTTAATAAATCAAAACCCCAGCTTTTATATAAAGATATATAATATTTTTCTAAAAAATCTGCTTCCGAAGAAAAACACTCATCTAAAATAAACATACTTAAAGATTCTCCTTTAGCTTGCAAATCTTTAATCCATTTTATTTTTCTTTCTGGCTCATTACAATTAAAACTTTTATGCTCACTAAACCTTCTTTTTAAATTAACTGTTTGTCCGATATACCTAATATCTGATTCACCACCTACTAAAGCATATATATATACCGTTCTTTCCATAATACTAAAATACTGCAAATTTCACTTCATCATACACTAACTTCAATCTTCCTGTCGTTTCCTTTATCTCTTTCAGATATTCCAATATACGAGCCGAATATCCCGAAAATGTCGCAGAAGCCGTTGTGCTTATGCTTTGACTTAATCCGTCTATACTTAAAGACTGTCCAGAAACGCCTGCAATACCAAGAATCAAGTCACCAGCAATTCCCAAAGGCGATAATGCAGCCAGTTTTCCTAACAGATTAATCAAGTCCATAGGCATTTGGTCTACATCCCACCCGGTTATATACTGTACCCTCCAATAATCCGGTATATACTGGAAACGCTGCATACCAATCTGAGACGTTATGCCTGTCAATATTATTTCCGCATTTCCCTGTGTCGTGGAAGACCCTGTAGGAACAACACTCAGCCTTCTTTTCCCTTGTCCCATACCACTGTCATACTCGCATGACAGCCATCCTTGGGGGTATATAATCTGCTCTATCTTATTGAGCATCCCAATCATGCTTAACGGCTCCCTTACCGGATATGACGGGAACAATATAGGGAATTGCTGCCAATAGTCCTTTTGGTAATAAGTCAAAGACTGGTCGATTAACTGCTTTACAAATTTCAAATTGAACCAATTCTCAACCTCTCTTTGTGCTGATTCTATATAGGAGCGCATGGATTCGTCCGTAAATGATGCTCCCTGCCCTCCGTCAATGGTTATTCCGTATAAGTATGTCTGCCATATCTCGGCTACAGACAGCACAAGTCCGGAATTTTTCTTGTATTTTATCGTAAACGTCAATCGACCACCCATCTTTGTAAAATATTTTTATTTAGACAAAATCATATCTATAATTTCCTCTTTCTTTTTGCCTTTAAGGTCTTCTTCCTTGAAAGAACCTCCGTCTTCTGTCATTGCAAGTTCTTTCAGTTCGTCAACCTTCATTTTCTTAAGAGCCGTCTTTACCTCGTCGTCCTCTTCTTCCTTAATAGAGGCTTCCTGCTTTGCTTCCGGTTCGGGGACTACTGCCTGCGTCTCCTTGTTTCCTGCTTTCAAGTCCTCGACGCATTTCTTCCATACTTCAATTTCCTTTTCTTTCTTGGAAATTTCAACCTTCTGCGCCTCGACGATATTCTTAAGACGTTTTATTTCCTCTTCATATTCCTTGTTCCCTTCTTTCACTTCCGAACGAAGTTTTTCTTCAAGGCGTGTTTTGAATTCCGGTTCCTCACCTTCCTTGTAAATATCGGGAAGTTTACGGCTTACTATTTCTTGATAGAGTTCTTCCGATACTTCCGCTCTACCGTTAACAAACTGTACCGGGCCACCATTAAGTACAATTCTATGGTTGTTATACACCCGACTTTTTAAAATCACTTTTTCCATAATACAAAATTTTTAAACAAAAAGGGAAGGAGTTCAATTACTCCCTCCCTTTCACTTTTCACTTCTTAAACCTATAAATTTATATCAAGCTAATTACAAGCCTTCTTCACCAATGTTAACGATACGTACAATCTTTGCAGGCTGATACAGTACCGGGGTACCGTAGTTCAGAATTGCAAAGCGCTTGCTTGGAGATGTAACAGCGAAGTCCATCTTCATAGTATCAGCAAACTGCAAGTATTCGTTAATCTGACTGTCATTGTAATATACCAAAGCAGACTTGGTACCTGCAATGATACGGTTGCGGTCACGTACACAATTTTCGGCTGCACCGTCATAACCTGTTGCCATCTGTGAAGCCGGAACCTCAAAGATAGGGAAGTATTCGGTATTTGCATTCAAAACCGCGTTCTTCTTGGTACGATATACCACAAAGCAAGTAGCAGGGAATGCACCACCTACGCCAGCGGTAAAACCAAATTCTACTGATTCAGAAGCGGCTACAGCCTTGGCGCCATCAAGTGTGATATTCAGAGGTGCAGATTCACCATAACGATTCTTTGCTGTTACCAAGTAGCCATAAGAACCTGCATGCTGTCCGAAGTTGGTCTTTATGTCTGCGGATTTTGCTGCAATCACTATTCCCTTTGTCGGTGTAACCGGGGCTTTAGCACTTGTTGCACCCTTACCTACCATAATAGGTTTGCGTTCGTCAAAGAAACGGTCGTTCTTAATGTTAATCTTACCGAACTGAGTTGTAACGTCGTTTACAGACTGTCCCATTGTTGCGCCTGTTACAGAAGCTGCAAGACCTACAATAACTCGCTTGCTTTCGTGGAACATCTTAACGTAGTTGTTGAACACAATCGGGTTAGAAATGATGCGGTCGATATAACCGTTATAAACGTTCACTACGACGTTTGCAGCGTCTTGAATCAAGTTGTCGTTCAGCACAGAACCTTGTGCGTCGATAACTGCCGGACTGTTGAAATAACCGTCTAACAGTTGTTCAGAAGTCTTGCCTTCTGCCGTACCGCCATCCATTTCGTTGATACCCAACATGTGTTGACGGAAAACACCGTCGAACTGTTCAGCTACACAAGAAGAATCAGCGTCAACCAAACGTGTGTCAATAATGGTACTCAAAAGGATAGTCTTGTTTTCTACTTCCTTCTGGTACATATCCATGTTGCCAGCCAATTTCACCAACATTCCCGGATGTGTAACCTGTCCGGAAACACCCATGAACTTAGTTACGATTGACTTACGTCTGTATTGAGAATCGGTTTCCTGTGGGGTCTCGCCTTCTGCGTTGAAAATACCGACTTCCTCACCATACTTATACAACTGATTGTATTGGTGTACAGTGTTGTCAATCTTATGTTTAGGCATTTCCATGTAATAAACCAACTGGTTCATACGGTTGCCCAGAATCTTCAAGACTGAATCCAGGGATTCAACTTTCAGACCACCACCATTGTTGATTTCGTTGTTATACTGCATTCCGGTCTTAAGACCTGCTTCCATCGCTTTCAAGATTTCTGCTGAATCCATGCCGCCCAGTACGTCGCCAGTACCGTTTTGATTGCTATAATTATACAAATCCATATTCTTTTATTTTAATAGAGTTTATTTCACGAATTTTACACCGTTCTTTTCGTACATGTAACGCGCCAGGTTTTCACCTACTGTTTCAGCGTCCGGATTGATAAGATATGCAAGCGCATCACTTTCCAGTGACTTAGCGATAGCTTCCGGTGCCTCTTCCAAAGACTTTTCAATAAGCTTTACTGCCATAGGTCTGTCTTTCACTACGTTAACTTCGTATTTGCCTGCTTCATCCTTTCTTTCCTCGAAAGATTTCTGAATGGCTGTCATATTGTTAAGTCCTTCTGAACGGAACATAGGGGTAACGCCGGACATCTTGTCAAGTTTTTCACTGATACCATCCACTGTCTCCTGGAATTTTTCCATAGACTTCTGGAAATTTTCCATCAGAGGGGCAAATACAGAACCTACAGACTTCATAATATCTTCCGCGTTGGATTTCTCCACCTTTTCGCTTTCTGCATTCTTGTCCTCGGACGTATTCTTCTCGTCTTCCTTTACCTTTTCTTCGTCCTTCACGGCTTCCTTTTCCAGCTTGTTGATATCCTTTTCCTCTTTGGTTTCGGATTCATGGTCTCCTGCTGCTGCTCCGTTTTCAGACTTTTCGATTTTCACGTTCGCCATAATGTACTCATCAGAAAATCCCATAGACTTCATCAGAGATACGATAGGGTCGTTCAAATATTTTTCGTCCATCTTTATTAAACTTTTAATTGTGTACAAACTTATTTATTAACGGTTCTCAAATAGTCCTTTATAACGTTCAATCCTACATTGCCGTTCAGATAATATTTATAAAGCTCTTGAAATCTTTCGTCTCTTTCCACTATGATAGGGTTAATGGTAACGTTGAAAGACTTGTCTATCTTTATATTATATCCGTCCTTCTGTAGCTCTACAAGAACGTTATTGGAACCGTTGCTAATTTCTTCTTTATTGCTCTCCACGAAATCTACTGTCTGCACGCCCTTTACTATATCGGCAAACGAATTTGCATTTACGGGTGTCATTGTCATTGCTACGTTTGTGATAAGCGCTTTCGTTACCTTTTTAGGATTGTTCTTGTCTCTTTCCAGCGCTCTCCCCTCAACGGAGAAACCTGGCTTCCGGTCGGTGCCGCTTGCAAGCATTTCAAGTGCCTTGTCATAAAAGGCTCTTGCTTCCGGAGATTTTTTCCACAACTGACAACGTACATAAAACTTATTATTCTTTACATAAGCATCCAGTGGGTGCCCTATCCAGAACCTTGATTTATTGATAGGGCTTCGTGATGGCAAATGGTCTAAATTGATTAGACCGTGTTTTAAAAAGCGGTCTATTACAAATCCGTTGGGATTCATAGATTCATCCTCCGAATCTATGGAAGAATCGGATGCCAAACCTTCAAAAATCATTTTTTCGTATCTTCTATCATCACCTACCGCGTAATCCATAGGGTTGAAATCTGATTTTTCAAAGTTTGCTTCTGTGAAAAAATTAAATTTTGAATCTACTTCAAACATCTTTTAATAATCTGAAATACAACGGATTAAAATAAACATCTTTATGTAAATATCTTATAATCAGTTGTTTACACTGAATAAAAATTTATTTACGTATTTACCGATTCAAATGTATGAATTATTATGCAAATAGACAAACTTTATGCAAAAATTATTCACTCCTTGCTTTTTAGGTAATTATCTACGAACTTATCAGAAGGCTTGGTGTAGTTCTTTTTGCCTTCTGGCACTGGGTACGCCCACTCATAGAAATATTTCTTTCTGTCTCCTTCTCCCAGTTCTCCGATTACCGTAAAGCCCTTTGCCCTTCCGTTACTTCTTTCTTGTACAATCTTCTCGAACTTTTCCGGTGGTGTGGTCGAACTTTCTTGCTTGAATATATGGTTGCTCAATTCTTCCATCACCCTGTCCCTTCTCTCCTTCTTACTTTCTTTTTCTTTCGCCTCTTTCTCCTTTTGTTCTTGTATCTTCTTCTCTCTTTCCTCAACCATCTTTTTATATACACCGCTTTTGTGTAAACTTTGGTCGAACATATTATTTACAATATCTCCCAATATCCCAAACTCCGATTCTTCTATTCCAATACTGTTAACAACATCTTCAATAAACTTTGTATGCTTGGAAGGTATAAACCTTTCATTATAAAATCTCTCCAGTAGAGTTTCATCCTCCAACATCTTCTTTAACTTCTCGTTCTTATGGACTTCCCCATTTATTCTTTCAGTGTCTTTAATAATGTTCTGTATATCCTTGGAAGTAAAACCGTATGCCGTATCTATAGAAACACTGAAACCGTCATTTGAACCATAGGATTGAATATCTATACCGCCTTTCTCGTCTGCATTCGCTTTGGTATGATTGGAAACACGTATCTCATAGCTCCCTTTCCCTGTCTCAAACTTGAAATAACTGCTCGCGGTTGTTTTCGCCTTATTATAATCGTAGTCTATGTTATTCTTGTTCAACCATGCTTTCAGTCCCTTGGTAACTGCTGCCGGGTTCGTTCCGGTCTTCTCTATGGACTTGTCACCGCTTCTGTTAATGACCTGGTTTGTCGATTCTCTTTCCTTTTCGGTATATATGTATCTAAAACCGCCTTTTCCGTCCGGCTCTTTCCGTACATACTTGTGCGATACTGCCTTTTCCAGCTTGTCACACAACATGCTTTTCAGTATATCCTTTTCCATGTCTTCCTTTAATAAAAAGAAGGGGTGTTTACACCCCTCCCCAAAACAATTAATGCAATTGTAAACGATATTTAGTTTGCTTGAGTGTTGCCATGAAGTCTTCTACCCACGACTTTTCCCCGGCATATTCGGGGTTATTGTCAAGCTTGGAATAGAATTCCTTTGTACGGTCTATAATGAGGTCCACCAATTCTATAGGGTCATTCACCTCTATTTCTTCACCGTTTATCTCCCCGTCCTTGAAACGGCCGAAACCGCTTTGTCCGGCTTCCATTATCTTATCTTCATAGTCGGAAAGCTCCTCTAACAAATCGTCCAGATACTTGTGCTTGGCATTGTCTTCCTCTTTCCAATGCACATTTTTTGAACGCGTCTTAACGCCTTCCAGGAAATTAGCGAAATCGGCAAACACCGTATACATACTGTCCTCCTTCTTTGCCTTTTCCAGTACATCGGCTTTCACCTTCCCCTCTTGAATCATTTCGGAAATAACACTTTTGAATATCATCGCGTCTTCCACAGAAGAAAACTTCATGGAAACCGTCAGTCCATCTTCCGACTTCTCTATTTCCTCGCTGTTCGCTTCTTCGTTCGTAGTTTCCGTTTCCTCGTTCTTTGCTATTCCGTCACCTTCCGGGCCTTTTGGCTTGTTGTCCAAATCTTCCTTGCAAATAGCATTCGCATCGTTACAGTCCATCGTCTTTTCAACTTCCTTACTTTTCCATTCTTCCGGCAATTCGCTTTCAAGACCCAGTTCTTTAGCACGTTTCTTAATCCACGCCTTAACCTTTTCTTTCGGCATGTCAGAAGCACCGGACAACTTAATAGCGTCCTTCAAATCCTGGCTATTTCTGATAGGATATTCCCCATTCGGCATTGCCTCTCCTTTCTTTGCCAAGTCCTTTCTTTCACTGTGTGAAAAATCGGTCTTGTTGTTCGCTTTCCGTATCTCCTTAGGGTATTTCTCGCACACGGACTTTACCACGTCTTCCGTCACCTTCTTTTCCTGGAAAGCCTTCATCACGATTTCTACCGGGCTGGGTTTCACTTCCAAGCCCAAAATCTTCTTGATATTGTCTTTCATGTCAAAGATAAAATCATAATCATCCAATTCTGTAGCCGGATTAATCCACATACTGCCAATTTCCTCTTCACCGTCAACCACCACGAAAGCCGGGGATTCATCATCAACATGTCCCATGAAGTAATGAATTTCCGCATTCTTCGTTTTGGCTACACCGACCTCCATAAGGGTGTCTTCCGGAACGTCTATCCCAGTCTCTTCAAAAAGCTCTCTTTGTGCGGCTGTACGAAAATCTTCTCCTTCGTCTACATGTCCCCCAGGTATGCACCAATCGGGTGTATAGTTCATATTTTCACCTGCTCTCTGTAAGATAAGCAACTTACCGCCTCTGAACAAAAGCACGTCCGCATACTTGACTACCCCGGTCTTTGCCTTCATGATATCATCGTATGCGCTTTTGGAAAGCTTCTTACTTTTCCATGCTTTCTTTGCTACATGAACTGCATATACATCCGCAATGGCTTCCGCTATATCTTCGTCTTTCTGGAATGCGGCAATAGCCTTGAAAACCTTGCCCCTGTCTTTCTGCAATTGTGCAACCCGTGAAGCATGCTCCTTCAAGAACTCGTTGTATTTCTTTTCTGAAATCTCTCTTTCGTCCTTATCAAGCAGGGAGAAGCTTTTCAATACCTGGTTTCTTTCGGCAAATTCGTTTGCAAGTTCTTCCGTTCTTGCTTCTATCTTTTCGGAGCGTCTCAATAGCTCCCTGTATTCAGACACCTTTTGTTCTGCTGTCTGTAAATGAAATAATTTCCGTAAATTCATAGCTATAAAATTTTCTGCTAATGTACGAATTTTACACAATCTATCCAAAAACACAGACATTATCAATATAATAGGAAGTGTTTTTCTTCAATTCGGGCTTGTAAAAATACCTGTTAAGTGTTTCTACCTTTTCTATCCGGTCAATCCTGCCCCTCTTGTTCCCATACAGAACTATTCTGTCGGAAATGTTCAATTCCTTTACTTTTACCGGAACAAGGTAGTTCTTCTCATACGTCCATACCATTTGTTCGCCCGAAATCCTGTTAAGAACACCTTCCTTGCCTGCATTAAAATAGATGTTATATACTGATTCTCGCGGCTTCATTTCGCGTACATGTAAACCTTCCACAAGCGTATAGGAATGTCTTGTCTTTACGGCTTCATTAATCCTTATATCCTTTAGGAACTTTTCGCCTTCAAGCGTCCTTATCTCCACAAACCCAGTATTGAATCCTCCTTCTCCCATAATCAATGTTCAGTTTTCAGAAACAAGCCTTCTTTTGTTATAAGCGCATATTCCGTCCCAGCCTCTATGTTATACAGTTTCCCTTCATACAAAGACAAACCTCTTTCCATTATCTTTATTGTTCCTGCACCCATATGCATGTATTCTGGATTATCATTATAGAATTTTACGTATTCCTCTACATCCCCTTGTTCTATCTCTTTATCGGGACTTCTTCGACTACTTCCCCTGTTTATTCCGAAACAATCTTCGTCAGTCCATTCGTCAAATGTCTTTTCGTCAACAAGCGGTATCATCACTTGATGAGGCATAGTGAACGTAAGATGTTTTGCGTCTTCACATACGGAGATTACTATTCCTCTTTCCAATACAACGTTTTCCATCTCTCCTTTGAAGTCGGTACACTCCACTCCCTTCTTGAATAGGTTTGTATCGTTCATCATACAATAGAGTAATACATACTCGTCTTCCTTTATCTGGTCTAAACGTACCGGGACAACCTCCCAATTATACACATCTATTTCTTCCTCGCTTTCCTTGACAAATTCCTTTGTTACCCTTGTCTTCCGTAGGGTTAACACTTCCACATCTCCTTTATATCCGAACATCATACCTCAAACAATTTATCTCCGACATATATCTTTACTTTACTCTTTCTCTCTACCTGCCTCTTATATGGTTCTTTAGGCGGCTCAAACGAATGCGTCTCGTCATTCCAAACCATACCTTTAGGTACCTCCTTAAGGTCGCAACGGCAATTCCCAGAAACGCATACTTTCCCGTTTCTTCTTACTATCAAAGTATGGTTTCTTTCTAATTCCACGTCATAAATATAACCTTCATAATGAATAACTCTTTCTTTCATCTTTTCTCGAAGATTATATTTACTTCTTAAAACATTTACCCATAATATATCATGCTTGGAAGTATAAACCTTACCTTTCTTTTTATCATCATAAACTGCCTTACCATGATTTCTAAAAGAAGGTCTTTCTCCAGTCTTTAAAACAAGCTCTCCTATTTCATCAGCCAACCAGGGGTTAGATGTTGTATAATGAACTTGTGGCTTAAACTGATAACCCTTCCAAAACTTTCCTTTATGTAATGTACCATCACCTTTTCTAAAAGCTTCCAAGAATATAGATATTGTTTCTGGCGTAGCATTACGAATAAAATTAGGAATTCTTCTTGTGTATTGTCCTTCCATTTTACTAAAAAAATCCAATAATTCGGGTCTTTTTGCCAAACTTATTTGAATATATTCCCTTGCCTCTCCCCAATTAGGAAATAACTTTGAAGTACATTCTATAATGTCTTTTCTTACATCTGGCTTTATCTGAGAAATACTAACCCTTTTTCTATGTGGTAAACAACATCCGTCAGACATAAGATATCCCATAAATTCTACAAAAGCCTTAAAATCATACTTTATCCCGTCAAACTCCAAATATGGTAAATCTTCCCCCACCCATTTAGGAATGGTAACAAGAAATTTAAAACAATTTCTTAATTTATCCTCTTCTATAAGACAATTACCTGTTTTTGAAGTTTTTCCTACATGAAAATGGTTCGGGGTTGTACACAAATTAAAATCTCTACTTTCCCTTAAAACCATATCTCCTTTATAAGGTTGATTTATCCATTTTACAGCCTTCACATATTCACCTTCCCCACTGTCAAGATTTACAGACAAAAATTCCTCATCTCCTTTTAAGTCCTTAAAGAATTTAAAACCATCATTTGTCAAAACTTCTGTCTTATCATCATAACAGTAGGGGTGAGTAGCTCCCAACACTGGTTTCCAATCTTTGGCTTTCACTCCTATATTATCCCCGTTGTTTATCAAGTCTATAAGCTTGAATATCCTCGGTTTGCTTCCTATTCCTGCCGTAGTGTACAACCTTATGCAATGGGCGCAAGCTTGGGGATATACTGTCTTATATACAAGCGCGTCCGCTCCCTGTTCCTTCATTATCTGCTGGGCTACTCCAGTCTGATAAATGTTCTGCATCTCAGTTTCCACTATACGCCCCCAATCACGGTTCCAGTCTTCCAAGGAATGTCCTATATTGCTAACAATATTCTGAACGGACTTCTTTTTCAAGACACCCTCTATCATCTCCTTCTTTATCGTTCCCAGCTCCAGTTGTCTCTGCTTCTCCACAAGGGCTTTCACCTCTTCTTCCGATACGGCATTAGACATTATCGTTTTGGCCCGTTCTCCCATCGTCTTTATATAGGAATATGTGCGTGTTGCTGCTGCATAATACACTTCCTTTTCCAGGGGTGTAAGAACTGCCCATTGGTGACGGTCTATATACTTGGTAAAATCGTCAAAATTGAGTGTTGATAATTGTGCTGGCGTGAGTTGCGCACTCAATCTCCCAAACAGATAGGATTGGAAATAGGGTGGTAACTTTTCTATCTCCCTTCTCCATTTATAGCCATACCGTCTTAACAAAGACTTGTCTTCCGGTGTCAACAGTTCATCCCCCATTACATCGGCTACAATTCTTGCAAGACGGTAGTCTATTATATCATACAGTTTTTGTATCTCTTCCGGTGAGAATATCATCTTTCAACCGTTTTAATCATTTCCTTTACAAGCTCCTTTATCATCGCGTCCGACTGTGTAGCAAACATGGTTTGTGCAAGCCCTTCATAACCGCATTGTATTTTCGGGTATCTGATAGGGTCTTTCACGTATCTTTTCACTCCAATAAGACGCGATACCAAAGGAGTTCTTATACCATCAACTTTCTTTTCCGACATTCTTCTTTTCCTTTATCTTATAACCGTCATAAAGGTCTTCATCAAAAATAGACATATCCGGTTTAGGGAAGTAAGGATTATACGGGGCGTTTCTATGAAATTCCCTTCCTTCTGGGCCTAATTTAGCAACATCCTCCATCGTCCACTCTCCCCCTATACCGTTGTCTTCAATCTCGAACCACTCATCAGCCGTCATGTCAATTCCGTACTTTTTCTTTTCCATAATTAACTCCTTTCTTTAAGTTTCTATGCAAATATATAAAACTGTTCAGAATTGAACAAATTTATAAGTCTATTTTTTTAAGAAACCTATCAAGTTCTTTTTGATTTAACACTTTATTATCATAAATTATACCATTATCGGAATTTCCGTCATACAATTTAACGGATTTAAATTTATCTTTTAATGGTGTTTCTATAACTTTTTTGAAAGATTCGGATGCACCTTTATGTCCTTTCCTTGCCACTTCTGTAGGTACATACCGTTTCGTTCTCTCAAACCGTTTCTGTATTCTGTCCAGAGCCGTACTGAAATCAGTTGCCACACCTACAAGATGAACGTCATAACCCTGTGCCTTCAAGTCGTCAACAAGCTTTTCAAGTTTTGCCGGGTTTCCAAATACAGCATCTTTTACAAAAGAAGATTTAGATTTTATATATTCATTGTCTATGGCTTTACCTATATCCGATACCTCTTCGTGCACATAAGAAGATGCTTTCTTCGGGTCTAACCCCTTCACTCTTTCGTAATCCGGTATCATATCGCGCATATCATCCACGTCAATAACGGGTAACTTGTCTATAGAAGGGTCTTTCTCCTTCATCTTCTTAAGATAATACCCTTTACCCGAACCACCACCACCAAGCATTAAGTAAGCACGCGGTTTTGTCTCAAATAGCATTTTCTTCCGATATTCGGACTTTATTTTATTATGTACTTTAATCTGTCTGTCTCGCTTCCACGCACTACCTTCTTTATAAAGGTCTTCCGTTGTCTTGGTTAAATCGGCTTTCTCTTCCTCCGTAGCCTTTCTTTTCTTATATGGCAGTCCAACAATGCCAAGCTTCCGGTTTACCGCGTTGTTCACATACACTCCTTGTTGTGCCTTCGCAATTTCCAAAAGCCCGTCATACATTTCTGGTCTTCCCAGGCTCTTTTCCAAAAGAGCTTTGTTTATGTATCTATCCAGTTTTAAATCATCAAAAGTTTCCATAATTTCTTATTTGTAAAGATTTTTTAAATAATAGTCAACTGCTGGTTTCATTATAGGATTTTCGTTAAACGACTTGTATTGTGCGAACGGGTCTTCCTCGTCCTCCGGTACACCTTCCGGCTGTTGTCCTGGCTGTGAAGCTCCGAACATCTTGTTTTGTTCTTCTGCCTGCTTCATCCCCTGGTATATCTGATTAAGAATGATGTCCTTTTCGGGGTCAAAGTCACGTCCGTTGTACTTCTTGAATATATCCTGCATGGCAACCATTCCGCTACTCAATTTTTCAGAATCCAGTTTTACCTGTGCTTCCTCGTCTTCCACCTCTATTCCGGTAAATGCAAACTCGTAGTTTTCATCCAGCTCACTCACAATATACTTTGTAATGACACCCTGCAAGAATATCAATAGAGGCTTCAATCCTTTTTCCCGGCTGTGCTTCAATCTTTCGCGCTGCCCGTCCTGTCCGAATATCTGCTGACTTTCCTTGAAATTGAATCCAAGTTCGGACGGGTCTATACGATATACGGAACATGTCATTATGATAAGAAACTTTATCCACTCGTTAAATTCCATATCACGGTTGCTAAGTTTCTGCAAGTCTACCCACTCCAAATCAATACCGTTTATGACTGGGGTGCGGTGCGAATTCTGGTATCCTGCCATCGTCTGCGTCCATGCCTGCCTAAACTCCTGCAATGTACTGTTTGATATGTTAGGATTCTTTATATTGATAAACCCTTTAGGCTGTGACCCCTGGCAGTTATGAACTGCTGTATAATTGGCAAGAAATATATGCTTATCATTGAATACCTCTATATCGTAAAGTTGTTCCTTCTCCTTTACAAGTCTGGAATTATCCGTTACCTTATAGAAATGATAATTTAATATTTCCGGCACATTACATCCTGCCTCGGTCAAAACCCTTATTAATTTACCTCTGCTTATCCTTCCACCTTTTTTCACATGATGCTTTGAGAAAGATATGTCACCTCCTCTGTTGTTTTCCAGTATATCCAAAGCCAAAGAATTTGGTACCAAATCCCATCTGTCCTTTGTTTTTTCTCCTCTAAATATACCTTCATTTTTATAATCTTGCAAATAACCTATCTTATCAACAAAAGACATTACATCTTGAATAATAAGTGTTACTGGGTCATTATATCTACTTTTACTTCTATTGCACTCTCTTGCAGCAACCCCGACACTCAAAAGCAACTGTAATATATCTTGCCTCAAATCGTTATTCACACAACAAATAGTAGGTGTTTTATACCCCATTATGTTTACCGAAGTATGTCCGTCTGCTGAGAACAATCCTCTCAAAAACGCGCATCTCAACTCTTCCGGCAAGTTAAATACAGAAACGGGTATCTTCTTGTCCCTTGTATATCCGAATCCTATACTTATAAGCCAATCGATAAAGCATGTATCATATACGAATATATACGGATATCCATATTCCCCGTCACTTCTTTGTGTGGAAGGATTACTTTTCTTTATACGATAATTTATTCCGTATTTATCCAACACTTTAGAGAAATCACCAAAAAGTTTTTTATCTTTCGTATGATGAGGAAAAATTTCAAATATATGTTCCAACCAGGTACCATCCCCTAAAGCAAAACCAATCATTTCCCAAAAATGCTTATCTTTCACCATCTCCAAAGAAGGGGTGAAAGTTCTTTCTTTTTTAAGAACAGCTTCCTTTGTCGGGTTAGTAAATTCCCTAAAATATTCTCTTCCTATGAAATAATCCTCTTCATGGAAATCTCCATAAGTATTTATATCTACCAAACAATAATCATCTGTAGTCAAATCCTTTTGTTCTTTCCATTTAGGAGTTTTATCCTTATCAGTTATAGTCAAGAATCTGTGTTCGCGGCTTGTTCTTATCTTTAAGCCGTTATACAGTCTTGTTTCGTACAAATCATCTATTCTTGTCTTATATGCGGATGCCTTACAGTATTCCACACCATCAAAAACTTCAAATTCTGTACCTACCAAATCCTTTATTCTTCTTAAACCCTTATTCGTCGTAACGAGTGTTTCCGGTGAAACGCAAAAGAAATTCGCATTATAAGAAAAACCCCACAATATCCAGGTAATAATGTTTACCAGCGTTTCCAATTCCGACACTCCATACCCGTTTCTTCTCACATCGGACGTCTTGTTTCTGATACCGAAACCAAGCTCCCACGGGTAATACAATATCGGTTCCTTTGTTATAGGATTGTGAAGAATCATTTCGTCCCACACCATACAATAACGCGGCAAATGTCCCTTGAATCTGTACTGCTCGAAACCTTCCCTTTGTCTGGGGTCTACGCTGTCAAGAAAACGTATCAGAGAAGCGTCCACAGCGCGGAACTTCTGCAATTCCCACATTCTGTTGCGCACCATCTCAAAGGCCAACTGGTCTAATGTGAGACTGTCCGACATTATCTTGCTTACAAATTCCTGCAAGCTGTCTACATTGTCCCATTTGTCCGTCCATCCTCCCTTTTCCAGGAAATCAACTATCTTTGAAATCTTTTTCTTGTCCTCATTTGTCAATTTCTCATCCCCGGTAGAAAAAAGGCTCTTCTTTTTTCTGATTGTGAAGCCTTCCTTTTGCTCGTCTTCCGAAAAATCCATAAAGTTCATTATCTGTTCCACGCGTGTAGACACAATACTTTTGACTATATGGATATCTCCCATCCGACGCAATACGGAAAAGGATAGAACTCCTTTGGAATCCTTGAATCCTCTTCCGTTGCCGGATATGTCGTTAGGGTCAAAGAAAACAGACTGTATTTTTGTAGGCTGCCTGTTAATTTCTCCCAGATACAAATTAGCCTTCATTATCTCCCCTGCATCGTTTGAGTTTAACGCAGCCTGCAATTTGCTTTGGAATGCCATAGGTGCAGCCTTTTGCAGCCTGTCTATCTCTTCAATGGACAAACTCGAAAGACTTGCAACCAAATCCGGCTTTTCCGCTTTTTGTATTATCTTTCCTTTTCTCTTTCCCATCATGAATAAATTTTAAGCTCCAGCCAATTGAGTTAAATTCACAGTAGCTTTCTTACCTCCTTCTACTGCTGTCACAACTGCCGTTCCGGTACGCTGTGCACCAGTATTTGCAGCCGCCACTACATAATATTCGGTAGTGCCTTTAGTAAACCCTGTACCGCTTACAACCGTATTATAATCTACTGTCACTGCTGCACCTTCATTCTTTCCGTTTACCTTCTTTTGCTTCTTACTTGAAACACCGAATATCTTTGTTTCTCCTGCTGCTGCAAATGAAAGTGTTGTCGGGTCTGTAGTCAATGTATATTCATAGGTAACTGTCGCTGCAAGCTGTGTTAACGTAACCTTTACCGTCTTGTTACTTCCAGTCTGTGTAATAGTAATAGAACCGTCATTATCTGTTTCTGCCTTATTTTCAGCCGCCACTATACTATAATTCTCTCCATTAGATGTTTCAGATGAAGTCTGGCTGAATCCAGTTCCGGTAATCTGTGCAGTCGTATCTACCTTCTCGACACCACCAGACAGTTTGCCGTTGACTTTTTTCTGTCTTGTTGAAACAATTTGTAAACTCTTCGTTTCTCCAAGCGCTACAAACTGTATAGTCTGTGAATTTGCAGTCAAAACGTAATCGTATGTCACTGTAGCTGCATTCTGCGTCAAATTCACTTGTACAGTCTTTCCACCATCCTGCGAAATAGTCGCTTTTCCTGTTCTCTGTGAGCTTCCGGTATTCTCAGAAGCTTTCAGATTGTAGTTATTTCCGCTTTCCTCATAATCGAACCCTACGCCTGCCAGTTCTATATCAGTAGGATATGTTTCTGGCTGCTGTTTTACTCCATTCAGAACTTTTGTTCTTGTAGAGGTAACAGTGACAAGCTTTTCGCCTCCTGCACCATCAAACGTTACCTCTGTCGGGTCTACTGTAAGCGCATATTCGTAGGTTACAGTAGATGCAGCCTGGTTGCATGTAATCTGCAATGTCTTTCCGCTTTCATTCTGTTTAACCGTCACTACCGCTTTTCTTGCCGTGTTGTTAGGGTTCTCGTCAACCGTTACTTGTCCTCCACCGTCAACCTTGAATCCTGCCCCAGATATTGAGAATGTAACCGGGACGCCTTCCGGGTGTCCTACTGGCTGTCCGTTCTTGAATGTCTGTTTTGAAGACGTCACCACGCACATATCATCACCTCCCTTTGCCGGGAAATTGAGTGTAGGCTCTTTAGTCTCCAATACGTATTCCACAACTTCCTGCACATCCGACAATACCGCGCCCTCTTCTCCGAATCCTTCCGGATATGAGATAAGCTTAACAAGCGCCTTAAACGCCCATTCCTTGAACTGTCCGATATTATAGGTGTGTCCGGGTTCAATCACGATACCCAGCCCCTTATAATATTCCACGTCACCATAGAGGCTTTCCGTCACGAAAACCTTCATCTGACTGTCGATACCGTCAGTTACGACAGTCATTTGGTGGACATTATCTTCTGTTGTAAACAATAACCGTAGCATAATCCCTTTAGTTGTTTTCGGCTACGAGTTCTTCGCGCCATGTGTTGTTATCTGTCATTACAACCACGTTCAAGTCTTCCTTTGCATCCAAACCAAGGTCAGCCAGCGTAAACGCCATAGGCTTTCCGGACATAACTTTGGTAGCAATGGTCTTGCGGTCTCCTCTGATTACTCCAAATCTTTCTGCGCTTTCCTGCAAATCTACGCTATTGGGGAAATAGATATCGACATCCTTCTTTGCCGGAACACTTGTCTTGATTGTAATAACGCATGCATCGTTTTCGTTCCATTCTGCCGTTACCGCAACAATTTCATTCAATCCCTGGGGGTCGATAATCAATTCCAAACCCTTTTCTTCCGCAAATGCTACAAGTTCCTCATGCATCACGGCTTCGCCTACATTCCATTTGAAACCAAGCTTCAAAAGCTCGGCACCGCCTTCCGGGTCTGTCACGTTTCCTTTAGGGGTAATTCCGCGCGGTGATTCAGTGATGAATACTTTCTTCTGGTCGCAACTACCATCAGTTACCAATGTCACATCAATATTCTTGTCTTTGTCTAAAAATCTATACAGTCTCATAATCTTTTATTTTTAATTATAAAATACGAAATAACCATTGTTTATTATTTTTTATTTTGGTTTCTTGTCTCCGAATTCGTCGAAATCAGACAGATATTTTCTAATTCTCTGAGGTACCAAAGTAGGGCTTACCTTTGCCGCGTTCTCCACGATTGAGATTGATTCTCGTATTATAAGCGCGTTACACACCACGGCACGGAACCATGCGTATATCTCCACATTACCGCCTTCCACAGTAAAGTTCCCCATCACATGCGAAACAATCAGAATAGCGGAATAAATGAAAAGCTTCGTGATAATCATTGAAAAGCCCTTGCTTGAAAAGTCCTTGTTCTTGATATGATATACCCAGCTTACAAGTGTGTCTATCACTATAAGAATCATTAGGTATTTCAAGAACTCCCAGTCCCGAAACACATATTTCTCAATGAAGGATGTCGTGTTGGAAAAAGAGATAGGTATGCTCAGCAACACGGGAAAATATAAACTCATTACGTATTCCCTTATTTTATGTAGTTTCCCCATAATCATATGCGACGGAATTTTAGGAAATTGTATATGCAATGTGTACAAGTTTACTTGGTGAGGCTTCCGGATATTTCTTTTTCAGATAGTCATAGCGTTCTCTGATAACGTTCTCTGCCTCTTTAGGGTTGTGCCCCGACTTTGCAGCCGCAGCCACAAGTTTTTCAACTGTAGGAAAACCGCCTTTCTTTTCCTTCGGCTTTTCCTCCTTCGCGGTCTCCTTTGTCTTGATTCCCTGGCGTCGTACCCAGCCGTTCGCGGTCTTCACATATTCCTTTCCGCTCCAGCTTCTGACCGTTCCGATAGGTTCGCCCTTCCGTGCCTTCTCTATATCATCAGATACGCACATTCCGGCTATGCCCTTAAAAATGTTTAGAGGGGTTTCCTTGTATCGCAACATATCACGGTTCCCGGACATTGATTTAAAGATACCTTCCTTTCCTGGTATCACTTCCACCTGTGAGGGTCTCACAAACATAGGTTCTTCCTCGTAGAGGTCATTCAGCACTTTAACCGTTTCCAGTGATTTCCAGTCCGCAGCCGCACATGCTTTCTCGAACTCGTCCAATTCGTTGTTTTCCGATTTGTTCAAAACATCAGTAGCAAAAGCCGCTACCTGCTTTGCGGTGAACGCTTCGTAGTCGTTGTCAATGAGAAATTGTTCAAATTGTGCACGTCCGAACACTTTCTCTTCTTTTCTATTATTATCCATGAATAATGCCTTTTTAAGTTATAACGAAATTGCAATTACAACGGTAAAAATAGGCATTATCAGTCAAATAACCAAGCTTTTAACTTGAATATTTATCCAATACTGGGTATTTGTACTTCGCGCGGATAGGGTTTGTCTTTATATACTTCCGTCTTCTGTTTTCTACCCGTTTCCTGGTCCTTTCGGCTTTCGCCAAAGCCTTTTCTATCTGTTCGCGTCGCTTCTCGTCACGCGCTATGCGTTCCCGTATCATCTGTTCCGCGTACAGTTCTACGTCTTCGGTTTCGTAATCATCATAGAGATGGTAACTCAAAGTCTCCATATTCTTGATTAATGTATTTTGCTACAGTAAACTTATTTTTTCTCGCTTCCCTGGCTTTCTTGGCGATTTCTCCTATCTCCTTTCCAAGCTTATTTCTTTCTTCTTCCGATTCTTCATAATATGTTCTACTTGTATTAGGGTCGAAATAATTGTAGTCATATACCGTACAGCGATTTTTTGCAACAAGGTCAATCCTATTATTTTCCTCTATTTCTCTCTGTATTTCTGACCTGTGAATATATTCCAGATATTTCTCTTCCTCCTTTTCCTTCTCGAAATTGTCCTCCCAGTATTCCAAGTTCTTTTTTAGGGTGTGATAAAAACTCAACCTCTTTTTGCATGGCAATTCCTTTTCTCCATACGTTACAGTAGCACTTCTTTTTGCTATTCTATTGAATTCCTTGTCTTCCCACAAATAACCTTTTTCTTTTCTGAACCAAACTCTTTTTAGATAATAAACAGAATCCTTTATCCTTGAAACACCTTCCTTAATCTTCTCGAATCTTCTCGCAAATATATTCTTCCATTCTTCCCTATCCGGTAAGGCTACCGTATAATTATTCGATTTATAATTATACCTCATTGATTTAACAGCCTTTTCCGGTTTCATATAAACCGTATCTCCGAAAATTTCCTTCAATGCCTTTATAAACTTTCTCACTGTGTCTACGCTGCACTTCATTCGCCCTGCAATACGCTTTGGACTTTCATAGAACGATGCTTCGCAATTGTTCCATTTTATAGCCTCTAATGCGTGCTTATGCGCTATCTTTACAGCCTTATCGTAAACCTTATCATAATCTGATTCCTTCCAATCCTCGTTATTGTACAGCCATTCGACTATCTTTAAAATCTCATTTTTCTTTGATTCCTCGTCATTCCATACGTCCAAATTGTACTCTGCAATCTCTTTACAATACTTGTAATATCTTATCTTCTTTGAAATGTAATTCAATATCCTTGTAAAAATAGGAGACCATTTTACCCCTTTCTCCTTAATCACATAACGCAAATAATCCGGTAAATACATCTCTTCCGTTACATCCTTGAAATCCTTGTTTATGATTGTACATACATCCTTTTCGGGGAATTTAATATAGTCATTCAGTCTTAAAAACTTGATATAATCCTTCGCTTTTCTGTAGGAAATACCCACTTCTTCCGCAATCTTCAATGACAGTTCTTGTGTAGTAAAACTTCTCTTCCAAAACGTCTTATACTGATATTTCTTCTGATTTCTCTTGCAATACTTGTTGTTTATCAATCTAATAGCGCACAATACGCAGCAATACTCATAATCCTGGATAGTCTGTATATTCTTAAAATCCTTAATAGGAAATTTAATCTTTTTTGAAATGTCTTGGCGTGATGCCGATTTTTCTGTATCTTTTTTCATAACCTTCGTTTTTAATTCTCACTTACCACTTCTTTTTTGTTTTACGTCTTGCTAAAGGACGCTCACTTCTTCAACTTCTTTTTCACTAAAACAAAAACAAAGAAAAAGGGGAATTTTTGATAAGAAGCTTGATTTAGTGAGAACTAAAAACGAAACCCCTTTTTCTTTCGCGGCTCCCAAATCTTCATCAGACCTTAACCGCCATGTTTTAGCACTGCAAACATAGGGATAAATTTTCAATCCACAAAATTTTCTCGGAAAAATTTTTGCCGGGACGCGCTTTTTTCAAAATCCCTTCTTCGTTTTCGTCCTTTCTTCTTCGTTTTCGTCCTTTCTTCCCCTCCTTTCCTGTCCTTTGCCTTGCCTCCCTTCCCCCTACGCGCGCACACACATGCACACGCATGTGCGCCCATACGCGCACATGATGCGCGCGCTCGCCTACGCTCGCACGCGCACGCGCGTAATATATCACCCAATATTCTCCTCCTATTAATATACCCGTTAGGGTAAAAGAAGAAAGGGAACTACGTACCCCTTTAGGGGTTAGATAATAACGTTATGGTAAAACGTCAAAGTGTTGATTTACAGACAGTTACAAATAGTAATAAATATTGACAATATTATCGTTATAAATTCCTACTTTTACCCAGTGTTTAACCCTAAAATTTTAGTAACATGAAGGTAATTTATGAATCGAAAATTGCGAAAATTATCATTCCGACCTTTTCCGCAATTCTAATTTTTTGCTGGTTGCTTTGCAAGAAAGCAAAAGAGTATTACGACGAAGAATTCCTAAAACATGAAGAAACGCATTCCTATCAATGGAAATCATTAATGATACCGGGAACCGTGCTTTTTAGCGGTCTTGCAGGCGTTTTCTCGTGCCCTTGGATACTTCTCCTTATCCCGTTGACGTTCTATCTGTATTACGCCCTGGAATGGCTCGTGCGTGTAATAGGAGCCTTAATCAAATATCACCCAGGTTTCAGTGGCGGTATAAAGAAATGGATTAAGAGAATCCAGGCTATAAACCATGACTGTTACCATGCAATCGTGTTTGAACAAGAAGCGAACGCAGTAGAAAAAGGAGTGGTAGATTATGGTTTTTTGTCATTCTTCAAGTATTATTAACTCGGTTGTCAAGATTTAGAAAAAGAAAGGGGTCGTTTCACAACGTCCCCAGTCTGTTGGGTTTCGCCAAACCCATGATTCTTACTACAAAACAAAATTGAATAATTATACAAATTGAGTGTATATTTATACTATAATTTTCTTTATGGAAACCGCGTTCCGCTTGATATTCCCGATTTTCCGGCAAACCTCATTCGTAGAAATATCCCTATAGGAAGACAGTATTTCCGAAAGTTCGGCAATCTTATCCACAATCACGTTCATTTCCTGTAACCGTTGCCAGCTTATGGAGATGGAAAAATGATTTTTAATGAATTCGTCACGGGCTGTTCTCGCTTCTTCCACGGTTCGGAAATAACCGATATTGTACTTCTTCTTCTCAACTTCTATTATAACCCGGTACGGCTTGTTCTTCGACCGTTTGTCATAATAGTAGATATACCTATTACTTCTCGGTTTCATTCTCTGAATCCTCCTTCTTTTCGAGAACCGGAATAGTCCCCAGGCAGTGAACAAAGATGGCTGCGATAAACGGGGAAATGATAAGTGCCATAAGCATCCACACTCCGAAACTTCGGTTCATCCTTTCTGCCGTAGAACCTACCTCGGCACTCAGCATAAGATGAACGATAAAAATAATGATAGTTAAAAATACGATACCTGCATTCATAATTTAATCCTCCTATTATTTAAGTTCGTTAATGATTTTCATTGCTTGTTCTCTCAGAACCTCGTTATCATTTTCTTCTCCCATCTCCTTACTGATTAGGGATAACGTGCCGTCCAGGTTCTTCTTGTAGACGGCAATCATGCTCATGCTTTCGTCCTTTGCCGGGTCATATACGACCCGGTAGTTTCCTTTGCTTAATGTTCTCATTTTAAAATAGTGTTTATGACGTTGTTAATAGTAAATTCTTCAATCTCTTTTATGTCCTTTTCAGAGCACAAATTCTTGTTTTCGGTATATTCTATGATATTGCCGTAAAGAATGTCTATAGGGGACGGAAAACGGCTTATTTCTGCCACTTTCCATATTCCGAACTTGACTGTTACATATACCTCGTATGAATCGGGGTTCTTGAAAAAGTCTATATTTGCCATGATTGTAAAGATTTTATTTGTTTGACAATTAATTTAGCGCCCATTCAATGGCATGTTCGGCTGATTCTTGATTGGGATATATAATACATTCATATTCGCTTGATTGATAGAGGCAATATCCCAATTTGTTGAAATTGTCTTTTACTGCTGATTCAAGGAATTTTGGACAAATTTCTTTGCTATATTCACCGTTAACTATCTGCCCTCCCATTGTTTCAATTACGTAAACTTCCATAATCTTATTTTTATTTGTTTGACCTAAAATAACTGTCTCCCTTAAGAAGACATTGCAAATATAGGTAGTTATTTAGACATAAGCAATTGCGTATGTCATTTTAACATAAGATTAACATATCACTCAAAAGAAAACACCCGGAAACATTTCTACACGAGAAGCATAACCGGGTGTCCGTCAAACAAATATATAAAAATTAGAGAAAGAAGGTTCTAAACAATATCGGGATAGAAATAAGGCGCGTTATCCCAGTCATTAATGGTGTCTTTAAGTGTTTCCCAGGGAACAAAGATAGTATGGTCTGAAAGGGCCGCTTTCTTGTTCCCGGTCCAGTAGATGGAAGAAAATACCGGGTTTTTGGACTGGACGATACTTTCAACAGTGCGCCCCTCCATATCCTCAATAATCTTATGATAGGCAAAGGAACTGATATTCCGACCCAGTACAAGGCAAAGGATATCGCCAGATTTGCACTTTAGGGCGCGCGCAATCTCCGTTCTGTCCTCACCCTTTACATTATCATTGTCACGGAGCAAAACAAGCTTATTAGAGCTACAAAGCCAGTCAATGTACTGGCTTCCCCCGTCGTATGTAAATTCGTTCTTTTTGCTCATATCAAATCTTTATAATCGTCTTCCATCCTTTTTATTTCGCTCGTCAATTCCTGGCTTAAATGGAATAGGAACTGTTTCTGATTGTCTTCCATCTCGTCCTCATTACAACTCATCTTCCTGGAGAGCTGGTCCAGATACCGGATGAACCGCTTTCTCTGGATAAGGTCTATATAGGAGACCACATAAAGAAGAGCGTCCATTCTTTTCTGAATTCCCGTAACCGTCCCTATGCACCACAAAAGAAGGGTGATAAGGACTACTGTAAGAAGAACGAGACATATAAATATCGCTGTTATCATGTTTGCAAATATATGAAAATAAAACAAATAATTAATACTAAAGAACGTTCAAATTTTCGCCCTTGTCAATATATACGGGTCTCGAAACAAGGGAACAAGGAGAAATGACAAAATATTTGCCCGGTCGGACTTTCCGCAATGTCATTCCCCGGTATTCGACAATCTGTCCAACCCAGATGTAGCATTCTTTCCTAATCATTAAGAATTGATTTAATCTCAAAGAGTTTCCTTTCCGCTATTTGCCTTGTCGGGAAATAGTTGAAGTTTCCGTACCGCATGCGGTCTTCCTCGGAATCCATTTCCGTAGCTGCGAGCACTTCCATAGAATCAGAATTAATATAATAATAGGAATTGCCTTTTACAGCACGCCAGTGAAACATTTTAAGACATTTTTCTTTCTCATCATAGTATAACTTGTTTTCAGAAAGAACGTTGTTCATAAACTTCTTTTCTTCTGGTGTGGAAAATCTGTACCCGCATTTCACATAGTCATAGAAGGAAGAAGTATTTTTTGGAAGATGGAAACTGCCGTTTTTATAATAGGCATGGAAGTACATGTTTTCAAACAACGGTTCTCCTTCACTCTCCTTGTATATAATTATCGTACCGTCTTCATGTGTCAGACAGTCACCGTCTTCCAGTTTTGTAAGAGTACAATCTTCATCATGAATAGACAAGAATTTCCCGTCTTTGTCATATAAAACCTTTTTCATAATTGTAAAATATTTTTATTAGAAAACATAATTAATCAAATCAGAAAGCCAGGACAAGAATTGTATCATTCCGAAGAATAGGAAACAAAAGGCGATTGTCCCGGTTCCGTACCAGAAACGTACCCACCATTCACGATACTTTGTCTTCAATACTTTATTACCGAAACGACCGTGAAAGAAATTTATAAGCTGCTTTTTCATAATGTAAAATTTTTAGAATTCGACAAGAATAAGACGTTTACCGCTTTCCTTCTCACTGACCCACATATGGTTGGCACCGAAATCGTAATCAAAAAGTGACTTGAATGTAACCGGATATCCAAAGGATTTCATTGCGTCTCTAACAGATTTATCTTATACTTTCTTTTAGGATTTCAATCCATTTAAGGTTGAATTCCTTTTCTTCCGGGGAATTGGTTTCATTCTCCTTCTTTAGCTGTGCTATCAGCAAGCATATTTCTTTTATATCCATATTATTTGTTTTATTGGTAGCCCGAAGGCTACCGGATTAAATTTAGAACATTATTACTATTTCACCGTTTTTATAGCCAAGACAAGACCCCTTCTCAATGGCTTCTTCCAGTGTCTTTACTTCAAACAACACTTTCTTTTTCTCATAATCCAAACCGTAGTAACTTACTGTTTTGTTATTGGCGTTAATTCCGTTTTTGTGTATTTCCAAAAGTTTCATATTTCTTTAATTTTTATTTGTTCAACATTTCGAGTTGTCTTTGAAGGAGGTTAGCGCGGTTCTGTTCATTGGCTGCAAACTCCATATTCCCGATAGACTTATAGAACTCCACATTTTCAAGTGCCTCGGCAAGTGCTTGTTGTTTCTTGGAAATCATAGAGGAGATTTCGTTGTTATTACCTCTCTTCATCATCTCTTCCATTTCCGTACCTCTCACCTTGTAAAATTCTGCTTTCATAACCTTATTTCTTTTAATTTGTTTGACCTTGTTTCCTTATCACATTGCAAATATAGGGAGTTATTCAGACATACGCAAGTGCGTATGTCCTTTTAACATAAGATTAACATAATCTTTCTTTCAGTGATATTTTATTTTTTAGAAATAGGAGAAAATGATATATGATTATCAGACAGTTAACACTAACTCTGAAAATTGTGTTGTTTTTCGGTGTACAATAAAATAAGGAAAATGAAAAACCGGGAACCGGACAAAACACCCGAAATTCCCGGCATCCCGAAAACAATCAAATCACCTTATCATTAACCCAGTCATCAGAACTGTTAATCTCGTTCTCATCCATTAAAGGATAAGGATAAACGATATCTTCCACAACTTCTTCATTTTCTGAAAGCATCATGATAGGAGGTACAAGCATGTTGTACGTCTCTTCATGTAGCAACGCCTTCATACCGTCGTTACTCATTCGTCTTATCTTCCAGTCCTTATCAAATTCTTTTAATTCTTCTATAGGTATAGCTAACCACTTCATATTATTCAGTTTTACGTTTCAGCCATTCTTCATTAAGTCTTTCCTTCTCGGTCTCTATTTCTTCTGGTGCCAAAGATTTATTATAAAGAGCGAAGTAATAGATTGCGCCTCTCATAATTCTACTATCTTTCTCCCTTATAATACCTAAAGTCAATGTATCTGTATCGTCTGCATTGCCTACCGTAATCGTACTCCCATTATAGGAATTTTTAGTTTGATACGAAACGGAATCTTTTAAATTTACAGCCAGACCAGACGTATATTCTCTGAAAGAATATGTAGCGTTATTACCATATTCAAAAATGAATGCCCCATTACCAGCAACGACTGATTTTGAAGCGACGACGTTATTAGCATTATTTTCAAGCGCTCTTCTGCATATTACAGTATAATCATCAAGAATAGGTAGATTATTGCATATACCGTAATCATCCACTCCATCGAACACAAGTGCGCCCTCATAAGACCCTTCTCCAAATCCACTTTCTGATGTAAAGACAAAGTTCTTTAGCTGCATCTCATTGCCCTTAACACCACGGATAGAGGAAGGCTTGTCTACATTGGATAGTCCAGACATAAACCATGCGTCCACCATAGCATCATTGAAGGGTGGAATAGGAGG